>Ga0114934_10001781_pt1 | contig 13944 bp, 9 predicted proteins | sample 4SBtaG_2_FD_99695 | JGI IMG/M metagenome (GOLD analysis project Ga0114934, IMG submission 99695) | Deep subsurface microbial communities from Kolumbo volcano to uncover new lineages of life (NeLLi) - 4SBTROV10_white metaG | ecosystem: Environmental > Aquatic > Marine > Volcanic ... | reverse complement strand
TTGTTCAAAATTGATGATCTCGTAAAAAGTCGCTCTGCGCCTTTTTACTCGACGGGGGAGGAAATTTCCTCCCCCGCCATCCGAAATGAATTCGGATGGTTCCACCCCCACCTCCGGCCGGCGCTTACCCGCGCTCGGCCGGTTGACGGACTTTTGAGAGTCCGTCAAATTGATGATCTCGCAAAAAGTCGCTCTGCGCCTTTTTATTCGACGGGGGAGGACTTCTCCTTCCCCGCCATCCGAAATAAATTCGGACTCTTCCACCCCCACCTCCGGCCGGCGTGTAAAGCGCCCCGGCCGGTTGACGGACTTTTTGCGAGTCCGTCAAAATTATATGTAAAACTACTTAGGACGCTTTGCACCGTACTTGGACCTGCCTTGCTTCCGGTCCGCCACACCAAGCGAGTCCAGAGAACCCCGGACAATATGATAACGAACACCTGGAAGGTCTTTTACACGACCTCCTCTTACAAGAACCACAGAATGCTCCTGAAGATTATGTCCGATCCCGGGAATGTATGCTGAAACCTCAATACCGGTCGTAAGACGGACCCTTGCAACCTTACGCAAGGCTGAATTCGGCTTTTTCGGTGTCGCCGTATAGACCCTGACGCAGACACCGCGCTTCTGCGGAGAAGACTTTAACGCCGGTGCGTTTACTTTCTTCTTGATCCGTTTTCTTCCCTTTCTTACAAGTTGATTTATCGTCGGCATAGCTTTTCCATATTCCTGAGAGTAATTAAAATATTCCGGCCAAGCAAAATTTGAAATATATACGTTTATGATCTTTGTCTGTCAAGTTTTTTATACACGTTCGGTGTCTTTTTTTATGCGCCGGTTTCGACCCTGATATCAGGCTTGCCGTATTCGTATCGGCCTGTGCCCGCAGGAATCAGTCGGCCCATGATGACATTTTCCTTCAAGCCCCTAAGCTCATCCCGCGCTGCTGCAATACTCGCATTGGTCAGGACCTTTGTGGTCTCCTGAAAGGAAGCCGCTGAAATAAAGCTCTCGGTCGAAAGAGACGCCTTGGTTATTCCTAGAATCAGGGGCTCGCCCTCGGCGGGTGTCCCCCCTTTTTCAATGACCCTCCGGTTTTCCATCTCAAAACGATGCTTCTCAACAGACTCCTCAGGCATAAAATCCGTGTCCCCGACGGTCTTGATCTTTATCATGCGCATCATCTGTCGAATAATCACCTCTATATGCTTGTCATTGATGCGCACACCCTGAAGCCGGTAAACTTCCTGGATCCCGTTTACAAGATACCTTGACAGCTCGAGTTCTCCTTTTATGTTGAGAATATCCTGAGGATCGGGAGTTCCGCTCGTAAGCGCTTCACCCGCCCTGATGTAATCCCCTTCATAAGCGGTGATATGACGACCCCTCGGTATCAGGTATTCCTTTGGCTCACCGCCGTCGGTCGGCGTGACCGTCACCTTCTGTTTACCCTTTTTGGTACTCTTGGAGATGGATATGAAACCGTCGATTTCGCTCAGGACCGCGGCCTCCTTGGGCTTCCTGATCTCGAAAAGCTCTGCCACGCGGGGCAAACCACCGGTTATATCCTTTGTCTTCGTCGTTTCACGCGGAATCTTTCCGATAATGTCACCGGCCAGGACATCGTCTCCTTCATCCACCATTATAATCGTATCGACGGGCAGGGCATACCTGGCGTGTCCTCCACCAGGGATAACCGCCGTTTTCCCGCTTTCATCCTTTATGGAAATGCGGGGTCTCAAATCCCCTCCCTTGGCCTCGACGACTGTCAGGCTGGCCTTTCCAGTCACAGGGTCGACCTTTTCCTGAAGGGTCTTTCCAATGAATAAATCGCCGTATTTTACCTTTCCGGATACGGCGGTAATGATCGGGCTGGTAAAAGGATCCCAGGCGGCAAGCAGATCACCCGGTTTTACACGCTCGCCTTCTTTTATAAAAAGTTCAGCGCCGTATATGACCGGGTGTCTTTCAAGTTCACGGCCTATGTCGGAGAGAACGGCAAATTCACCGCCCCGTCGGTTCATGACAATGTTCTTGCCCTCTGCATTCACAGCCACATTAAGATTAATGAATTTTATAACCCCCTCCATCCTGGCACGTATGTCCGCCTGTTCCACCCGGCGGCTGGCAGTTCCGCCTATATGGAAGGTACGCATCGTAAGCTGTGTTCCAGGCTCCCCGATAGACTGTGCAGCAATAATACCAACGGCTTGACCGATTTCGACAAACCCGCCGTGGGCAAGGTCACGGCCGTAACACATGGCACAAACACCCCGGCTTGCCTGACAGGTAAGTACCGACCGGATCTTGACCGATGTCACGCCGGAACGACTGATAAGATCCACCGCAGCCTCGTCCAGTTCTTCCCCGGCACGGACAAGAACCTCATCGGTAAATGGATCCAGGATATCTTCCAGAGCGATGCGCCCCAGGATTCTCTCCTCCAGGGTTTGGATAACCTCACCGCCTTCAATAAGCTCCTGGACCTCGATTCCGGTAACTGCTCCGCAATCGTGCTCTGTAACCGTGCAATCCTGCGCCACGTCTGCCAGGCGCCTGGTCAGGTAACCCGAGTTCGCTGTCTTCAGTGCCGTATCCGCAAGACCCTTCCGGGCTCCGTGGGTGGATATAAAATACTGTAGCACGGAAAGCCCTTCCCTGAAATTCGCCGTGATCGGAGTCTCGATAATCTCGCCGGAGGGTTTTGCCATAAGGCCGCGCATACCGGCAAGCTGCCTCATCTGGTCCTTGCTGCCCCGGGCACCGGAGTCGGACATCATGAAAATGGGGTTGATGGTTCCATCTCTTCCATTGGCAACTTCTTCAAGGCGAATGTCATCAACAGGCTCGTCGGATGGCTGCTCGTCGCTACCGATTACAAAAGTCTGTTCCATGCCCTTCATCATCTGCTCTGCAACAGAGTCGGTGGCCTTTGTCCAGATATCGACAACCTTGTTGTATTTTTCCCCCTGGGTAATCAGTCCCTCGGTATACTGCCGGTTGATTTCCATGACCTCCTGCTCGGCGGAATTCAATATTTCCCACTTGCTTTCAGGAATAATCATGGCGTCAATGGAAATCGAAAGTCCTCCGGCCGTTGAACTGGCATATCCAATATCCTTGAGCCTGTCGGAGAGAATAACCGTAGCCTTGGGACCATTGTTCCGGTAAGTATAATCGACGAGTTCCTTGAGGCTTTTTTTGTCTAAGACCTTATTGATCATGTCAAAGGATATCTCCGGCCGCCTTTCAACAACCTGAAACATATGATAGGAACCTCCAGATTCAACAGGCGGGCTGACTTCCCCCTTATTCAATGAAAAGACCTTATCTGCGACCGATTCATCAACACTGTAGATATCCATGAATTCTTCCTTTGACAGTAGACCGATATTACCCGCATACATCTTGTCAAAGGCTTTTGAATACGTTTTTACGAGATTTTTGAAGTCAGCGCCATGGGAGAGTTCTTCCATAACTCTTTCGGCAAGAGACTTTTCTTCGACCATGAGATGTCTCAATATCAGGCTTTCTCCCTTGGGTATGATCTCCCAGAGCAATACCCTGCCCACGGCTGTGTCGACCATTTTCCCGCCAATCCGGACCTTAACCTTGGCGTGAATATCGACAACCCCGGCATCATAGGCGGCCCGCAACTCATGGACATCGGCAAAACACATGCCTTCGCCACGGGCCCCGGAAACCACCAGCGTCATGTAATAGATGCCGAGAACGATATCCTGTGTCGGCACGATAATCGGACTGCCGTTTGCAGGGGAAAGAATGTTGTTGGATGCGAGCATAAGGATCCGGGCCTCGATCCGGGCCTCCAAGGAAAGCGGGATATGAACCGCCATCTGATCACCGTCGAAGTCCGCGTTAAAAGCCGTACAAACCAAAGGATGAAGCTGGATTGCCTTACCCTCGATCAGCATGGGTTCGAATGCCTGGATTCCGAGTCGATGGAGAGTCGGCGCCCTGTTCAGGAGCACAGGATATTCCTTGACGACCTCGTCTAATGTATCCCATACCTCGTCGGTTCTTTTCTCAACCCATTTTTTGGCGCTTTTTACAGTGGAAACGAGACCCTTTCTCTCGAGCCGATTGAATATAAAGGGCTTAAAAAGCTCAAGCGCCATCTCCTTGGGAATCCCGCATTGGTGAAGACGCAAATCCGGACCGATGGTGATGACCGAACGCCCCGAATAATCAACCCTTTTCCCGAGCAGATTCTGACGGAACCGGCCCTGTTTTCCCTTAAGGGTTTCGCTCAAGGATTTTAAAGGCCTTTTATTGGTACCGGTAACAACCCGCCCCTGCCTGCCGTTGTCGATAAGGACATCGACAGCCTCCTGGAGCATCCGCTTCTCGTTTCGAACAATGATATCCGGGGCATTAAGATCCATTAGACGCATTAGGCGGTTGTTCCGGTTAATCACCCGGCGGTAAAGATCGTTTAAGTCAGAAGATGCAAAACGCCCTCCTTCAAGCGGGACAAGAGGCCTTAAGTCCGGCGGAATAACCGGAATAACTTCCATAATCATCCATGTAGGGCTTAATCCTGACTTCCTGAATGCATCTACCACTTGAAGCCGCTTTGCCAGCTTTTTCCGTTTTGCATCAGAACCGGTGGAAAAAATTTCAGTCCGCAATTCATGGTAAAGTGCCTCGATATCCACCTGCTCCAAAAGTTTCCGGATGGCTTCGGCGCCAATCCCGGCTTCGAACTTATCCCCGTATATGCGCCTTGCCTCAAGGTATTTTTCTTCGTTTAAAAGCTGAAGCCTTTCAAGACCGGTGTCCTTTGGATCGATAACAATATAGTTATCAAAATAAAGAACCTTCTCAAGCGCCTTTAACGTAAGGTCGAGGATGTTTCCGATCTTGCTTGGCAGGCTTCTCAAGAACCAGATATGTGTGACCGGAGCCGCAAGCTCGATATGCCCCATCCGCTCACGCCTGACCTTGGACTGAATAACCTCAACGCCGCATTTTTCACAGGTTACCCCCCGATGCTTCATCCGCTTGTATTTACCGCAATTACATTCATAGTCTTTAGTCGGTCCGAATATTTTGGCGCAGAAGAGCCCGTCCCGCTCGGGTTTGAATGTGCGGTAATTGATGGTTTCAGGTTTTTTTATCTCCCCAAAGGACCACCCCCGGATCTGCTCCGGTGATGCCAATGCAACCTGAACCGCTTTATAACGATTCGGATTCTTCGGCTTGGTGAAGAAATCGTAGATCGTTTCCAATATATTCTCCCTTATTGCTTATGCGGATAAATCAGACGGCTTTGCAACAGGCTTTCGTTACCGTCTATTTTCGATCATCTTCAATCAGTGTGATATCGAGCCCGAGCCCTTGAAGTTCCTTGGTCAGGACCCTGAAAGATTCGGGGATGCCGGGTTCAAAAACATGCTGGCCTTTGACGATCTTTTCATAAATACGCGTACGGCCGGCCATGTCATCCGACTTTACCGTCAAAAACTCCTGGAGAGCATAGGCTGCACCATAGGCCTCAATGGCCCAGACCTCCATCTCCCCGAGCCGCTGGCCTCCGAACTGAGCCTTGCCACCCAGCGGCTGCTGAGTCACAAGTGAATACGGGCCTATGGAACGGGCATGGAGCTTGTCATCAACAAGATGATGCAGTTTGAGCATATACATTGTGCCCACCGTCACCTTCCCCTTGAAAGGCTCGCCGGTCCTCCCGTCAAAAAGGACGGCCTGACCGGTTCGCGAAACCCCTGCCTCGGAAAGCAGATCTTTGATTTCGCTCTCCTTGGCACCGTCAAAAACCGGGCTCGCCATCATCACGCCATCTTTATAATATTTTGCAAAATCGATAAGTTCTTCGTCATTCAACCCATCTATTTTCTTTTCTTCTTCACTCCCTGCAAATATTTTCTTGAATTTTTTCCTCAATTCGTCTTTTTTATGGGCTTCAAGAAGTTGCGTTATCTGGTCCCCGAGGCACTTGGCAGCCCTGCCCAAATGAATTTCCAGAATCTGCCCCACGTTCATCCGGGAGGGTACACCGAGAGGATTCAATACCATGTCCACCGTACGGCCGTCGGCAAAATACGGCAGATCCTCTTCCGGAAGAATCCTTGACACAACACCCTTGTTCCCGTGACGTCCGGACATCTTGTCTCCCACCGACAACGTCCGCTTCATGGCGACATATACCTTGATCATCTTGATTACGCCGGGGGGCAGATCATCACCGCGCTCAATGGCAGCTAACTGTGTTTCAAAATCGATTTTTGCCTGTTCGGACTGCTCATTGTACCTGGAAATTATTTCTATGATACGCTCTTTGATCTTGTCTTCATTTATGACAATTTCTGAAAACCTTTGAACAGGGATGGCGGACAATATTTTTTTGTCCATGCGCGTCCCCTTCTTGATCAGGACCTTTTTCCCCGCGGTCAGGTTTTCCACGCATTCTTTGCCCGAAAGAAGGGATATTATCTCATTTTTAGCCATCTCCTCGATGATCTCGAGTTCATCATCCCGATCCTTTTCAAGAGCCGCAATATCTTCATTTTCAATTGACCTAAAGCGGTTATCCTTTTCAATGCCGCGTCTGGCAAAGACCTTGACATCTATAACTACACCTTTTACGCCGGGCGGCACCCGCAAGGACGTATCTTTGACGTCCCCCGCCTTCTCACCGAAAATGGCCTGAAGCAGCTTTTCTTCGGGTGAGAGCATGGTTTCTCCCTTGGGTGTCACCTTGCCCACCAGAATGTCTCCAGGACCGACTTCGGCACCTAAACGTATGATTCCGCTGTCATCCAGGTCCTTCAGTGCCTCTTCACCGACATTCGGAATATCCCGGGTGATTTCCTCACGGCCGAGCTTGGTGTCCCTGGCAAGGATCTCGAATTCATCGATGTGAACAGAGGTAAATACACCATCTTTGACAAGGCGTTCACTGACAAGAATGGAGTCCTCAAAGTTATATCCGCCCCAGGGCATGAAGGCAACGGTCACATTCTTCCCAAGGGCGAGTTCGCCGTTTTCGGTTGCCGGCCCGTCGGCGATGATTTCCCCGGCCCTGACCCATTGGCCTTTTTTTACTATGGGCCGCTGATTAAAACATGTATTCTGATTGGAACGGACAAATTTGGAAAGATTATATATTGTTACATCTTTTTCACCAATATTGTCAGACGGATCGTGACGCAGCACAATCCTGGATGCATCCACGTCGACTACGTAACCGTCCCGTTTTGCGACAACGGTCACACCGGAATCCCTTGCAACGATTGCCTCGTTACCCGTCCCCACAAGGGGGGCTTCAGTCTGCAAAAGAGGAACAGCCTGTCGCATCATGTTGGAGCCCATAAGGGCACGGTTCGCATCATCGTTTTCCAGAAACGGGATGAGGGATGCGGAAATGCTCACGAGCTGGTTTGGTGATACGTCCATGTAAGCGATCTTTTCACGTTCCACCATCATGAACTCACCCCTGACACGGGAGGTAACCAGGGGATTTACAAAACGATTCTTTTCATCGATGGGGGCATTGGCCTGGGCAATCGGATGATCCTCTTCCTCGAAGGCTGAGAGCAAGGCGATTTCATCTGTCACCACGCCTTCTTTAACGGCACGGTAGGGTGTCTCGATAAAACCGAAATTATTGACACGGGCGTAGGTGCACAGGGATACGATCAAACCGATATTCGGCCCTTCCGGTGTTTCAATGGGACAAATCCTGCCGTAATGGGAAGGATGGACATCCCGCACATCAAACCCGGCCCTCTCCCGTGTCAGGCCGCCTGGTCCGAGCGCGGAAAGCCTTCTTTTATGAGTGGTTTCGGACAACGGGTTGGTCTGATCAAGAAACTGGGAGAGCTGGGAAGTCCCGAAAAACTCCTTTACTACTGCGGATACCGGCTTCGGATTGATGAGATCGTTCGGCATCATGGCATCGACCTCCTGCATGCTCATCCGTTCCTTGATGGCACGTTCCATCCGAACTAGGCCGATGCGGTATTGATTTTCAAGGAGTTCGCCCACCGCTCTCACGCGCCGATTTCCCAGGTGATCGATGTCATCGACGACCCCCTGGGTATCACGGAGTTCAACCAGAGTCTTGGCCGTTAAAAGGATGTCTTCCTTTCTCAAGGTCATTACATCTTCCGGCGTGTTGATGTTGAGCCTGTGATTTATCTTGATCCGACCCACGCCTGAAAGATCGTATTGAATCGAACGGAAAAAGAGATTATCTACAAAATCGAGCGCGACTTCAGGTGTTACGGGATTGCCGGGACGCAGACGGCGGTAAATATCAATCAGGGCTTCTTCCCGGCTCCCGACCTTGTCGAGCATGAGAGTCTTCCTGATAGAATCCCCGGCAAAGTGTCCGCCCATGACGAGAACATCTACGGTTTCGATGCCTGCGGACAGCATGGCCTCAGCCATCTCCTTGTCAATCACCGTATTTATGGCTCCGATTATATTTCCGGTTTCCGGGTCTAAAACATTGTCTGCAAGCACCCGTTCATACAGTTCTTCTTCTTTTATCGGGACAAAACGGATACCATGAGATTTCAAGGTCCTTATCGCTTTTTGATTGTATAAGCGTCCCTTTTTCAGAAGAACCTTCCCGGTATCCGGATCAACGATGTCTTCAGCACTTCGCCGGCCTTTCAAAAAATCGGCATTCACTTCCTGGAAAAACCGTCCGGAGCGGATATGAATCCTTTCGATTTCATAGAAATAGGAAAGAATATCGTTGTCGGTATACCCGAATGCCTTGAACAACAGGGTTACCGGGAACTTCCGGCGCCGGTCTATGCGAACATGGACGATATCCTTGTAGTCTACTTCCATGTCGATCCAGGACCCGCGCACGGGAATAATACGTGCCGTATAGATAACCCTTCCGCTGGAATGGGTTTTACCCTTGTCATGGTCGAAAAAGACACCGGATGACCTGTGAAGCTGACTGACGACGGTCCGCTCGGTTCCGTTTATGATAAAAGTGCCACGTTCAGTCATCAGCGGGATGGTTCCGAAATAGATGCTCTGCTGCTTGATATCCCGGATATTGCTTGATCCCGATTCCTTGTCGATATCGTATACCACGAGGCGCACATTGATTTTGAGCGTTATCTCGTATGTCATCCCGCGATTTATGCATTCGCTGACGGAATGCTTTATTTCACCGAATTCGTAAGAGACAAACTCCAGTGAAGCACTTCCCGTAAAATCCTTTATGGGAAACACCGACTTGAAAACAGACTGCAGGCCCACATCCTCACGCTTTTCGGGTGCAACGTCCATCTGCAAAAAGCGATCATAGGACTCGCGGGGCATTCCCATGAGATCCGGGATTTCCACAACCTTTTTAATACGGCCGAAATTCTTTCTGAACCGTCTGTATTTAGGCGGATTACCAGTCATGTCGTCTCCGAAAAAAGCTTTTCATGGTGACAACTCACCACTTTATCAGCAAATAACTCGTCAATCATTTCAAACAGTTGCAAACGACTTATTTGGAAGACTTAAAAAATAAGATGAAAAACGGTTGCCGGAAAAATCCGGAAACCGGTTTTCATCATCGATTATGTAGCGTCTCAAGCCTGAAAGCATACAGACGCATTAATGGCTCATGCCGGTTGTTAAAGGGCATGAGCCTTTTGTTTCCATCCATTGGCTGAACGAAAACCATAGATTTTAGAAAATCGTGTATTGAACGAAATCCTTACGATTTAAACAGATTATCCATTTCTGCGTGTAAAATTTTCGACGAATTTATATTCGAAAAAATTTTCAGGTTCTCGTCCGTACACTACTTGATTTCCACGCTTGCCCCAACACCTTCGAGCTGCTCTTTTATCTTTTCAGCATCTTCTTTGGCAATACCTTCCTTGACCGGCTTGGGAACGCCCTCTACAAGCTCTTTTGCCTCTTTAAGCCCGAGACCGGTAATTGCGCGGACCTCCTTGATGACCTGGATTTTCTTGTCGCCGAAGCTGGTGAGAATAACGTCAAACTCGGTTTTATCTTCCTCTGCCGCACCACCTGCATCACCACCGGCCATGGGCATTCCGGCAACGGCAACCGGCGCAGCGGCCGAAACACCGAATTTCTCCTCGAGTTCCTTTACGAGCTCGGAAAGCTCCAAAACAGTCATGTTGGAAATAAATTCAATTACATCTTCTTTTGTAATATCAGACATGGGTCTATCCTCCGGTATATAGCTGTATTAAGATTTTTTTTTGATAAATTCCATAAATTGATTCAATCAGGCGGCCTCCTTCTGATCCCTAATGGCAGAAAGCACGTATACCAGGCGTTCCGGAACATTGCTCAAGGCACGGACCAGAGAGGTCGGCACACCGTTTAACGCACGAAGCACCTGAGAAAGAAGAACTTCCCGGGACGGCAATTTCGCCAGACTATTGATGGAGTCGATATCAAGAGATTTACCCGGGGGCATGACACCGGCCTTTATTTCAAGCTTCTTATTCGTCTTGGCGAACTCGCTTAAAATCTTTGCAGGCGCCACAGGATCATCGTAACTTATTGTTACCGCTGAAGGGCCGGTAAAATATTTTTCCAGCGCATCAACGGCCGTATCCTTGGCAGCACGGATGAGCAATGTGTTCTTGACGACCTTGAATTCAATTCCGGCATCCCGAAGCTGTTTTCTTAATTCCCCGATTTGCTCAACGCTTAAACCTTTGTAATCAACGACAATAACAATTTTTGCCGCATTGAATTTATCGTTCAGCTCCGAAACAATTTCTTGTTTTTGAGCACGATTCAGCATTTATCCCACCCCCTTCCTGAATCTGTAAAAACCAAGGGCTTAGATATAATATCCGCCTCGGCAGGCCGGAATGATTCCGATTATCCACAAATTAAAATGTAATGATTGCGGACCTGCGGTCTTTGACAGATGTATTTTAATCTCAAATAATTATATTCCTGCAAATGACCGTTCTGGGCTCTTTGCCTGAATATAAAATGATAATCTGCAAGTTAACAAAGAAAATCGATGTTCCATCCCGACCCGGTCATTAACCTTTCAGGCGATCACCGGCACTATCCGGTTTGCAGACTTTTGCGATTCCTTCGGCAATTATAATCGGATACTTGCCCGACTTCCTCATACAGAAAAGCGATTCAACAGGATCATGGCTTGTCGGCAAGATAAGTTCTCAGTATTACGATGACTTGAGAATTCCCTTGACATCTGCCGGACTTACCTTGAATCCCGGCCCCATGGTACTTGAAATGGAAATGCTCCGGATATAAGCGCCTTTGCTCGAGGCCGGCTTCAGGCGGGTCAGGACGTCGATAAAGGCCTTGACGTTTCCCATGATTTTATCCGGTCCAAAGGAAACCTTACCCATAGGCGCATGAACATTACCTGCCTTATCGACACGAAAATCAATCTTACCGGCCTTGAGTTCCCTGATCGCCCGGGCCACATCAAAGGTGACAGTGCCGGTCTTGGCGTTTGGCATCAGGCCCCGCGGACCGAGTATCCGTCCGATCTTGCCGACCTGGCCCATGACATCAGGAGTTGCAATGGCCTTATCGAATTCAAACCATCCCCCTTTTATCTTTTCAATCAGGTCTTCGTTACCCACGAAATCGGCCCCGGCTTCCCTGGCCTCGATTTCTTTTTCTCCCTTTGCGAAAACCAGCACGCTCACTTCCTTGCCAAGACCGTTAGGCAGGATAAGGGTTCCGCGTACCATCTGGTCGGCATGACGGGGATCAACCCCGAGTTTTACAGCAATATCGATGGTTTCATCGAATTTTACAAAGGAGGAATCAATTGCACCCTGTACGGCCTCATAAAATGAGTAGTACCGGCCCGGCTCGATTTTCGATTTTGCTTCCTTATATTTTCTGCCTCGCTTCCGCATCTTATTTCCCTTGCTCCTTTGGCGTTACTCGACAACAAGCCCCATGCTCCGGGCCGTACCGGCGATAATCCTCGACGCACTTTCAAGGTCGGAGGCATTTAAATCCGGCATTTTGATCTTGGCTATCTCTTCTACCTGTGCCCAAGTCACCTTGCCTACCTTTTCGGCCTTAGGACTTCCCGACCCCTTTGCAATACCCGCCGCTTTTTTCAAAAGAACCGCCGCAGGGGGCGTTTTTGTAATAAATGTAAATGTCTTATCCTGATAGATAGTTATTACAACCGGAATAATCATACCGGCTTCGTTTGCGGTCCTGGCATTGAATGCCTTGCAGAAATCCATGATATTCAAGCCATGCTGCCCCAGGGCCGGCCCGATAGGCGGTGATGGATTTGCCTTGCCGGCAGGTACCTGAAGCTTAACCTGCGCGATTACTTTTTTAGCCATTTGATGGAAACTCCTGTATGATTTTATTGGATGAAGCCATTAACTCTTCGAGACCTGGACAAAATCCAGTTCCACGGGTGTTGCCCGGCCGAATATACTGACCAATACCTTGAGCTTACCCTTATCGGGATAGACTTCCTCCACGGTTCCGCTGAAAGTATTGAACGGTCCGTCAATCACCCGGACTTCATCACCGATATCAAAATAGAACTTGGGCTTGGGTTTCGATTTCCCGGCTTCCATTCTCATTAATATTTTTTCGGCTTCTTCATCCGGTATGGGAACCGGGCGATCTTTTCCCCCAAGAAATCCGGTTACCTTGGCCGTATTCTTAACCAGATGCCACGTTTCATCATCCAGATCCATCTGGATCAGAATATAACCGGGATAAAATTTCCGGTTCGAGGTCTTCCGCTTCCCCTTGACCAGTTCCACAACCTGCTCTGTCGGCACAACTACCTTTCCAAATTTCTCCGGATTGGCAGATGCCGCAATCCTCTCTTCAAGGGTGGCTTTCACCTTGTTCTCATATCCCGAATAGACATGGAGGATATACCATTTAAGCGCCACGCCGTACCGCTCCTTTGCGCCCTAAATAATTAACCGGACCAGACTCGAAAGCCCGATATCAATAACCCCGAGAAAAATCGAAATCACCAAAACAAAAACTATCACAACAATTGTTGTAGCCACGGTCTCTTTTCTGGAAGGCCAGGTCACCTTGAGAAGTTCGGTCTTGACTTCACGGAGAAACTGGATCCAGGTACCGAAATACTTATCGATGAGCTTCATCAACGCGGAAGGCTCTCCTGCAGACCGCACGCCGAAAGAAGCCGTCTTCCTGGCCCTTTTCATGTCAGCAGCAACGGGTTGCGGCTTGCCGCCGTCAAGTGTTGAGGCACCTGGAGTCAAATTTTTCGGACTTTCAGACCGCATAGTCTTAGAATCCGGTCTTTTATTTTTCGCTGTCTTTTTTTTCCTTTGCAAGCGCGCCATATCGGCTCCTGATTAAGGGATGGACGCGTAAAAGGTCCGTCGGCCGGCACAAAAAACCGCCGGCTTATAAATCCAACAACATGAATCAATAGGCTCAAAAAACAAAACATCGCAAATGCCGGAAGGTTTCAGGGCATCTTAAAAACCATTTAAAAACCAAAAAACCTGAAACCCCGGGAAATGCGGTCAATCGAAATATTCGGACTTAGATTTTAACGGCTTAATATAGTTTAAAAAACCCCGTAAGCCGCAATATGGTGTTTAAATCAATTGAACCACCATGAATTATCCGGCCATCTTGCAAGCATTCCGACCAATATGCGAAATAATCGCAAAAACCCGGCATTTCGCTCCGATAAGGTTACGATTCATTACGCATGCCGTAAAAACACCTTTATTCCGAAAAACTAAAATGCCGCCCGTGACAGACACATAAACGAAACCTGTTTCCAGAAATCCGCTTAAACCGAAAGCCGGTTCCTAATAAAAATAAGATAAAAATGGATAAGCCATATCGCTTTCCATAACCGTCTTGCGTGGCAGGCCAGGAGGGATTTGAACCCCCAACCCCCGGATTTGGAGTCCGACGCTCTACCGTTAGAGC
>Ga0114934_10001780_pt1 | contig 13945 bp, 5 predicted proteins | sample 4SBtaG_2_FD_99695 | JGI IMG/M metagenome (GOLD analysis project Ga0114934, IMG submission 99695) | Deep subsurface microbial communities from Kolumbo volcano to uncover new lineages of life (NeLLi) - 4SBTROV10_white metaG | ecosystem: Environmental > Aquatic > Marine > Volcanic ... | reverse complement strand
TTTTTCCTTTTTTGCTTTTATCATCTGTAACGAATCTTTCTCTTGATTCAAGTTTTGTAAAACTTGATGATAAATCGTTTCAAATTCCGGCATCCGATAGCAATAATACAAAACTGTAGCCTGAAACATTTTATTAGTAACACCATATTTATGAAAGACTTCTCCGAAAAAATTCTTTGGATTTAATACGGAGTCATTTAGTAAATTGCTTTTAGATATTGAAAAATAAGCATCCGTTTTATGTAAATCCGTAAGTAACCGAATAAATTGCTCTTTAGGAATAGGTGGTTTTTCTGCATCCTTTCCTTGGTGATTGTTATTACACGAAAATAAGAGAGAAATTATTATTAAAAACACCCAAACAATTTGTCGCATTAAATATCAATTTTGGCGTGAAAATCCGATCGTTTTATTTTACTGAATTTATACCCAAGCATCAGCTCATGGGTGCCTGAGTTATAGTGCTTAATGTTAGATACGGACATGTCGTACGAATACCCGAAAAACAATTGTTTGTCATGCTCATAGCCAATCATAAACGATACGGCATCCATGGTCCGAAAACTAGCGCCAAGCCAAACCTTTTTTTTATAATATCCACGAACAGATATATCGGCTTGTAATGGTACAGGATACATAAATTTTAGCACTACCGAAGGCTCCACATTAAAATCATTGCTAATTTCAAAGGTATATCCGCCGAGCAAGAAAAAATGTGTTCTGACGCGATTAATCCCCAATTGATCCAGATCTTTAAATTTAAACTTATTATTCATCAATTGATAGGCTGATAATCCGGCAAAATAATTAATACTCTTGAAATAAGCACTAAAATTAGCATCCGGCAAGTAAGTCGTATAAATGCCTTTGCCTAATGAAGGATCACCTTCATCGTGTAAGGTGATTTTAGAACCATCGATTTTGTATTGTAATAAACCGGCGGACAGCGATAACGAAAGTTTTTTAGTTCCTTTTATTGTCATGATGTAGGAATATGAACCATAAAGGCCGGTACGGCTTGTTGGTCCGGTAACATCACTAAACACATAACCGCCATAACCCAAGTCCCGTTTACGATCGGGTCCATATAAACTTAATACAAAAGTTTTGGGAGCATCTACAATACCAACCCATTGGTATCGATTATTGATTCGTGCCTGATAATACGGTGCTAATCCTGCAACAGCAGTATTCATCGCATAATCATTCAGAAAATATTGACTATAATGTTGAATCTGTTGTGCTTTACCAAAAAAGGCAGAAACAGCAAATAAGAGACTAAATAATATTTTTAAAATCTTCATTTTATCTCACTATAGTTATTGGTCCGGAAATAGGTTCAGTAATAATATTATCATGTAAGTTTATCACAAAATAATAGGTTCCTGTAGGTAACTTTTTACCTTTATAAGTACCATCCCATCGTTCATCGTCAGGATAGCCTTTGGAATAGAACAATTGCTCACCCCAACGATTAAAGATAAACACCTCGCAATTTGGAAAACGGCTGATGTTATCAATCATCCAAATATCATTAATGCCATCTCCATTGGGTGTAATACCATTAGGAATAATTAGTTGCGGAATAACTGTTACTTTTACGGAATCTGCAAACATACAGCCATTTGAATTAGTTGCAAACACATAATAAGTTGTTGTTTGCTCCGGATTTGCCATTGGATTAGCAATGGTATCATTATCCAAACCGTCACTTGGCACCCACAGATAAGTACATGTAGTATCTCCTCCGGTTACTTCTAATTGTGTCGGATGATTATACATGATTTCCACATCTTCACCGGCATTAATATTTATTTCCGGATAAACCTGAATTAAAACAGAATCGGTGTCAAAACAAATACTATCGTATGCGGTAAAATAATAAGTCGTTGTTAGTGGTGGAAAAACAATGGGATTTTTAATGGTAGAATCACTCATATATGAGGTTGGTTTCCATACAAATATATCACTACCGGAACCAAAAATCTGAACAGAATCACCCGGGCAAATAACGGTATCGGTATCAGCCCTTGCCGTAACAATGATAGAGCCACTTATTAACCCCGAATCAATTTTATTACAACCAAGTGTATCAGTTATCATTACGGAATACCAACCACCAAAAAGACTATCTAAATTCTGAATGGTATCTCCTGTTGACCATAGATAAGTGTAGCCGGGGGTTCCACCCGAAACAAATAGATCAATTTTCCCGTCATTGATATTGTTTTCACATAAAGAATTAGTAATTACCATTGAATCTACAATTTCTGCATTTGTATTAACAACTGTGTCCAGGGTTTGAACACAACCCAGTGTGTCTGTAACGGTTACGGTATGAATGCCTCCGCTAAGCCCCGTTGCCACGGAGTCAGTTTGTCCATTATCCCATAGATATGAATAACCGGGCGTGCCGCCGCTAACCATAACTGTAATAGACCCTGAAGAATCTCCATAACAAGTAAATAAGTTTGTATCAGTTAACTGAATAGTTATGGAATCGGGTTGCGTAACAGATACCGGCAACAATCGAGAACAAAGGCTGTCATCGGTAACAGTTACAACATAATTGCCTGCACACAAGTTAGTAGCACTGTCTGTAACTTGACTTCCTGCATTAGCATCCCATTGGTAAGTATAATAAGGTGAAGTAGCCCCGGGATAACCACCACTAGCCGAAACAATTGCCTGTCCATTACAGTCGCCATAACAAGTAGGTGAAATTATGGTATCAAGAACTAAATTCAAGGTAGAAGTATCCTGCATAATGATAGAATCAACAAACTGACAATTTTGGGCATCCGTTACGGTTACCACAAAAATATCTACACACATAGAATCTGCCATAGCAGTTGTATCACCATTTGACCAAGTATAGGAATAAGGGAGCGTACCGCCGTTCAACATAATAGTTGCACTCCCTGAGCAAACCCCACCACAAGGCGGCGAATTAACCGAAACAAAATTACCCGAAAGGCTGTCGGGCTGTGTTAATATCATGGAGTCAACAATAAAACATCCGTTTGTGTCGGTAAGCGTCAAATAGTAAGTTCCTGCAACTAATTCTGAATCAATAGAGTCAGTCGTTAAATCTGTCCATGAATAACCATAAGGAAGTGTTCCTCCCGAAGGAATTACACCGATAATACCATTGTTATATCCATTACAAGCAATTGAATCAATAACGAACAATGAATCTGTTAATTGCGGTGGGTCAATAATTTCAATACTATCAACATAAGTACAAGCATTAGAATCCGTTAAAGTATAAGTGTAATATCCCGGTCCTAATCCTGTAAGAATTGTATCGGTACTGCCATTGTTCCACACGACAGAATAAGGCTGTGTTCCGCCTGTCGGGTGCAAATAAATACTGCCATCTGTCAATCCGTGACAAGAAATATTATTGGATGAATCGGTTGCACTCAAAACATCGGATTGGTTAATAATAATCATTCCTACGCGAGAACAAGAAGCCGTATCGGTTACCGTTACATAAAATGTATCTGCACATAAACCCGATGCCACAGAATCCGTAGTTCCTTCTGACCAAATAAATGTATATGGTGGATATCCTCCTGTTACCGATGCAGTAGCTGTCGCATCACAAAGACCGTTACACGAGACATTATGGACATTAGAAAATGTTAAATTTAAGTCGGAAGTGTCAGTAACCTCTGCACTATTAATCTGAGTACACCCATTTGTATCTGTTACAGTTACAAAATATATATTAGGACATAATCCGGTAATTGAATCTGATGTTTGAGCGGTTCCTGACCACAAATAACTATAAGGTGAAGTACCTCCTGTAACGCTAATTGCAATGCTTCCAACGCATCCGCCACAATAGGCTTCAGTTACGGTATCAACTGTTACGATTATAGAATCCGGTTGAGTGATTAGGATAGAATCGATTGCCTGGCATCCGTTAGTGTCTGTAACCGTAACAAAATATTGACCAACACATAAGTTAATGGCACTGTCAACAATTTGATTGCCGGCATTTGCATCCCATAAGAAAGCATAAGGAGGCGTTCCTCCTAAACCTGATACAACAGCATAGCCATCACATAATCCATAACAGGAAACACGATTAGAATCAACCATATTTGAAGTTAGTAGAGGAGGATTGTTTAATGTAATACTATCAGTTATTGTACATCCGCTACTATCAGTAATTGTAAAATAATAAGTTCCGGCACAAAGATTAGTATCGGAAAAAGAGGTGTTACCATCTGACCAGTTATATGAATATGGAGAGGTTCCACCGCTTGCTTGTATTGTAATACCACCATTACAATCGTTGTAACACAATGGATCTGTCTGAGAAATAATTAGATAAGACAAAACAAGCGGTTCAACAACCGTTATGGTATCGGAAAGTGAACAATTATGAGCATCTGATATAGTAACAATATAATCTCCTGCTCCAATATTTGAAATAGTATCATTTGTAGATGAATTAGACCACTGATAGGTGTATGGTGTAGTTCCTCCGGAATCAACAACCCAAGCCGTTGCATCCGTATCACCATTACATGAAGGTGGTATATATTGCAAGGTATCCCATAAAGCAACCGGTGCAATCGGATGTACAGATGTTGTGTCCTGACAACCATTATTATCTGTTACCGTAACGGAATAAATTGAGTCACATAGATTGTTTTCCGTAAGATTAGTATTTCCTGTTGACCATAAAAATGAAAGTGGATTTGTACCACCGGATGCACTCACGGTTGCACTTCCGTTGCAATCACCATAGCACAATGGATTAATAACCGTATCAACATGGATGGTAACGACAACCGGCGCTATCAATACGGTATCAAATGCTGCTGTACAATTATTGGCATCAGTAACCGTAACACTATCCGGTCCGGCACAGAGCAAAGATGCTGTTTGATTCGTCTCACCACTTGACCAGTTGTATGAAAAACTGCCCGTTCCTCCCGATGGATTTACAGTTATACTGCCATCACAAACCCCAAAACAGGTGGGTTGATTATTGATAGTTATTGTAGCAGTTATTGGCAATGGGTCTGTGAGTGTTGCGCTATCAGATGCTGTGCAATTATGTGCATCAGTAACCGTAAATTGGAATGTTCCTGCACATAAACTATTATGAATATTTCCTGTTGCACCATCAAACCAAGAATAAATATATGGTCCTGTACCACCGTTCGCTGAAATCGTTATTGAGCCATCGCAACTACCATAACATTGGGGATTATTACTTCCAAGAATGTTAACATTTAATACAGGGGGTTCAGTCAAAGTAACAGAATCTGAAACAGTACATCCATGGGCATCTGTTACGGTAACAACCACTTGCCCTGCACATAATCCATTTTCAATCATACCATTTCCGCCCGTTGACCAACTGTATGTATATGACGGTGTACCGCCTAATGCAGTAACTGTTGCTTGTCCGGTACATTCGCCATTACATTGTGGCTCGGAATAATTAGAGATAATACCAATTAATGCAGAGGGCTCATTTATTACTATGCTTGTATTTTGAGTACAGTTATTTGAGTCCGTTACGATTAAATTATAAGTACCGGCAGCAAGACCTGTAATGTCTTCGTTAGTCGAGGTAAATGGGCCGGGTCCGGTCCAGCTATATGAATATGGAGTCGTGCCGTCTGTTACGGTAATATAAATATAACCACTACTTCCACCATTACATAGTACATCCTGTGTACTATCTATTGTGATGACAATGGGCTGAGGCTCAGTAACCGTTGCTGAATCGGTAATTTGACAACCATTATTATCGGTTGCTGTAACATAATAAGTACCGGCTTGTAAACCTGAAATATCTTCATTTGTAGAAGCATAAGTGCCCGGTCCTGTCCAATTATAAGTATATCCGGGTGTACCACCTCCAACGCTAATATCAACCGCACCATCAGTACCACTATTACATTTTACATTGGTAATATTATCAATAGCAATTGTTAACGCAGGTGGTTCACTGACTGTAAATGAATCTGTTTTCGAGCAGTTTGCAGCATCCGTTACTGTCAAATAATAGGTGCCTGCACAAAGTCCGGTTAAACTTGGAGCATTGGGCCCACCATTACTCCAATTGTAATCATATCCCGGCGTACCTCCTGAAACAGTAACATAAATCTCACCATCACAAAGGCCATTACAAGAAACATCATTTATACTGTCTGTAGTAATAGTAATGACAGGCGGTTCATTAATGGTTGTCGAATCAGTTTGTTGACATCCTGCCAAATCGATAACCGTTAAATAATAAGTGCCGGCACATAAACCGGAAATATCTTCAGCAGTAGATGTAAATCCGGATGGTCCTGACCATGAATAGGAATAACCCGGTGTACCGCCTGAAACAGAAATATTAATTTGACCATTACATAAACCATTACATGAAACATCTTTAACCGTATCAAATGCAACGGTAATAATTGTTGGTTCATTAACTGTTGCCGAATCCGATTTTTGACATCCTGCCGAATCGGTAACAGTCAAATTATAAGTGCCTGCACATAGGTTAGAAAGATCTTCACTTGTCGATGAATAGCCACTTGGTCCTTGCCAATCAAAGCTATATCCCGGTGTACCGCCTGTTACCGTAATATCAATACTCCCATCACACTGTCCGTTACATGTTACATCTTGAATATTATCAATAGAAATCGACATGCCTGCCGGTTCAATTATCGTTATTGTATCGTAGGCAGAACAAGGACCGTTATCGGTAACGGTTACATAATAAGTACCCGCTCCTAATCCTGTTTGGTCTTCTTGCCCATTTACTAAACCCGAGCCATCGGGCGTGCTCCAATTATATACATAAGTTCCGGGGCCTGTTCCTCCGGAAACCGTTAAATCAATACTCCCATCTGATAAGCCATTACATGAAATATTATTGTGAGTTTCCGTAATAATAATAGCTGACGGGTCATTTAAAGTAATGCTCAATGTTTGCTGACAACTATTAGCATCAGAAACCGTAACATCATAAGTGCCTGCTGTTAAGTTATTCTGATCTTCTTGTCCATTTATTAATCCTGAACCATCGGCAGTACTCCAATTAAAGTTATATCCCGGTGTACCACCAGAAACTGTCAAATCAATACTCCCATTATTGCTGGAATTACATGTCGGATTTACATGGGTTTCCGTAACATTTAAAATTGGTGGCTCCGTAACTGTTGCCGAATCCGATTTTTGACAATTTGCCGAATCGGTAACCGTCAAATAATAAGTACCTGCACATAGGTTAGAAATATCTTCACTCGTAGATGAATATCCACTGGGTCCTTGCCAATCAAAAGTATAAGGCGTGGTACCGCCTGTTACCGTAATATCAATACTCCCATTACACTGGCCGTTACATGTAATATCTTGAATATTATCAATAGAAATCGACATGCCTGCCGGTTCAATTATTGTTATCGTATCGTAGGCAGAACAAGGACCGTTATCGGTAACGGTTACATAATAAGTACCCGCTCCTAATCCTGTTTGGTCTTCCTGTCCATTTACTAAACCCGAGCCATCGGGCGTGCTCCAATTATATACATAAGTTCCGGGGCCTGTTCCTCCGGAAACCGTTAAATCAATACTCCCATCTGTTAAGCTATTACATGAAATATTATTGTGTGTTTCCGTAATAATAATAGCTGACGGGTCATTTAAAGTAATGCTCAATGGTTGCTGACAACCATTAGCATCAGAGACCGTAACATCATAAGTGCCTGCCGTTAAGTTATTTTGATCTTCTTGTCCATTGATTAATCCTGAACCATCGGAAGTACTCCAATTAAAGCTATATCCCGGTGTACCACCTGAAACTGTCAAATCAATACTGCCATTATTGCTGGAATTACAAGTCGGATTAACATGGGTTTCCGTAACATTTATAGCAGGTGGTTCATTAATTGTTTCGCTACTTGTTTGTTGACAACCATTGGCATCTGTAACCGTTAAATCATAGTCTCCTGCACAAAGTCCTGAGATATCTTCATTAGTAGAAGTGTAACCCGATGGTCCAGTCCAATTATAGGTATAGGGTAGTGTTCCATTTGTTACCGAAATATATATTGCCCCATTACAAAGTCCGTTACAAGAGATGTCTTGTACACTATCAGTCGTTACAATAATAGGAAGCGGTTCATTTATCGTATCCGAAAAAGTTGCAGTACAATTATTAGAATCAGTTACCACAACAGAATAGATACCTTGTTCAAGGTTCGTAATATCTTCATTTGTGGAAGCATAAGTACCCGGTCCTGTCCATGAATAAGTATAAGGCGGTGTGCCACCATTAATAGTGATATAGATTCCACCATCTCCGGATCCGTTACATGAAATATCAACCGTACTATCGTTTGTGATTGTTAGTGGAGCTGGTTCTGTAATGGTTACAGAATAAGTCTCAGTACAATTAACACTATCGGTAACTGTTAAATCATACACCCCAACACATAAATTGGAAAGGTCTTCACTGGTTGAGCTATATCCTCCCGGTCCTGTCCATGAATATGTATATGGATTGTTCCCGCCCGAAACTGTAACATCTATTGACCCCGTACAATTACCATTACAATCAACATTATTATGAGTATCAGAAATGTTGATGGCCGGATTATCCTGTAAATCAAATGGTCCGGCAGTATTTGTACAACCATTATTATCAGTTACAGTAACCGTGTAGGTACCTGATGAAAGTCCTGGAAAATCGCCATTTGCCTGTGGTCCGCTTCCAATATCGTAAGAAAGTGGTGGCGTACCACCAGATGCTTCAACATAAACTTGTCCTGTATTTCCGGCACAAATAAAAGGCGTATAATAAGTAGAATCAATAGAAATAGCCGGTGGTGCAGTAATTGGAAAATCAAAAGTATCAACACAACTATTAGCATCTGTTATGGTTACAGAATAAGTCCCGGCACATTTATTTACAATATTATCTGAGTTTTCTCCATCTGTCCATTGATAAGAAGAAATTGGATAAGCAGCATTTTGAATAAAATTTATTTGTATGCCTCCATCACAATCCCCTGGACAGGTTTCATTAGTTGTGTCGGCATCAGCAATAATCATTTGTCCCGGTGCTAACACATAAATATTACCCTGCCATTGAGTATCATTATCAGAATCTCTCACACGAACTGTAAAAGGATTGGAAGATCCACATAGATTTGAAATTGTATAAGGAAAATCTGAAGCATTTAAATTAGTATAGTCCACATACGGAGGTTGAATATCTACAGGATTATAGAGCCTAATACTAACAGGATAAGTCGGTGTCCCTGAAATACTAATAGTAATGGTACCATCACAATATCCATAACAAGTTTCATTTGTTGATGTAACTGAAATTGTGAAACTACCTCTAACCAAAGTGTTCTCTAATTGAGAAAAATGAATCTTCTTAGAAAATCTTATTTTAGAAAAATCAATTTTGTTTTTATAGAGAATTTGACCATTTCCAGTAAAATGAATTGGCAATTTGGCTTGAATACTGTTACATTTTGCTAATCCATTTATACTAATATCAACTTTCTGAGAACCGGAGTTCCTGTCAAAAATAACATCATTCGATAATTCCGGTATTTTTCCATATGATTTACCGCCACTCTCTAAAGACCAGTGATTTGTGTCGTTCCAATTTCCTTGCCCGCCTATCCAGAATAGTGTTTGAGCAGAAGCTGAAATGCTCACGACAAATAACAAGATTAAGATATAAAATTTCCTCATACAAAATTTTGTATAATCATTATACGATATTATTACGCTTTTGTTTCATTACATAAAAAACATTTATTTCTTATATGTATGACGCAAAAATCATAAAAAGGTTGCCCAAAGATATAGTTTTCATTGATAAACATAACAAATTGTTATGTATTTATTCATTTTCTTTTCTTAACAACAAGTAATCGTCTGTTTATTTTAGTGTCTCTCCATTAATTTTCAGTCTAATCTAAAATAAAATAACCTTTTTAGATTGCACTCATTAATTGTTTTATCTTTGACCGTTGTGAAGGCTATTCAATTTGGATGGATAAAAGGACATGCCTATACTAAATTGCTATTAAGATGCTGATTAAGAAAAATAGGGCGAAAAGAAATGTTTTATTTTCAGTAGCTTGATGGTGGGTTAGTATTGAACCTTAGAAAACAAACTTTGTAACTTTTATGCTAAACGAACACTAAAACGATTTTTAAATGATACGATTTCTAGAAAATAATTGTTTGATAATTTTCTTTTTGTCCATTTTCTTTTTGATAATTGCTTTTTTGGAAGTAATTCTTTCCCTTCAATGGCGTAAAAAAAGCAAATATGAAACACAAATGCTTATATATAGAGACAAAGCCCTCGTTCGTCAAATTGATGCCCATTTTATTTTTAATTTTCTGAATTCTTTACAAAGTCATTTAATTTCTGATGATAAGGTAGATGCTATAAAGAATCTGGGTAAATTCTCAAATGTTTTGCGTCGCTTTTTAGAAAATTCGTTACATTCCGAGTTAGTAATTCAGAAAGAAATAGATGCCCTAAAATTATATATGGAAGTTGAACAATTCCGTTTTAAAAACAGTTTCGATTTTGAAATAAACATAGACTCCCAAATTAATACTGTCTATTACAAAATGCCATCATTTTTGCTTCAGCCATTTGTTGAAAATGCATTATACCACGGTGTATTATATTTAAAAGAGGAGGACAATCGAAAAGGAAAAATAAAAATAGATTTTAAATTATTAAAAAATGCCATTCAAATTACGGTAGATGATAACGGTGTTGGTAGGGAAATAGCACAAACCATAGAAATCAATCGAGAAAAAAAATCTTTAGGAAACAAGTTTATTGAAAAAAGATTAGAAACATTGTCAAGTATTTTCAAGAAAAATTTCTCAGTTCAGATTATTGATAAAAAAGATGAGAAAACAGACAAATCTATAGGGACTAAAGTTATTATATTAATTCCTCAACTATATTAATTAGTGCCTGTCTATAACATTAAAGACGAACTCTAACTAAGTAAAATTAAAACAATTAGTTTGTATCAATATTTTCAGAAACTTATACATTGTTTATTTTTTAATTACCTTTGTTTCTTTAAATAAATCTTTTTTCATAAGAAGCACCTTTGATATGAGAGCAATTATTGTTGATGATGAAATAGATGCTATACAAACGCTTGAGTTTTTGTTGCAGAACTATTGTCCCGATGTAGAGATTGTCGGGAAAGCAACAGGAATCTTTGAGGCCAAAGAAATTATCATTGACGAAGAACCCGATTTGGTTTTCCTAGATGTTATTATGCCTCAAGGTACGGGATTTGAATTGCTGGGATTTTTTCCCCAACGCGACTTTGATGTCATTTTTGTAACCGCCCACAATGAATTTGCCATTAATGCATTTAAGTTTAGCGCCGTTGATTATTTATTGAAACCTGTAGATCCGGACGAATTAATTACGGCCATTCGTAAAGTCAATGAACGCCGTGGGAAACGACAAAATATTGACATGGAAGTATTGATGGATAATGTCCTCTCTAAAAAACCAAAAAAAATTGCTGTTTCCAACCTTGAGGGTATTAATTATATCAATGTTGATGAAATTATTTGTGTGCAGGCAGAAGGTAGTTATTCTGTTATTCATCAAACCGATGGACGGAAGGTCATTCTTTCTAAAAACCTTAAGGAATATGAAAGTTTATTTCAGTCTTATGATTTTTTTCGCGTACACAACTCATACATTGTTAATCTACAATATGTTAGCCGATTCAACGCAAGAGATGGTGCCATTATTGAAATGAGTAATGGATTAGAAATTCCAATTTCCCGCAGAAAGAAAGAACTATTTCTAAAGATAATGAATAATTTTGTCGCCAATCAAAATTCAAACTCTGATGAACTTCCTTGATGAACTCCGATGGCGTGGCATGTTACAAAATTATACGCCTGGTGCCAAAAAATTGCTCTCTGAAAAAAATGTTTCCGCTTATGTGGGTATTGATCCCACGGCAGATTCTTTACATATTGGACACCTTGTCTCTGTTATGATATTAAAACACTTTCAACTTTTTGGAAACAAACCGATTTTGGTTGTTGGAGGTGCCACAGGAATGATTGGTGATCCATCAGGTAAATCAGAAGAACGAAATCTGCTTGACGAAAAAACTTTGCGAAAAAACCAAGAAGGCATCAAAAAACAACTCCAAAATTTCTTAGATTTTTCCAAAAATCAGGCTGAAATTGTAAATAATTATGATTGGATGAAAGATTTTTCATTTCTGTCATTTATTAGAGACATCGGTAAGCATATGACCATTAATTATATGATGGCAAAAGACTCGGTAAAAAAACGAATGAGTACCGATGCAAAAACGGGTATGTCATTTACTGAATTTTCCTATCAACTAGTACAAGCAACTGATTTTTGGCATCTCTTTCTCACAAAAAACTGTCGTTTACAATTTGGCGGCTCCGACCAGTGGGGAAATATTACCAGCGGTATTGAGTTAATTCGCCGCAAAGAAAACGGTGATGCCCACGGCATTACTTGTCCATTAATCACTAAGTCAGACGGCAAAAAATTTGGTAAAACCGAAACCGGGAATATTTGGCTTGACCCCAAAAGGACTTCCCCTTATAAATTCTATCAATTTTGGCTTAATGTGTCTGATACCGATGCTGAGAAATACATTAAAATATTTACTTTATTAAATAAAGAAGAAATTGAAACTTTAATTTTGGAACACCAAGCCGCTCCCGAACAACGATTGTTGCAGAAAAAATTGGCAGAAGAAGTAACCATTATGGTGCATTCCAAAGAAGATTTACAAGCAGCACAAGAAGCATCTGCTATCCTTTTTAGTAAAAATTCAGGTAAAATTCTCGCCAAAATTGATGAACAAACATTCTTAGATATTTTTGATGGTGTTCCCCATTTTTCCATAACTAAATCTCAGTTAACAACCCCTGTAAATGTTGTAGATTTGATTGCAAATGTCGGAATTGAAATATCCAAAGGCGAATTACGACGACTGATAAAAGGTAACGGCATCAGCTTAAATAAAGAAAAAATTACCTCTACTGAACAAACCGTGAGTCATCAAGATTTGATTTGCGATAAATATCTCTTAATCCAAAAAGGGAAAAAAAATTATTTTTTAATTATTATTAATGATGAATAATCTTTCCATAAAAGTACTTCTATTTTTAGGAATACTGTTTCTTCTTGGGGCCTGTACACCCAACGATAAATCTCATACCAATCAAGATGTTGTTCATCAAAATCAATCCATTGCTCTTAACAATGTAACATTTAATATGCAAAAGAGCAATATGCTCTTCCACTTAAATGATACGCTACATGGCAGTTTTACCTTCAAAGATAATACTCAACCCGACTCCATCATTTTGTTTATTGACGGCAGAAAATCAGGCAAAATAAATTTTGATAATAACAAGTTTTCCTATTTTACAGGTAATCAAAGACTAGGCAATCATTCTTTATTATTTTTCTCATATTTTGGCAACAAAAAAGAAGTGGATACCTACCATTATACTTTGCTCAATAATATGGCGCCGAAAATTATTGGTTGGAAAGTAATAAAGATTTTTCCTCATAACACCAAATCCTATACACAAGGATTATTTTTTAAAGACGGTTTTTTGTTTGAAGGCACCGGACAATGGGGTCAATCTTCACTACAAAAAATTGATTTGGACAAAAACGAAGTAATTAAAACTTATAATTTGCCCAGTGATATTTTTGGCGAAGGCATTGTTGCCTATAAAAATAAAATTATTCAACTCACATGGAAATCACGGGAAGCTTTTGAATACGATGCGGAATCTTTTAAGCTTATCAATCGATTTACTTATGACACAGAGGGTTGGGGAATTACTAATTATGGTGATAGCTTATTGATGAGCGACGGTTCCA
>Ga0114934_10001777_pt1 | contig 13953 bp, 10 predicted proteins | sample 4SBtaG_2_FD_99695 | JGI IMG/M metagenome (GOLD analysis project Ga0114934, IMG submission 99695) | Deep subsurface microbial communities from Kolumbo volcano to uncover new lineages of life (NeLLi) - 4SBTROV10_white metaG | ecosystem: Environmental > Aquatic > Marine > Volcanic ... | reverse complement strand
GAGTCCCTGGATCGGATCTGGGAGGCCCGAGTCGCACGCATCCTGGACGGGCTGCCCGATCCCCTGGCGGGACAGATCGCCCTCGAGGCGGCGGCGTGCCTGGGGCTCGAGGTGGACCGAGCGGCCTGGGCCCAGGTGACGGCGCCCGGAGCCCCCCTGGCAGAGGTCGAGGAGCGGGTGGTCGCCGCACGCCTGGCCCAGCCCGCGGCCATCGGCTGGCGCTTCGAACACAGCATGGTGCGCGAGGCCCTGCTGGCGATGGCCGAGCGCGCCGGCCGGCGGCGTCAGCACCACCAACGCTGCGTGGACTGGCTCCAGGGGACCGTCGAGACCGGCGACCCTCAGGCCAGCCGCCGACTGGGGTTCCACCTGTTGGCGTCTGGCGAACCGGACCGGGCCGCGGACCTGTTGCTCGAAGCGGTCGATGGTGCGGTGGTGGCGGGCCGTCGCGGCGGGATGCATGCGGTGCTGGCCGACGTGCACCAGGCCCTGGATGCCCTGGACGCGCCCGACGATGCCCGGTGGGGCTGGTACTGGTACTGGAAGGGCCGGCTCTTGGGCCCCACGGTGTCCAACCAGGTCTCCTGGGAGGCCTTGGCCACCGCTCGGGGCCTGGCCGAACAAGCCCAAGACGCGGCGTGCTTGCTGGCCATCCAGCGCTACGAGGCGGTGTTGTTCGCACGCAGCGGCGACCACCAGGCCGCTCTGGACAGTCACGCCAACTCCCTCCAGGCCCTGACGGCGCGCCAGGACTGGCGGGGCTGCTTCATGTGCCGGATACACCGGGTGTCCTGGTTCGCCCGCCTCGGGGACACCGACGAGGCCCTGGCCGAGCTGGAGCGGGCCCGGGCTCTGCTGGACCGTCTGCCCACACTCGCCCGGGCTCGGCTCGGCGTCGCGGCGACCCTGGTGCACAACGCTCGGGGCGAGCGCAAGGCCGCCGAACAGGCGGGCCGCGAGGCCCTGCGCTACGCCGAGGGCAACCCGACCGTGCGCTTCAGCCTGTTGACCAACACCGGTGTCGCGCTGGGACACCTTGGGCGCCTGGACGAGGCCGTGGCCTTCCACCGGGCTGCCGCCGAGCAGGCACGCCAGGGGGGCTTCCCGAACGCGGGCCTGCCGATCCTCAACCTCGCCTACATCCTGGCCCAGCGGGGACAGCACGCCCAGGCGCTCGCCGAGCTGGCCCGGGCGATCCCGATCCTGCGCCGGGCGGGCCGGGTGGTGAACCTGGTCAGCGGCCTGCTGCTCCAGTTGCGACTGCTCCTGCGGCTCGGTGAGACGGACCGCTTCGATGGCGTCTGGCCGGAGCTGGTCGCGCTGGTCCAGCGCCTCGGCACCGCCGGCAGCGATGTCTCCCAGGGTCTGACCGAGCTGGCAGACGTGGCCCGAGAGCTGGGCGACGACCCGCGGCGGGAGAGGGTCGAAGCGCTGGCCAGGCGGTGAAGCTGGCGTGGACAGCCCGTCCGGGTGAGAGGATTCAGTCCAGGCCCCGTTTGACCGATGGAGCCGATTGGAGGCGTCGTGAGCGGACAGGGTCACCAACCAGCGCAGACCAGCGTGGCCCCGGCCGACGCTGCCCAGCAGTCCAGCGGGGCCGCAGCCGGACATGGCAACGCAGCGGCGGCGCTGCAGCTCAAGGAAGAGGGCGGTGGCGGGGCCCAGGACCTGGCCGAGACCCTCGACGAGCTCAGGCGCCGCATCGCGGACCCCGCGCGCTCGGCAGACAGCATCCGGGCCGACGCCGGCAACCTGTTCGGGGCCTCGCCCGAGGCCGAAGTGGCCTTGGCCTTTGGAAGTCCGCTGCTCGCCACGCTCGTGCAGCGGGTCGGCCCTCGTGCCGCCCCCGCCATGCTCGAAGGCAGTGGCCTGACCCTTGGCGAGTGTGTCCGGCAGCTGGACGCGTCCGGCACCTTCGACCTGGCGGCTTGGGGCACCTTGGTCGAAGGCCTCCCCGGCGCCATGGTGCTCCCGGTGCTCGAGGACGAGCTGGCTTTCGCCTTGCTGAAGAAGCTGCCGGGGGATCCGGTCGCGCTCCTGGGCTCCCTTGGGCGGGATCCGGGGAACCTGTCCTATGTGCTGGATGCTCTGCCCCAGGTGGGCAGCTGGATCACCGAGCGTGCCGGTGCGGCACGGCTGGCCGAGCTCCAGGCGCTGGTCGAGGACACGGCGGACGCCACCCAGGAGCGGGCGGCCCACGTCCAGGCGGGTGACCTGTTGAAGTGGCTCGAGGAGCTCCCCGACGGGCCAGCCACCGACGCTGCAGTGCAGCGCAAACTCTACGTCCAGCTGATGGCGGCCGAAGACGACCGGGAGATCAGCGTCCTGTTCCGCAAGCGCTTCGGTCAGACCCTCACGGCCATCGGCTCGGCGTCCTGGTCCAAGACCGACGTGGTGCAGATGTGGCGGGTCGCGGAGCAGCTTCCAGGCGCCGACTTCACCGACATCGCCACCATCCAGCGCGGGGACAGCGGTCCCAGCTTGGGTGGCGGCGGGTTCATGCACCTGACCATGGCCGACCCGGAGCACGGCCTGAGCGACAGCAGCGAGAGCGACAACCAGAACCCACTGCTGGGCCTCAACGTCTTCAACTCGACCCTGCGTCACGAGGTCGGACACAACGTCGCCAAGAAGGCTGGCTGGGACTCAGAAGGGGGCTGGATGTTCCAGCTGGGTTGGCGCTTGGACAAGTCGCTGTCGGACATCCTGGGCAGCGTGCTCGTCCCGGCCATGCCGCTCCAGGCGTCCCTCAGCACCGCCGAGGAGCAAGCGCTCCAGGCGGCCTTCGACACCTGCGAGGAGACGGAGTTCAGCCCCGCCAACCTCCAGGCCGCCATGTCCGCCGAGCTGTGGGCCAAGGTCTCGGGCGAGTCGCTGATCCACTTCATGGTCGCCCGCGCCAGCGACGAGGGCGGCCGCTACAAGGGGGCTGCACTGCCGGTCGCCGGGCGCATGTACCACGCGGCCAAGAAGGGCCGCCCAGAGTGGTACTCGGTCCCCCAGGCCCTCTACGACAAGCGGGTCAGCGACTACATGATGTACTCCCCCGCCGAGTACTTCGCCGAGGCCTACGCCACTTTCTACGCCGACGCGGACCAGCCTGGGGGCCAGGTCGGCGGTCTGCTGAAGGCCCGGGATCCGGCCCTGGAGAAGCAGTTCCAGGACAAGGTCCACGGTCGCCATGACCTGGGCAAGGAGACCGGCCAGACCCAGTCATGAGCACCCTGCTGCCGACCCAGCTGGACTGCTCGGCCTGCGGTGTCCGGGTCCACCTGCGCGTCGTGGTCGTGGGCAACATGGCCCGACACCCAACCCTGCGCACGGAAGCTGCGGCTGGGCGGCTCAACGCCGTCGACTGCCCGGCCTGCGGGCACACGAACCGGGTCGCGCGAACGTCTGTGTTGGTGGACCTGGCGCGCCGGGAGTGGCTGCACATGTGGCCCCGCTGGGCCGAGGTCCACTGGCAGGATCTGGCGGGCGCGGTGGCCGCTCGCTTCGAGCGGGTGGTCTACGGCATCGGCGGCCTGCCGGATCCGGGGCCGCGGGAGGCCTGGACGGTGCGTTCACTCTTCGGGGCCGCCCAGCTCGCCGAGTGCCTGCGTGTCCTGGACGCGGGACTGGACCCGGTGGCTGTGGAGCGGGCCAAGCTGGTCCTGCTCCAGGGTCGACCCCAGTGGGCCCACGCCCGGCTCCTGCTGATCGGAGTCGCCGACGACGTGCTGGCTTGGCAGGTCCGGACCGCGTCCGGCGAGGACCTGGTGATCTCTACCGCGAGCCGCCTGTTGGATGCCGACTGGCCCTCGGGCTTCCTGCCAGGCCCGCTGGGCGCTGACGCCTACGTGAACCACCGGCGCTTCTTCCTGACCCCCGTGGCGGCGGACCCGCTGGCGTTCGACCTGACGGGCACCCGAGCCACCCCGACCTCCCGCGATCACTTTCGATAGTCCTCTCAGGGCAAGGCCTCTTCGATGTCGTCGTTGTCGATCCTGTCGTCCCGGATCAAGACCTCGGGCCCGGGCCCGAACAGGGTCAGGCTGGGCACGAAGTTGTCCTCTTCGAAGCGCACCCCCTCCATGTCCGGGTCGGCCAGCAGGGGGTAGGACACGCCCAGGCTGTCCGCGACGGACGCCACGTCGCCCTGGGTCGCCGGGTCGCCGTTGCCGTCCTCGAAGACCAGACCCAGGACCTGCAGGCCCTGGTCGCCGTAGGTGGTCTGGAGCACCTCGGAGTCGGCTGCGGTGCTGGAGAAGCCCCCCTCCCACAGCGGCGCCCACCACAGCAGCACGGCCTGGTCGCAGTAGTCGTACAGGCTGACGTCGTTGCCGTCCTGGTCGACCAGGGTGAAGTCCTCGGGCACGCTGCCGACGTCGTCGCCCGTCGCGATGATCTCGCCGCAGTCCGGCCCGACCTCCTGGCTGCCACCCTGGCAGGCGGGCTCGTCCGGGTAGAGCTGGGCGAGTCCAAACATCCCGTCGCTGCAGGCTGCTCGGCACAGGGTCTGTTCCTCGTCGGACTCCTCCCAGCACAGCCCCTCTTCGCCATAGGTGGCCTCGAGGGTCGCGGTGGGGGTGCCCGTCGCCTCGGCGCACGCGATGTAGGTCGGGCACTCGCCCAGATCGGTCTCGCCGCTGCAGGCGAGGGCCATCGACAGCAGGATCATCGGGGTCCTCCAGGACTACTCGAGCAGCTCGGGGCAGAGTGTCGCATTGGCGAACACCTCGCACCCGTCGAGCTTCTGGCTGCGGTAGCTGGAGTCGTCCTCGTCGGAGAACGCCACCCGCCACACGATGGTGTCGTCGACCGGGTCCACCTCGACCAGCGCACCCAGGTGTCCGCGGGTGCCGCCCCAACACTCTGCGTGGGACATGTTGATCAGCTTGTGGCCATTGTCCAGCGTGTCGGCGTCGCCCCAGATCGGCTCGTACCAGTCGTCCTCCTGGAACGACCAGACCAGGGTGGCGGTGCCGGCTGCCGTGTCCAGCGCCAGCTCCAGGGCCCGGCTCCGCGCCAGCTCCTGGCCGTTGTCGTAGACCATCAGGTGCCCGTTGGGGTCGACGTCGATGGCGTGCATGCCCGAGAACCAGGCGCTGTCGGGCAGCGCATTGCCGTCGGGGTCCACCAGGGCAAAGTCCCCGCCGGGGCCCAGGGTCCACACGATGCGGCGGGTCGCCCGGTCGATCCGCACGATCTCGTTGGTCGTCAGGAAGCTGACCCACACCGACTCGCCCTCGGCGTCGTCGACCACCGCCATGCTGTTGGCGTGCCAGGGGTCCCGCCCGCCGAGCGCCAGGTCCCCGGTGAGCACGGCCTCCATCGACGTCCACTCCCACAGGACCTCCAGGGTCTCCGGGTCGTGCTCCACCAGGCCGAAGCCCTCCCAGGACTGGGGTCCCTGCTCTTCGTCGGTGTTGATGATGCCCAGGATGGTGCCCGCGTCGCCCACCTCGATGTCGTGGTGGTACACGTGCGGGCCGGCGTCGGGGTAGGCCGCGGTGTACAGGATCTCCCCGGACAGGTCCACGAGCTGTGGGTCGCCCTCGTCCCGGTCCCCGCCGCCCCACGCGATCACGCCGTCCCCCAGGTACTGGGACTCGATGTCGATGGTCGAGCCCTGGTCCAGGCCCTCGGGGGTGAAGTACCAGCGCACCCGGCCCTCGTGGTCCACGATCAGCAGGCGGTTCTGGTCGTCCCCGGAGCAGGGACGGCCGTGGTTGACGAGCGCATAGGCACCCCACGCCGTCGCGGTCGCGGGCACGACCAGGTCCAGCCGGGGCACACCTTCGGGCAGCGCCGCGGTGGCCAGCTCGAAGGGGGCCGACGGTTCGGCCGTGCAGTCCGGGGTGGCGGTGCAGGAATAGCTCGCGTCTGCCAACAGACCCTGGACCAGGAAGCGGTGGGCAGGCGCGGCTTCTGCCGAGCGCATCCGGTGCTGCTCACCGGGCTCGTCGAGGGCCTGGGGCAGGGAGACCCGGAGCGCCAGGTCCACGGCCAGATCCGAGCTGGTCGGGGTGGACTGGTGAAGCTCGATGGCGAACAGGTTGTCGCCGGCCAGGAGCAGAGCCGGGTCCAGGTCCACCACCTGGGGATCGCTCTCGCTGCCCCCCGTGATCGACGTCAGGGCCAGGGTCTCCGCGTCCAGCTCACCTGCGGGCAGGTTGTCGCGCAGGACCTCCTGGCCGTTCAGCCAGACCACCACGCCGTCATCCCGCAGGACGCTCAGCTCGGCGGTGAGCACGTCACCCGGGTCGACCAGGGTCACGGTGGCCCGGAACCAGCTGGTGATGTGCTTGTCGTCCTCGTCGTCGCCCCAGCTGAGCGCCGTCTCCTCGTCCTCGCCGTAGCCCAGTGGCCCAGGGCCCTCGGCCCACCCGCTGTCGTCGTAGGACGCCTCCGTCCAGCCCTCGCCCGGCCCGATCCCGTCGTCCAGGTACTTCCAGGTGCTGCCCCAGGGTATCCAGGTGGCCCACTCAGGGGGCGCCCCGGTCTGCTCACAGTGCAGGGTGACGCCGTCGATGCCGTCCAACAGGACCTCGACGAGGCTCTGGGTCACCAGGTCGGGGTTGTTCTCGGCGGTGACCGACCACAGGCTCGCGGGCTCACAGGCTGCCGTGTCCGCCGTGTCCGCCGTGTCCGCAGAGTCGAGGACCGTCGTGGCCGTCGTGCCTTCTTCGATGACCGTGCACACGCCGTCCAGCTCGGTCGTGCCAGGACCACAGGTCAAGGGCTGGCATGCGCTGGCGAGGAGGAGGAGGACCGTCATGGGGCTCCGGGGCGGGCGGGGACCATAGGCCGATCCGGAGCGGACTGACCACCCCAGGCCTCAGAAGTAGGCCTTCCACTCCGCGAACAGCACCGCCGGGAACAGCCCGAATTCACTGTTGACCCCGACCACGTCCTCGACGTCCTGGCCGGCGAAGACCGCGTCGAGCAGCGCTTCTTCGGTCAGCTCGTCCGGCCTCTGGCCGACCCCCGCGTACCCGCTGAGTACCAGGTCCGCGTTGCTCGAGACCGACCACGCCAGCCCGGGTCCCAGCAGGGCCGACTGGTCTTCCAGGTTGGCGATGGCAAAGAGCGACGCGGACAGGGTCGGGCTGGCCTGGAAGCCCGCGCTCAGACCGGCGTACCACCGCCCCACGGCCCACAGCTCGCCGCGCTCGTAGCGGGGCTCCTGGTACCTGCCCAGGTACTCGCTGGGATCGCTCGCGCCGTTGGACTGGAAGTACACCGCGCCGCTCAGCGTGAGCCGCTCTGTCGGAATCCACATCCCGCCGGCGGTCGCCCGCACGAACGGGTCCTCGTCCAGGGCCTGGGCGGGAACGGTGACGGTGGCTTCGGCGGTCACGCCGACAGGACCGACGGATCCGGCCACGGCGACCCCGCTCACCAGGTCCCGCCGGACCAGCCCCGCGAAGAGGCCCAGGTCCCAGACCCCCACCGTGGTCTGGCCATAGCCGGCGAACACCATGCCTTCCGCGTCCCAGCTCCCCGCATAGGCGGCCACGAGCGTCACCTGGTTCGCCATGCCCCAGTACGCGTCAGCCCGCACCGAGTCGACCCCTGGCTTGTACTCGCTGTCCACCGTCGCCGGCGTGAAGGGGTTCACCAGGTCCATCGGCGTGAACATCAGGCCCTTGCCAAAGGACACCGCTTGGCGCCCCACCCGCACGTCCAGGTGCGGCACACTAAGGCCCAGCCAGAGCCGATCGGTGCGGGTTCGCGCGGTCATGGCCCCCGCTTCGTCGGCGTCTGGGGTCAGCTCGAAGGTCAGGGCCACGGCCTCTTCTGACGTGAGCTCGACCCCGGCCGAGCCCAGCCCGGTGCTCCCCGCCCCGGTCCCCGGTGCCCAGGCGGTCAGGGTCTGGTGGGCCTGGAATCGCAAGAGCTCTCCGCCCCGGACGTCGAGCTTGAGCCGTCCGTCCACGATGCCCTGGGCGCTCGCCGTGTCGGGCATGAGCACGTGGTCGTAGGGCACCGTCTCCACGAAGAAGGACTTGGTGTCGCCGTGCAGCTGCAGCTGGGCCCCCGCAGCCGCCACGAACAGCCAGCTGATCATTCCCTGCGCTCGTCCGAGTCGATGCGCCCGTCGACCAGCCGGACCACACGCCGGGCCGCGTCCATGACCTTGGGGTCGTGGGTGGCGAAGACGAAGGTGATGCCCTGCTCTTCGTTCAGGCGCTTCATCAACGCCACCAGCTCGGTGCCCGTCTTGGAGTCCAGGTTCGCGGTCGGCTCGTCGGCGAGCACCAGCGCGGGCTTGCCGGCGATGGCCCGGGCCACGGCGACGCGCTGCTGCTGGCCTCCGGACAGCTCGTTGGGTCGCCTGTCCTCCATGCCGCCCAGGCCGACCTGGGCCAAGGTGTGCATGACCTGTTGCCTGCGCTGGGCCTCGGCCGCACCCTGCAGCATCAGCACGAATTCGGCGTTCTCGTAGGCGCTCAGCACCGGCACCAGGTTGTAGGCCTGGAAGACAAAGCCAATGCGCTTCAAGCGGATGTCCGACCGCTCGGCCTTGGACATCGTGCCCAGGTCGTGGCCGTCGACCACCACGGTGCCGGCGGTGGGGGTGTCGAGCCCGCCGATGCAGTTGAGCAGTGTGGTCTTGCCGGAACCCGAAGGGCCCATGAGCACCGTGAATTCGCCGGGCTCGATGGTCAGGCTCACGCCGTCCAGGGCCTTCACCTGGACAGCGCCGCTGTCATAGGTGCGCTCCAGGCTGCTCACAGAGACGATGGACATGGGCTTCCTCAGACGTGGGTCATGGCTTCGACCGGCTCGAGCCGGGCAGCCTTGGCAGCGGGGTAGAGGGTGGCGAGCACGGTCATGACGACCCCGCCGACGGCGAACAGCGTCATCGCGAACCAGTCGTACTTGGCGTAGAGCACCGCCGAGATGGCGACGCCGGACATCTCGTAGGACTCGCCCATGGCCTCGGTCAGGTCCCAACCGTGGGCATACATCGGCCAGGTGAAGGCTGCGCCCAGGGCCACCCCCAGCAGCACCGACAGCACACCCAGGACCGATCCTTCGACCATCACCAGCGTCGCCAGCCGCCGAGGGCTCATGCCCACGGCCAGCAGCACGCCAAACTCCTTGATCCGCTCCATCACGGCCATCAGCACCGTGTTGGCCACCCCCACCGCCACGATCAGGCCGACGATCAACATGAAGAAGATGTTGTACTGCTGGTCCATCTGGATGAGCTGGTAGATCTCGGGGATCGCCTCCATCCAGTTCATGACCGCCACGTCGTCGCCCGGGAAGAGGCCCTGGGCACGCACTGCGGCGGCTTCGGACTCCTTGGGGTTGGGCAGGTGGACCGAGATCTGGTGCGCGGTGTCGGGCTGCTCGAGCAGGTCCTGGGCGGCGGGCAGGGTCGCGATGGCGAAGAAGCCGTCGAGCTCCTTGGACCCGGTCTTCAGGGTGCCGCGCACCCGGAACAGCCGACTGGTGACTTCGTCTTTGCCCTGGGTCATGAACACGACCTTGTCGCCCACGTCGACCTGGAGCGTGTCGGCCACCCCGATCCCGACCAGGATGCCGCGGCTGTCGTCGTCGGCCAGCCAGGCGCCGTCGGTGACCTTGGCCGCCCAGTCTGCGACCTTGGCCTCGTCGGTGGGCTGGACCGCGTTGAGGCCGATGCCCACCGAGTTGTTGGGGCTGGTGAGCAGACCTGAAAGAAAGGACCTGCTGACCACGGTGGCGTGGGGGAACTCCGCTCTGAGCGTGTCGGCCACGGCGGCGGCCGCATGCACCAGCTGGTCCCGCTCGCGCTGCTCTTGCCAGTCCGGGTGCTGAACCACCACGTGCCCGGCCATCTGGCTCACGCCGACCTTGACCATCTCGTCGTAGCTGCCCGCGTTCAGGTTCCGACCCCAGATCATCAGGGCCAGGCCCAGCGAGATCGCCGCCATGGTGATCAGGCTGCGGCGGCGATTGCGCCAGACGTTGCGAGCGGCGAGTCGCAAGATGCCACGCATCAGACCGTCCTCATGGCGTCGACCGGGTCCATGCGGGTGGCGCGAAACGCCGGCCACACCGTCGCACCGATGCAGATGACGAACACGAAGACCAGCGTGAACACCGTGGTGGGCGGGTCATAGGCGCCCTTGATGATCGGGTCCAGGGTCAGGCCCATGTACTCCAGGCCTTCGCCGTTCACCGACATGTCCATGCCCGTGTTGACCATCCAGTACTGCACGCCCATGCCCAGGGTGCCGCCGATGGCCGTCGCGATCGCGCCCAGCAGGGCGCTCTCGGCGATCACCATGCGTCGGATGCGCCGGGGCTGCAGGCCCAGTGCCTGGAGCAGGCCCAGCTCGCGAGTGCGCTCGAACACCGCCATGAGCATCGTGTTCAAGATGCCCAGCCCGGCGACCCCGTAGAACACGAACAGCATGATGGCCAGGCTCATGGTCTGGAACCCCGCCATCTGCGCGGTCTGCGGGTCCGTCTCGGACCAGGTGCGCACCAGCAGATCGTCTGGCACGGCCCCCTCGACCGCCACGGAGAGCGCCGGCGCCAGGTCCATGTCGCTTCCCAGCACCAGGACCTCGTGCAGCTGGTCCGGGAGCGCGAGCAGCTCCTGGAGTCCGGCCAGGTCGACCCAGACCCCGCCCCGGTCCATCATGCCGTCGCCGGTCTTGGCGATGCCGACCACGCCGTAGAGCTCGTTGGCCATGGACCCGTCGGCGGCCTGGAGGATGACCACCACCTCGCCCCCCAGGTCGACCTTGAGCTCCTCGGCCAGCTTGATGCCGATGACGGCCTCGTTCAGCGCCCCGGCGGTGAACAGGCGGCCCTGCCGGACCCGGGCGGAGAGGTTCGTGACCGCGTCCTCGCGGGCCACGTCGACCCCCACCAGCTTTCCGCCGGTGCTGGTCTCGGCCGAGCCCACCAGCCCAAAGCCCGTGAGGCGACCGGTGGCCGAGACCGACTCCGGCAGCGCCTCGACAGCCGCCAGGAGCGCGGCGCCGTCGGGCAGCGTGTCGTGCATGAGCGAGCGCCCGGGGTAGTCCGGGTGGTGGATCTGCACGTGCCCGAGCTTCTGGTCGATGAGCACGTCGTAGATCTGCCCGTACATGCCCTCCATGTACGACACCATCCACATGACCATCACCACGGCCACGGCCATGCCGAAGCCCGTCAGGCCGGAGCGCACGGGGTTGCGCCACAGGTTGCGCCACGCGATCGCCAGGGTGAAGCGCATGGGCCTACTTCCTCAGGGCCTGGAGCGAGAACGTGCTCGCCGGGATGTCCACGTCGAACCGCAGCTCGCTGTAGGTGATCTCCGTGAACTCTCCGCTCTTGTCCGCGGGCTCGACCCGGAAGCGCATCGGGATCTTCTGGCCCGAGACTTCCTGGACGTCGTGAAAGGACATGGTCCGCACCAGGGACAGGTCCTCGTCGTGGTAGCTGATCGACAGCGGGATCAGATCCGGCCGGACCTTGACCACGATCTGGCCCCAGACCACCGCGGCGTCGGGCTTGGGCACCAGCACCACCGTGTAGTGATCGGCCCCGTCGACCCCTGGCTCGCTGGTGAGCTCGGCGTCGAATTCATCGGCCAGCCGGTTCTGCTTGACCAGGTCGTCGTTGGTGATGTGGGAGCCCATCCAGCCCCCGGACATCATCGACGCCGGCAGCTTCATGGTGCGGTCCACCTTGGGCAGGTAGTTCCAGATGTTGTCGTCGACCTTGAGCGTGCACATGCCCGCTTCCTTGGGCGGCTCCAGGATGCGGATGAGCGACTTCTCGGTGCCTTCGGTCCACATCTGCATCTTGACCGTGCGCTCGTACCGCGCCGTCTTGATGTGCATCGACATGATCCCCGTGCTGCTCTCCCCCCGCTGCACGTCGTCTGTGGCGTTGAGCAGGTCGTCGATGGTCGGCTTGTCCGCGGCCAGGACCGCCGGACTGGCAAGGGCCAGCAGTGCGGCCAGGAGGAGACGCTTCATGGTTCGTCCTTGGATGGTCGTGGCTGTAGAGTGGGCTGACCCTCCAGTCAACATCGAGCGGTCTGAACGTCTGCGGTGGAGCGGGAGGACACCGGTTGCGATCTCCCTGGGTTCGGGGCATTGAAGGGCCATGATCCCGCTGCTCTCGCTGCTGTCCTGCTCGGGGACCGATCTCGATCCAACGGTGGTGCCTGCCTTTGACGCCGTGGAGCGCGTGGTCCTGGTGGGGGACAACACGGCGAGCAACCCGTCCTGGTCCACAGGCTACGCCGCGCTGCTCGAGCACAACGACGACGCGCTGTTTCCGGAGTGGGCGGGACACGACCTGGCGAGCTGGCTGCCTGCGGCCCAGGTCGTGCGGCTGGACCGCGGGGGCGACAGCTACGCCGCTCTGGGCGTGGCCACCGTCCCGATCGAAGTGCATCCGGGGGACCTGCGCCCGACCCTGGTGACCGTCGGGCTCGGCCTCAACGACATGGTCAGCGTGGCCTTGCAGCTGTTGACCGACGGCAGCCTCCAGGAGCACCCGGAGTGGGCGATCGAGGACTTCCAGGACCACGTGCACGGCGTGCTGGCTGCGACCGAGGACACGACCTTCTTCCCCCGGGCCCCACTGGTCGCCATCGCCAACCTCTACGACCCCAGCGACGGCATCGGAGACCTGGCCGAGCTGGTCACCCAGCTGTTCCCCTTCGATGGGGCCGAGGCCATCACCCCCGAGCTCGCCCTGACGCTGATCGCCGGCTTCAACGACGGGATCGCTGCCGAGGCCGAAGAACACGGCGCCGTGCTGGTGGATCTGCACGCGCCCTTCCTGGGCCACGGCCTGCACTACGACGACGACACCAACCCCCACCACGACCCCAGCGACGCCACGCCGTGGCTGCAGGGGGTCATCGATCCCCAGCTGCGGGGGGCCCACGGGATCCGCCGCGCCTTCTTCGACGCCCTGGCTGGAACGTCCCTGGACGACGTGCCCACCGACCTGCCCCTCGCATCGACCGCCGGTGTGCCCGACGTGCCCGACGACGGCTGGGTCAAGGACGTCGTCGACAGCGCCGTGACCTTGGAGCTCGACGACGGCAGCACCGTGTGGCCCAACGTCGCCAGCGATCCGGTCGAGGTCATCGGGCCCCCGACCGGCGGCGGCACGACCGACGTGGTCGCTCTGGGGGTCCTGGGTGCCTGGATGGTCGTGGACCTGGGGGCCGCGGCCGCACCCTGCAGCTCGAGGCCTGGCGCCCAGACGAGGACCCGCGCTGCCTGGCCGACGTGCCCGCGTGGGACTTCAACTGGCAGCAGCTCTACTTCTACACCGAGCCCGAGTACCTGTGGCCAGACGACACGCTGCGGCTCAGGTGCACCTTTGACACGTCGGCAGACGATGAGCCCGTGCGGTGGGGAGACGGCACCGACGACGAGATGTGCCTGATCGGGCTGGTCGCGACCCTGGGCTGATCGGGCGCGTCAGTAGACGTCGGTGAATTCCACCAGAGCCGTGGGATCCGTCGGCACCTGGCCCAGGGTGGAGCGGTAGGGCCCGACCAGGTCCAGGCTCTCGAAGGACGCAAAGGCGGCGTAGTCCTTGTCGCCGTCGATGTCGGTCAGCCCGGTGACCACGAAGGGCTCGCCGGTGCCGGTGGGGTTCAGCTCGTCCACCGCGTAGGCCCCGCGCACGTCTCCGTCCGGTGTCCACCCCAGGTCATCGAAATTGGACCCCTTGCCCCAGGCCATTGCCTTCTTGCCGGGGTTGTTGCTGGGATGGTACGGGGCCGGCAGCACCGCGTCGAAGGACGAGACGTAGGCATTGACCGCGTCGCCGATGCCGCGGACGTTCAGCGGGAGCTCTGCACGCTTGGCCTGGTACTGGTGCTTGAGCACGTTGGGGATCGCGATGGACGCGAGGATCCCGATGATGGCGACCGTGATCATCAGCTCGACGAGTGTGAAGCCGCTGCGCTGTCTCATGTTCTCCCCCTGGGACCACGCCGCGGGGACG
>Ga0114934_10001776_pt1 | contig 13968 bp, 13 predicted proteins | sample 4SBtaG_2_FD_99695 | JGI IMG/M metagenome (GOLD analysis project Ga0114934, IMG submission 99695) | Deep subsurface microbial communities from Kolumbo volcano to uncover new lineages of life (NeLLi) - 4SBTROV10_white metaG | ecosystem: Environmental > Aquatic > Marine > Volcanic ... | reverse complement strand
TTTAGCACCTTTATTATATATAACGTAAATATTAGCTTCGTTGCCATTTAAAAGAGCATCATAATCAGCTATTTTAGCACCTTTAATTAAGTTATCATTGTTTAATATACAAGAAAATCTATCTGTTTCAACTCTGGTGTACCATATATAAGTTGCTGCTGAAAAATTATCTCCACCAAACAATATATAAACTAAAGTTGGGTCTGCATCATCAAATTTTATATTAGCTTGAGTTGCTGTATATATTTGATTAGTTCCATCTTTTACTGAATTATAAGTTACTGTGTCTCCTAAAACTGTCGCATTATAAAGAGCAATTCCCTGTTTTTCTATTGTTGCTGGGTTAATTTTATTTTGATTTGAATCTGCTATTGGCATTGCATTAAAATCATCTGTTAATTCGCCCATTCTTATTTTAAAATCATAAATAGTGTCTTCTGTTGCCGGATTGATAATTACATCTGAACTATTTACTATTTTATTAATTGGTCTACCTTGGGCATCCGATTTTATATATAATTCATTTACTCCATTATCTGGTGAAGCAGGTTTAATGTTATCAACAACAATATCACTATTAACTGATACATCGCCTACACCTATATTACCATTCGCATCTACTCCAATTGGGACAATTTTTGAATTGTCTGCTTTTTTCACTCCATAAAGCAACACTTCGGAATTTATTGCTTTTTTGTTTAATTCATACATCTCTTATCTCCTAAAAATAAAATTTTTAAGATTGGGGAAGGCTAAAGGTTACATCCGAACCACTATCTAAAATAGATTTACCGTTCTCACCATCTTATAGGATATAATAGACAAGAATCTTATTTTGGATTATGAAATTTTTAATATATGTTGAATTTGGATACCCAAATTAATGAGTACCCAAAAAAGGAAGTTAAAAAGGTAAAAGAAGTCTCTAAAGAGAGAATCTTTATATAATTTTTTGGGCCACCCTATTATTAGTAAGGCGGCCCTATGTGATTAAATATTAGTATTACGGTCTATAAGCCTGATACGCTACGTATAGCTGTGCTATCAGTACAAACTGTTCCGCTGTATAGGTCTGCATATGCGCGATGGCTTTTAGTTGATAAAATACTTTCGTAATCTATTACTAAACCAGGTTGTTGTTCGTCTGTCATTGATATTAATTTTCTCTTTGGTTCAACTATAAAAGATTTACCTTGAGGGATCATATCAGTTGAGATAACTTTTAAAGCATAAGTTGCTTTGTTTAAAGTTTTAACAGTTAAATCTCTTTGTAAGTTAGCAGCCCAAACCTGAGGATTGATTGCATCATTTACTAAAGATTCATCTAAAGTGTTACAAACTACAAATTGTGCTACTTTTTTATCAGTATTTTTCATTGCTCCGACTTGAGCATTGATAGCAGTTCCAACAGCTAAAGGAGTTGGAGCAGCTGCAGCAACATTATTAGAAGAAGAAGCAGCTATTAAATTATAATGCAATTGTGCATTAAATTCATAACCTTTTTCTTTTAATTCTTTTAATATCATTTCAAACTGTGCTTTATAATTATATTTAATTACATTGTGTGAAAATTCAATACCAGCTCTGTAATTTATAATATATAATAAAGAATCAGCAGCGTCTTTAACTGTAGCAAATTGAGGTTGTCCACCTTCAGATACAGCTTTATAAACTATGTTATATTTAGCTTTGTTAGGGAATACTTCTATTTGTTTAGGAGTAGTACCTTGATAAAATAATTGTTTCCATTGGTCATCATATTCAACTAAATCAGATTGATTAAGTAAATATGTATTAATAGCATTCTTCATTTCTAATTGAAAATCAGAATTAGTTAACATTTCGTTAAGTTTTAAGTCTTGTTTAAAAATACTCATTATCTATTTTCCTCCTATCCGAAAAATTTATTTAAGTTTACTAAAACTGTTTTTGCTGTATGATCAGCCCAAGCAGTTCCAACTTTTATACCAGTTTCTGAAATATCAGAAGTTATAGTGTTTGGTGTAGTTGATAGATAAACAACGTCTCCTCTATCAATTATATCTCCAACTCTATAAGTTAAGTCATATACACCTTGTATATTTAAAGCTATTAGTTTCATTGCAGCTGGGATATTAGGATTAGCTAAATCAGCAGCAGAAATTCCACTATTGTTTACACCTACGATTCCGTTTATTTGAACGATACTTCCACTTGTTACTGCAGAAGTTGGTGTATAAGTTAATTCAATACCATCATTGTAGAAATTATTCAAAGTTTTTCTCCTTTATTAACCCTTTAGGTTAATTATAAATTCACTGATTTTAAATGCATCAGTTAAACATTTTTTATAAAAGTTTAAAAATTCTTCAAACTGTTCTTTAGTATTCAATTTCATACCATATTTAGAATGAAAAGCTTTATGATGATGCTTACATAAACATACACCATCATTCTTATCGTATCTATGTTCAGTATCCCAATGATAACCATTCAAGTGATGACAATTTTGAGATTCATTTCCACATATATCGCACTCATGATAATACTTACTATCTTTTTGTGCTATTAAAAGTTCCTTATTTTTAAGATACCTTTTTATGCAATCGTTTATGTTATATTGTCTTGAACATTTATCAGAACAAGTTTTTCTCTTTGTCTTGGCGAAAAAAGTTTCGCCGCATATTACACAGGATTTATAATATTTACCCCTTAGGCAAATGTTATTTTCCTCCGTTTAAAGTTTTTTTATAGTCTTCAGAGAATAAAGATTTAAATCCTTCACTTTTACTAGAACCGGGATTAACTCCGTTTCCAGCTTCAGCTTTGATTTCTTTTCTTGAAGATAAAGTTTCATTTAATTTTAAAGCAATAGATTCTTTTTTAGCAAAATCGGCTTTGATTTCTTCAGCAGTAGTACCTTCAATTTCGCCTAAAGTTTCCATAATTACCATATCAGCTTTAGAATTAGCTTTTAAAGCTCCTATGAAAGATTCTTTTTCAACTGTTAACGATGTTTCGATTGTTTCATTTAATTTTAAATTTTCGGCTTTTAAAGCTTCTATTTCACTATTTAATGATTCAATAGATGTATCTTTAGCAGTGATAGTTTCATTTAATTCTATAACTTTTGCTTCAATTTCATTTTTAGATTTTTCTAAAATTTCTATTTCAGCGTCTTTAGATGTCAACATTTCATTTAATTTAACTACTTCATTACTTTCAGTAGTTTCATTTAAATTAATATTTTTCTTTTTAGTTTTCATAAAAAAGTATTCCTCCATTTAAAAGTTTAATATATAATAGACATAACTAAAACAAATTAAAAGCTTCGATATAATTTCCTAAGACACCAGCTCTATCTCGGTTGATTAAATCTAAACTATTAAATTGCGTTACATCTGTTACTGTAATGTATTGTTTGGTTGTTACACCTTTACCATTTGAGCTTATTGAAACCGAGTTTATTATACCCATTTCAAGTTTATCAATGATATTTTTTTCTTCATTATTGATTACAAAAAAGAATGAACCCACTTTATAATCTTTATTATATTCCCAGCCAATTATAGCACCTAATGGTATGTAGCTGTCTGTTTCTTTTTGCCTATGGCCAAATAAGATTTCTTTGCCTCCCGATAATAGAAAAGCATCAAATATAGCTTTTTCTGTATAAAATCTAGGTTTAGGTCTTCTATTGATGTTGGCAATTCCAACACGAAGAGCTGCAACAGATTTAAATACGTTTATTTCGTCTTTTATTTTTAATAAATTTTCTATTTGTGTTTTTATGTCAGAGCTTTCTAAATTTTGTAATCCATAATATTTATCAAAATCTATTTCTTGTATAGATTCTTTATTTATTTTCATTATTTACTCCTATTTTGATTCCGCTGTAATCTTTTATCTGTTTCAATTCGGTATTACTGTCAAATCCAAACGCATTTAGCATTGATGGATAAGAAATGTATCCTTTTTCATACAAATCTACAACATAAGGTAAAATACTTTCATTTGTTAATAATTCTTTGAAAATCTGGTCGTATAATATATTTAAAGTGATTTCCTCGTCTTCATTTATATTATTTCCAACTAATAGAAAGTTTCTTATTAGAAATGTTGATACTTCTTTTAAATAATCTCTATAAATTGCTATCTCTGCTTTTAATATTGCTATTTGTGACTTGGCTGTGGCTAAATTAGTTGTCTTACCATCACCAGTCATCATTTCAAACAAACCAACTGAAGATAATTCATATAATAAGAATCCTCGTCTTACTTCATCAGATATATAATCACCAGAGAATTGCTTTAATTCCCATTTTTCTTTATCTGTATGAACTACGTTGTCTCCTACATTCCAATCGTTATAAACGGTAGAAGCGGCAGCCACATTAGCATCTATTCCATCTTTTGTCTTTTTAGAAGACGCTGGAACTGTAATATCGTGATATGGTGAAGCGAATTTATCGCTAATCTTTTTAGCATTTTTTAAATAATCTTCAGAACCATTGATAATTTCATTCATTCTTGTAAACAATGAGTCGCCTTTGGATTCATTAGTAAAATCATTTATTTTTAATGTCATTATAACTTGATTTTCTTCAAAATTATAAGTTACATTGTTTGATGTAACCGAACTATAATCAGCATTTATTAAATCTTTTGATTCAATTATATTAAATTTAATAGTATTATATTTTTCATCAGTAAAAGTAACATTCCAGCCAATTAGATTAGTTGTCGATTCTTGATAAATAGGAGTTGTATATTCAGCTGGTATCAAATTAACTTTATAAACATCATCTATAAAAGAAATAATAATATGAGCTGTTCCTGTAACTAATAATTCTTTTAAAATGTATTTATAGTAAGATTTGTAATTGATACTTTTTAAAAATGTTGAAATACTTGTTTCTATGGTATCATTTTGACCACCAGCAAGTAAAACTTCGATATTTATATTTTCTGTTAGTATATAACTAATAAGCGAGTCAATAAATCTACCTTTGTTTGTACTTTTATAAACTTCTCTCCAATTTTGGATAAGTTTATCTCTAGAAATGCTTCTTTTAGGCAACGTTTTGTTGCTTGAGGTTGAATTTGTTTTAATTGCTAAAGCATCAGCATATTGATTAAATGTTTCGTCTAATTTAACGTTTTTATCTTTATTTTTAGCTTTATTTTTAGTCTTCTTCATTAAAGTTTCTCCTTTTTGGTCGAACTCACCTAATAATAGACAAGTCTGACCAAAATAAATATATTTTTATACTATTCCATCAAATTCATCAACTATTTTGTCGATGTCTTTAACCAAACTATCATAAACATCTATGGCTTTTGAGCATCTTTTCTTAGTTTTACTATATCTTGAAGTTTTTACCAATCTTTTAAATGTAGATGTGTAATGATTCTTTTGGTTTTCTTCCTTTTTAAAGCATTGCGATAATATAAGCATCAACACTTTTTTTATATAAGAAAAATAGAAAGTAAGTGGAAATTCAATCGTATCTATGTTTTTATTATTCTTCTTCCAGAATCTCCAGTTTAAACTTGCAAATTCTATAAAGAAATCTCCTAAAATATTATAAAATTTTATATTTTCATATCTATCTTCCATTTTAGAAATGATGTCATTGATATATTTGTTGAACACGATACTTTCGAATACTATTTTATTAAATTTTTGGTGAGCATTGTCATTTTTTTCTTTTGAATTGGTTAAAAAATCTATAACATCTTCTGCCTTTAAAATTGTAGTTGCTTTGAAATACATATATTTCTCCTTATTTATAAATTAATTTTGATTTAGATTCATTTTGGCTATATAAGATTGGTTCAATTGACATTATTCTGCCTTTGTCAACTGTTATTAGTACCATTCCTATTGATATATTATTGCCTAAACATCTTTTTCTTCCAAAAGCCGAGCTTAACTGAAGGCAAGGTGATGTTAAAGCCTGGAATATACCATTGTTTAATTGGCAAAACTTATGGGTATGGCTTCTTATATATAAATCTCTATTCTTTTCAACATTATTTAGATAAGCTTCCTTAAATAATGGTCCAGAAATAGAATAAGGTATAGATGAGCTTCCACAATGGTGCCTTCCTTGAATTGCTATCCCATCTAGAGTAAATTCTTGTATATCTAGTATGTCTCCACCAAATTCAGACATTATAACATCTTCCATTTGACTATGTTGATCGCTAGTGTGATAATTAGTGCCCCTTACAGCCTTATATCTCTTAGTTTTTATTTGATTGATACATTCTATAGCTATTTTAGTTTGTTCTATTAAATCGGCTGAGATTAGCTCTGTTGAACCAGATTTAGCACCTGCTCCATCTATTAAGTCTCCACCAAGATAAGCAAGGTCAACTTCTCCTACTTTATTTAAAGATTTTTTATACCAGTACCATAAGTCCTTTACCATTTTAGATGTATATTTGTTCCAGTATTGAGGTGGTGTGATCGAATCAAGATGTCCACAATGTAAATCTCCAACAATTAGCATTTTCTTCATATAAATAACTCCTTTTGATAAGCCAGGCGGCTTTAGGCTGCCCAGCTTATCTTTTTATTAAAAATCTAAACTACTCTATAAATAAAGCAATTTTCTAATCTATAATCTAAATTAACAAGTAAATCTGCATCAACAGTATTAGTATCATTGTCAAATGTAAAACAATAAGTAAAGCCATCATCGCCTACTACTGTATTAAATAGATATGAACTTAAACCATTTGGAAATGTCATATCTTCTAAAGCTCTTTCGGTTGCTATAAATGTCTGGTTTCCACCGAGTTCATACATATCATCAACAGATGATTCCTCAACACTTTTAGATATAAATGATATTATTTGCTTATTAATGGCTATACCATCTTCATCAACTGATTCATCATCTATGTAATCAATAGCTAATGTTAATTTACCATCGTTTACCGATACACAAACAGAAGCTTTTTTTATCATATTGTAAGGTTTGATGTAACTTCCTCCATCAGGTGTTGAAAATTCAACAAACATAGCTCCTGCTTTAGCAATTTCAGGAAATTCATATAATGGTATAGGTTTAGGTTCGCAATCATCGAATATATCGTCTTCATCTACTTCATCCATTATATCATCATTATAATTTAAAAGAGTGCCGATAATGGCTTCTGGAGCTTCTTCTTGTTCAATTTGAATGTTTAAGTCAACTAACATCCATTTTAAATCTATATTGGTCATTTTTTTTAATATTTCTTTAGTTGCCCATAATATGTTAGATTCACAAGCATCTTTTAACTGTTCGTTGTTCAAATCGGCCTCCTTTTCACCAAAAATCTTTTTTAACATTTTCATTTCATTACTAGTCTTCATAACTTTACTCCTTATATAAATTTTTTATTTAATTTAACTTCTAAATCTGCTATCATTTGAATAATTTCGTTTATTTTAACCTGCATCTTTAGGAAACTTAATTCCGATCTATTCCTTGCCACTTCTGCTTTCATTTCTAAAATCTGTTGTTCCATCCTATTAAACCTCCTTAGCTAAATTTAATTCTGTTATTCTTTTTACTGTATCAACTACATCTCTTCTATAATTTTTAACACAATTAGCCCATCTTGAACAAAATACTATGTTATTTATGTCATCTTTAAAGTTTGGATGGCTATGCTTAGGTAATATATGGTCAATCGATGCTTGAGTCTTAAACTGGTCTACTCCACCGCTTCTATTACCGCCAAATTCTAATTCAACTCCAGTATAGAAACATTTTCCACCTTGTTTTTCCCATTTATCCATTAATAGATGCCATTTATTAACATCGCCTAATACTTTTCCAGCTTGAGCTTTCATCCAACATTTTATACAAAAGTTACTTTTAGCCGCATTAGGTGTCTTAACGCTGCCGCAATTGATGCATTTGCCTTCCGATTGTAACCTTTCTACTCTTGCTTCCGCTACGGCTTTACAACTTGAACAAATTCTTTTTCCATCTTCAACATCGTTTGTATGGCATAAAGGGCATTTATTATTGCTTTTAGCTTCAGATGTCTTACGAGCTAAATAATCAGCACATTCTCTACAGATGGTTTTACCTTCAATAGGTTCATTTTTGCCACATCTTTGGCAAATGTTGTTTAATTTAAGTAGTTTAGCTTTTAGTTTTGATCTCATTCTTCCTGCTTCTGCCATGCATTCATCAGAACAATATTTTGCTCTCTTTCCTTGAATCTCTTTTCCACATACCTTACATGTTTTAACCTTCATAACTTATTCTCCTTTTGGACAGTTAAAGATGCTGTCCTCATCTTTTATTATATTATAGCATTGTTTATATATGTTGTCAAGGGCTACTCAAAATTAAAATAATGTATTTCATTAAACTTTGTTGTAATTACTTTATCAAAAGCATTTTTAAGAGCTTTTAGTGATTTGTTATCGTTATTTTTAGTAATATTTTCTATTAATTCCTGCGATTCTCTGTTTCTTAAGAAATCCATTAAATCTTTTGTAAAAAAGTTAGCATCTCTATCTTCTTCATAAGAATTATTGCTTTTAGCTGCAGTTGTTAGTTTGATTTCATAGAATTTACGATTTCTTAAAGGGCAATCTCTTCCACCTGTTGTCTTTTTGAAACTTACATCTCCATTGTGACGCACTAGGAGACCTGTATCTGCCATTTCTTTAGTTAGGTCATTAACTGATAGGTCTAAATGTCTATCCTTAATAAAATCGTTTAGAGCCCCTCTATTTAAGCAAACAGTTAATCTTTCATCATTTACATAAGTGATGTAGCCATATATTTTATTTGGTTTACGGTCTGTGTCTCCCCATGCTTGATTAACTTGTAGTACTGCGTCTTTTTCATGATAGAAATTGAAATCCATTGCATCAACAAAGCCAACAAGGTCAGCATGTCTTGAATCATTAGCTATGCTGGCACTGCTAAAGCCTTCAGAATTTATATCATTTATATAAGCAACTACTCTTTTAACAAAATCAGCAGCCATTCCAGCAGCTTCAGGACGTAATGTTTGATAATAGACTAAACCTTGAAGTATAACAGCTACCGATTTTAATTGGCGGCCTATTACGTTGTTAGCTTTGGTTACTCTATCTGTTAAGTATTTAAGAGATAATTGAAAATCGGCTTTCAATTCATCTTCTGTCTTATTAAATAAAAAATCTATATATTTATTATAGAAATGACCATAATTATTTTCTATTACATCATCTATTTTAGCTATTCTTTTCCTGTCATTAAAATCAAAAGATTTTATATCAAATACTAAAAAACGAGCAAGTGAACCATTGTTTTTAAAGTTAGATATAAAACTATGTTCGCCTGTTGATAACATTGTATTTTTCCATTTAGTAATGACTCTATTGCCGCCCTCTTTAGTTCCACGTATCTTACCTTTTTCATTTGAATGAGCGAAAACTATCTTTTCTATAGCCCATTTGTTTGCAGATGCTATTTCATCAAGTATTACTGGATATGAATTTAATGTATTACATATATATTCAAATCCTACTTCTGTTGTATTCCAGCTGTTGATGTATTTAGCAGAGCCTAAAAGAGCTGTTGCTATTTTAGCCGATGTTGTCTTACCTCCAGATGTTAAACCTCTTATATGAGTCTGGAATGGAGCTAAACCAAGTGGTGTTAGTAATGGTGAAGCTAAAAGTGTTCCTATTGATAGTTGCATACCAAAAGATTCATTTTTAAGTGATGCTATAAGTTTATGAAGTGCTTCAGCATCTCCTTTCTTAGATAATGAATTGATTATCCCTTTGCTACCTTCGTAACTTTTATCAAAATTTAAATGATTAGTTCCGAATATTCCTTCTGGAGTAACAAAAGAGTTCTTATCAAGAGTATAACCTAATTTTTTAGTATATCTTTCTAATGTTAATTGTTTTGTTACTAAAAAGTCTGTAAAGAATTTAACCAAATTAGAAGCATTTACATCTGATACTATTAATCCTTTGTTAGATAGGCCTAGGAGCTTACTTTTTGTTAAAAGATTATTAGCTGGTATATCAATGGTCTTTTTAGATAATTTTGTATTTATGACCTTAGTAAGCTTATACATGGTTGTATCGTAATCTATATCCTCCATATGATTGGTTGGAATCCAAATGTCTTCAGTAATGACAAAGCGTTTCTTTTCTTTTTTATAGATTAATTGATTCTTACCATTGATAAAATAATATTCTGGAAGAGTTAGGCTGCCTACTGTCTTAATTTGTGTCTTATCGGCTTCTTCTTCAACTTTTTCTAATTCTAATACTTTAAAATAATCTAAAACGCTATCTTTGCTCATTGTTGAATTATCAGCTATCTTTTGAGCTATTGAATCAACTTTTAATGGATTACCCATTGAAGCTTTAGCTAAAGCATCGTAAGCGTCTATTGCAGCATTTTCTTCTTTGCTACCTACGTTAGCAGTTCCAGCTTTACATACAGTTTCAATTAGCGTGTCTTCTATTGATACGGCTTTGTTTAATACATCTTTAGTAAAATCATTTGCAAAATATCTTAAATAGAAATTAAGGTCAACCTTTCCAGCTATTGTCAAATCGTCTTGATCTTGTTTATGAAGATTATCAAAATCTAAAATAGGGATAAGGTCGGCTGCAGAAGGAAGCGTTGCTACCTTTACATTGAATCCTTCAGAATATAAGTGCATTGCTCCATCCATTGAACCATTTGCACCTACACCATTAGCTTCGTTATCGAAACAAAATACTACTGGTCTATTACCTACATCATTTTTATGTTTATTTTTCAAATCGATTAAATCTTTAGCATTGATACGAGCTGTAACAGGGCTAAATGTTGGTATTTTATTTTGAATTGCTAGCATTGCGTCGCTTATTCCTTCTGTACAAAGGAAATATTCAGCATCTTTATTTTTAAATACATCTGAATTAAATAAAGGATTGGGTACTTTAGACTCTTTATTCTTTACTTTAATGTATTTAGGTGTTGGAGTCTTAGAATTTTTAAATACTGGAGTATTTTGTGTTTTTCTTGCTATAAAATATTGTATTTGTCCTCTAACTGTGTAAGGAAATATTAATCTTCCACAAAAAGCACAGGCTTTATTTTTCCAAAAGAGACCAGATATTTCTAATTCATCAGGAGTAAAGCCTTTGGCTTCTAAAGTCTTATATAAAGTATCGCCCCTTCCAGGACAGTAACCTAATTGAAATTTTTCTATTGAATCATTAGTCAAACCATATCTATCTATAAATACATTTTTGCCACCTTCTAACTTATTTAGCCTTTCTATAAAATAAACATTGGCTTCTTTAAATATTTCTAATGTTCTCGATATTTTTGTATCTTTAGGAGTTAATGATAATTTAATTCCTATCTCTTTAGCTAATTCAGCTACTGCTTGTATAAATGTAACTTGATTGGCATTCATATATAAAGATATTACATCAGATGTAGTATTGCATTTAAAACAAAATGTACTTGAATCATAAACTGCCATTGCTGGGTCGGATGTCATGTCCTGGCATAATGGACAAACATAACGATTTTCTCTTCCTTCAATCCCTAAACTTTCAACATAATCTTCCAAATTGATTGTGCTTTTGATTTTCTCGATTGCTTGGGTTAACTTCATCTCTCTCATCACTTCCTTTATTAAATTTGTTTCTATTTCTTTTCTACCTTTATAATAAACGGTTTAACCGAGTTGCAATCCCGGCTAAACCTAAAGGAGGAAACGAGGCTAAAAACTAACCTTTAATTATTTATGTTCGCAATCAAACATGTTTTTATATTAAAGCATTTTAAGTTCGATTTATTTATATTAAACTAAGTCTTTATTTTAGAGCTACTTATATTATTACATTAATAATATTATATGACATATTGTCATTATTTTAACAGTATAATGTCAAAATGTCGTCATTATTACAGCGACAAATTGTCACATTCACTTTAAAAGATACATGGTCAACATAGTTTAGCATTCCCGGAATTGCCGGGAATTGCCGGGAATGGTAAAACCTTAGGCAACCAAGCTCAGCCAAACTTACAGCTATTTAGCAAATCAACAATAAGATAGATAAATACTTTTTAGATGATGGATAAGATAGAAGTGCAGGCATTGCCGGCATTGCTGGAAGTGAAAGCATTGTAAGCCTTTATAAGCCTTTAGATGATTTAGGTATACATTAGGGTACCTAAAGTATAATAATGGATTTTTGGTACCTTAAAATGATTATTATAGTATATTGCGATATATATTGTTTAGATTGGCTGGAGTGCTGAAGTGCTGAAGTGCTGGAAAGGCAAACCAATCTATATAACAAACAATCTATAAATGATTATCGAGTAATTTTTACTCGATTTAGTAAATCTTGGCACATTTTGGCAAAATCTTCCACGGAAAATGCTAAAAATAGGCAAAATCTTGGCATATTCAGGAAAAATCTTGGCATCAAAAAAATAATCTTGGTTCCGGGATTTCCGCTAATTAGCATATCAAGGCCTTATTACTATATATATAAAATTAATGAATTGTTTGGTGGAAGATTTATTATATATATTATATAGGGTCAGTATATACGCGCGAGATTTTTTAGGAACAGTGATAGTGTCTCTATCTAAGTACCTGTAAAATAAAGAGTTACGTCTAAGTCCTTATTTTTCAGTAACTTAACTTTTGTTAATAGTGATTTGTATAAATTATTACTAATAAATTCATCTTGCCTCTACAAAAATAGGTCAAAATCTTCCACCAAAATAAAATAGTCCGATTTAAGGCCTTCATATTGATTTTAGATGCCAAGATTTTCAAAACGGTGGAAGCTTTTTGTAAAATATGCCAAGATTTTTATTACATTTGGTGTAACTTTTTTGTTGGTTGGTGTAACTTTTTGGAATATTTATGCAGTATAGTTTAAACAGTTTTATAAATACTAAATGATAATGTGCAATTTTTGTTGTAATTTACGTTGGTCAGCTTTAGGCAGCCCAACTTATCTTTTTGATATATATTAAAACTTATTAAGTATATTTTAAATAATGGTGTAATTTATACTTTACTGATTTAGTAGGGTATTGGCTTTTTTTCATCAAATAAAAAATAGTGATTACATAAATACTTAAATTATAGATAAATACTTTAGCTAAATTAGTTGGCTTTGTATAAAACTGCTTCAATATATTCTGATTTGTTTTTAGTAACGCCGCCAAACTTACAACTAAAACTTTTATAATACTTAAAATTATCATCTATAATAATATTATTTTTAACTAATACATCTAAGAAAAACTTCTGTACAATAGAAATCCAATTATCTAAATCACTTAATCTTTTGTTTTTAACATATAATGTATAGGTGATATGAACGTTATTGAGAGCTAATCCAGCATCTGCAGCAACTAAAGGTTGAATAAGGTCTGCATAAGCCTTTTTAGCAAGGCCTCTAACTCTACGATGGGCTGCATTATAATTATTTAGGTTTAGCCTAAATTTCTTTTCTTTGCCAGATTTGGTGGTGTAATAAACAACTTCAAGTGGTAACTTATATTTTGATATAGGTATCATTTCCATATTATTTCCTTTTTATTAATAATCTTTTATATAAAAATTTACCATTAATTGAAACAGCCATATTAATATTTTTATCCCAACCTTCAGGTCTACCATAATCATAACTACATCCACATATTTCAAATTGATCAGGATTCCATTTCCCTAAAAACGTTATTGGTACTCCAACGTAGCCATAGTAGTCCATTGGTATTTCATTAACCTTATTCACATTGATTGCATCGTAATTATCATACTTAAAGTATTTCATATTATACCTTCAAATTTTTCTGTTAGGGCTAACTTTTCATTTCGTTTATAATGATTAAGATTTGTAAACCATGCGATAGCCGGAACTTTTATATAATTATTAGAATCATATCCTTTGCTTTCAACATATTTTTTATTAGATACTAATGTATTTTTATA
>Ga0114934_10001775_pt1 | contig 13971 bp, 15 predicted proteins | sample 4SBtaG_2_FD_99695 | JGI IMG/M metagenome (GOLD analysis project Ga0114934, IMG submission 99695) | Deep subsurface microbial communities from Kolumbo volcano to uncover new lineages of life (NeLLi) - 4SBTROV10_white metaG | ecosystem: Environmental > Aquatic > Marine > Volcanic ... | reverse complement strand
TCTTGTAGACTTTGTTCAAGGTTATTTTTTTCATAGCTAAACGCACCGCCAGAAGCAAACTCATCTTGTTCTTGCAACACCCAGTTTACTGATGAATTTCCTATGTCTAACAAGAGATTCATTATGATGGCACCCTTAGGCTAATTTCGCCCGACGTGTAACGCTTCACTTCTCCATCAACAGACATTAATAACAAACCTTGATTATCCACACCTTTTAATACACCCTCAATTTCTTCATTGGGTAATAATAATTTTGCTTGCTGTTCAACATAACAATCCAGTGCCCGCCATTCCTCAAGTAGATTTGAGTTTTGATCTGTGTTCAAACCCTCTAGTATCTCAAACACGTTTGACAGGAATGTTGCTACTAAGATATTTCTCGATAGTCGTTGTTCTGTATGACTACAGATATCCGTTACCGCTTGTTCTATATTGGATTTAAACTCTTCAGCTAAATCATAATTCATGCCTATGCCAATGACTACATCAACAGGGCCACTCGATTCACCTCGAACTTCTAGCAATATTCCGCCTATTTTTTTATTCATAACAACAATATCATTTGGCCACTTTAAACCCACATTAGCAATTTTTACTGAGTGTAAAGCACGAGCCATAGCAACTCCCATATACAGAGACAATAAACTTAACGCTGTTGGTGCAATATCAAATCGCCAGCCAACAGAAAAAATAATGCCACTTGCTAAAGGTGAGAACCATTTGTTGCCTCTTCGACCTCGACCATGTGATTGATATTCTGCTATTACAGCATTGCCATGAATTTGTTCTGTAGCCAATCGATTGAATAAACAGGAATTCGTTGATTCTGTTTTAAATAGCACCTCAATGTTTCGGCAATATTCACTTGCCAGAGGAGATAACAATTTTTTGATCCGTTCTTCGGATAGTAATTCTATGCGGTGAGATAAACGGTAGCCTTTACCACGTATTGCTTCAATATGAAGCCCCAGTGATTCAAGATGCTTTATCGATTTCCATATTGCTGCTCTGGAAATATTAAGCTGAGATGCGAGTCCTTCTCCTGAATGAAACTTACCATCTGAAATTTTTGATAGCAGAGAAGCATGTCCCTTTTTCATAGGTAAGAATAATTTAAATCAATAATGATTTACGACTCATTTAGATATCATCTTTACGTAGGGTTGCATCATCATCTGAATGTGCATCATCATCATCATCCAACATAATTGTTTCATCTTCAGAATCGACATCGTCTTCATCTAGAACAAATTCAGGTTCATCCGTACTCTCAGCAACATCGGGTAAATCACGAATGATTGTATCTTCTTCATCAGGATCAGGTTCATATAAATCAGATAATTCATCCGCCGAATCTGTGCCGGTTATGTCAAAGTCCATGTCTGCACCAGCTGCCGCATCTGGATCTGCTGGACTATCATGATCACGAATTTCAGTCGCGTCTTCTGAATCGTCTGTTACCTCTGGTTGTGCAGCAAAAACCGTATTAGATATGACTGTCATACCACTCTCTTCCATTTCCGGCATAATGAATTCAAAGTCACATTTATGTAGCCGTAAACGGTCACCGTGTTTTAATCTAACTTCACTATTTACCGGCTCTCCATTTACAAAAGTACCGTTAATACTGCCCTGATCAATAATCCAGAATGAATAATCTTTAAACTCGATTAATGCATGGCGACGACCAATGGTTGATTCATTGACAACAATATAATCCAGATGATCCGTATCTTTTCCGGCAACGCGACCAAACATTGTCGGTCGGGTACCTAACTTATGCGTTTGTTTGTCTGTCTTCCCCTGTAGATCATTGATATAAGCTTCCTGAACAAATTCATCTGCTCCCGCTTTTAACTCACGATTACGTCGTAAAAGCAGAATCAATATCCCTAACAGGGTAATTGCTAAAACGATTGCCGCCGCAATCATGATCATTGAACGAATACGTTCTTCTTCACCCATCCCTTGTACGGGCACTTCGATAATAACGGGTGCAACTGGTGCCTGTTGTATAACAGGAGTAGGCACTTCTACAGGAACAGGCTGAATCACTTCGGGTACTGGCTCGGGTTCAGGTAGCGTATTTATAATGTCATTAATTTTTTCAAAAACCTGAGGTAAATCATCTACCGTCAATGCACGATAATATTCACCTTCAGTTTTTTGAGAAATAGATTGAATTAACTGAAAATCAGCCGCATCAGTAAACGCAATACCAAATATCTTGATTTCATTATCTGCAGCATCAGGTGCCAGATCTTCCTTTAACCATTTTGACTTTTCCAGATCACGATCTGCTGCACCAGTATCAACAATACCATCCGTCATAAAGATGATGGATTTTTGCGCATCATCACGACCGTTATTCTTCAATTCATAAATGGCACGCTCGATACCTGCCGGGCTATCAGTGAACAGCCCTTTATAATTTATTTGTTCAATACTATTAAGAATAAGCTCACGATTAGCTAATGAAGCATCTGTCAAAGGGACAGGCAATCGTACGCCTTGATCAAAAATAACAATACCAACACGCGTGTTTTCATCTTGTTGGCTAATAAATTCTTTTACCGCTTTATTGACCAGAAAGTTCGGGTCGTTCTTTTTCATGCTGCCAGAATTATCCAGTACTAAAATAACGTCCTTGATTAGTGCTACTTCAACACCCATATCTGCTTGTTCATCTTCGACACTAAAACTCGTCTGCTCTTCAACGGCATCAATTTCGTCAGCTAGAATAGCTTCTTCAAATAGTTCTGTTTCCTCTGGAAGGAGTTCTTCTGCAGCTTCAGTGAGCGCAGCCTCAACAGGTTCAATTCCCGTATCTACAACAGGTAATATTGACTCCGGCTCAGCATGAATATTCATACTCAGCAGGATTAGAAAGGTTTTCAGAATTAGTTTAAACATTTTATCCATGTTAAAGAGATATTAGATTGTCCAAATTGTCTATTATAAGTCTATTCGTAACATACTGAAATGTTTTGCTTAAATCATTATAGAATTGGCTTAAGAGCCGGTAGCAACGGGTTTCTCTGTGTTACTACTCCATTCACTCCACGATCCGGCATATAACTTTGGCAAATCAAAGCCCGCATGCACAGCTGCAAGCAAATTATGGCAGGCAGTAACACCTGAACCACAGTAGAACACCGACTCTGCTGCTGGCGTATTTCCCCATATTTCCTCAAATTCCTGCCTCAGCGTCTGATTTTCCTTGAAACAACCATTTTCAGACAGATTATTTTTCCAGAATCGATTAATAGCACCGGGTATGTGACCTGCTGCGTTATCAATAGGTTCTGATTCGCCTGCGAATCGAGCTGGCTCTCTTGAATCGACAAGCAAGCCAACTTCTTGAACTTGTTCAATAGCTATCACATCTTGTTCGGTCGCCAAATTATTAAATGTACTTTCTGAGCGTGCTTCATTATTTGAGCATACTGGCCCAGCTGCTGCTAGCCACGATTGCCAACCACCATCCAGCACAGCAACATTTTCATGTTGCATATGTCTTAGCATCCACCATAAACGCGCAGCAAAAGCACCGAAAGCACTATCATAGATGATTACTTGAGATTCCGATTGAATTCCCAGTTCCGAAAAGAGTGTATTCATAGTATCGACAGTAGGTAAGGGATGTCGCCCTTTATTTGTTGCCGGCGGTCGACTTAAATCATTATGTAAGTCCACATAGATCGCACCAGGAATATGTCCTTGTAGATAAGCTTCCTTGCCCGCATTCTTATCCGCTAAATCATAACGCGTATCAAAAATGAGCCAATCAGGATTCTCACGCCCATTGAGCAATAAATCAGTATCAATTAAAGTTGTAAACATTATTTTTACCCTGTTCTTAATAGCTCGTACAAATTCATTATTATATCTTATGACGATAATGACATGATGACACAAAATCGACATTATTATAGGCAGACGACAACACTATTAATTGTATTTTTACTTTCGGGTTGTGCCTCTATTAATTACTACAGTCAATCGGTACAAGGTCAGTTTGAAGTACTACAAAAACGTCAAGCTATTAATGATGTTATTAAAAATAAGAATATTTCAAACTCGCTTAGAAGCAAACTAAATACAGTTTTGCTATTAAGAAATTTTTCTATTCAGCAACTTGGTCTACCAAAGAACAATAGCTACTTGTCCTATACTGATCTTGAGCGGGACTATGTCATCTGGAATATATTTGCGACTGAAGAGTTTTCTCTTGAGCCTGTTGTATGGTGTTATCTGATCGTTGGTTGTTTGAGTTATCGAGGTTATTTTTCTCAGGCAAATGCTCGACAACAGGCAAAAAAATTGAAAGATCAAGGCTATGATATTTATCTTGGTGGTGTTTCTGCATATTCAACCCTTGGCTGGTTTGATGACCCGGTGCTAAACACAATGCTCAGATGGAGTGATATACGTCTGGCTACTGTCATGTTTCATGAGCTTGCCCATCAACAACTGTATATCAAAAACGACACGGAATTTAATGAAGCTTATGCTGATGCAGTAGCCTATATTGGTGTCACAAAATGGCTCGCGCAAGATCCTGATAAAAACTTGCTTAAAGAGTATAAACAATCTCAATATCAGGAAAAAGAATTCATAGATCTGATAATGCGCTACAAATCAATTTTGAGCGATATTTATCAATCAGCTGAAAATGAAGCTACAGCGCGAAAACGAAAGAAAGAATCGTTGCAACAAATGACCAATGAGTATTTGCAGATAAGTCAAACATGGAAAAACAAACCTTATAAAAAATGGTTCTCAACAGAAATTAATAATGCAAAATTAGCTGCTATCGTTACTTACAGAAGATATTTCCCTGCATTTATTGAAATATATGAAAAACTGGAGAAAGATCTGCCCCGATTCTATTCTTTTAGTAAATCACTTTCAGACTGTAATTCAATGAAACGAAAGGAAATTCTGGAAAAACGAAAAATTGAATTTGAATGTTGAAGCTAAATATTGCTACACTCTCCACAGTGCACACGATGATATTCATCATCGTTAAGTGTTAACTGGTTCACAAGTTTTATATTTGACGAGTAATAAACTAGACTAAACCTATATCCTTCAAGAACTCTATTATCATTTAATACAAGATGTTAAATAAGTTTTTTGCCAAACCCATAGAAATCACTATTGGTGAACAAACTCTAAAATTTTCCTCGCTCGCGGATTTTGAATTTTGTGTCGCTGGCAGAACGTCGGTACCTTCAAAAAAAATTATCAATATGGTGAAGTTCTCTCTGGATGAACTTAAAAAAGAAGCGAGAACCATTAAAGAAATTGAAAAAAAATTCGTATCTATGCTTTCAAAATCAATAGAGGACCCTGGAAGCATTAACCACGCCTTGCGTGAAATGGATGCCCAGATTTTTTCGCAGGATCATGGCTGGCGTACCATCATTGCTGGCCTTCATGCCGGCGATGAAGAATTAAATGAATTTAGACGTGTTGCCCTTGTGAAATACATGCAGTACCTCTCATCTCGGCAGGAAATAATCAAATATCTTTATTCTGAAAAGAAAAAGCATGTTAAATCAACCTCATCTTCTAGTGATGCAGAAGCAAACATTGATTATAAAGACACTTTAATGCTTGAAAATACTGTATTTGAACCACTGTCAGAAAACAAAACTGGCAGTGATATGGACAAAATGCCCAAGGGTGAAAATGTCACTATAAGAATGAAAGCAGGCAGAGAAATCGATATCTTATTGTCTAAACATCAATGCAAGATTATCGGTGGAGATTCCAGCAGTAAATTTATTGATGAATCAGGACGAAGTTACGATTTAAAAATAGGGAAAAATGTGATTGGGCGCGATAGTAAGAGCGATATTATGCTAGATCCAAACTTACGAGATATCTCCCGCATGCATCTGGTAATCGAAACAGATGACACAAATACGCTTTATTTGACGGATCTTTCAGCTCACGGAACCTATATCCCGGTTAAATATCTGGAAAGCCATACTTTCTAGCTTTTAACTGCCACCAAATATCCCTTTTATCTTTCCTACCAAACCTGGGTTTTCCTTAGCTCGCTTTTTTGCTGCGTTGGCTCTAGCTTGATCTGCTTTACTCAAAGGTTTATCTCCACTGGCACTGGTATCGACACTGGCGGAATTTCCAGCTAATAAAGCTTTCATTCTTGTAGCAGCCGTAGGCCCTACTTTTTTCGTTACCTTATTAATAAGGTATTCATCATCGTACTCTTTCGCACGAAGCTCAACGATGAGCTCCTGAATAAATGCATCATCTTTTTCTTTTTTAAAAGCGAGATAAAGGTGCTCAAGCAAGCTCTCTGACCACATAGTTTTAATTTCGGTCATTTCAGGTGATTTATCACTCATTTATTCTGACTCCACAAAAAATTATCAACTCTTGCGAGTTTATCGGATGAGTCCGATAAAATAACACTATTTCAAACACATATTTAGTAATACTAGCCAGTATGCGTCATCTTTCTACCTAAAAACAAATTTATATGAAAATGGACTATAAATATAAGGACATATTATATGTTGGAATAAATCTTTCTGATAAAATCGCTGCTCTTTTTTAATATTAAACCAAAAAATCAATAACATACGTTAATCTGCATCATGAATAAATCAAAATTTAATCCTGAACAATTGGCAAATGAGTATGAAAATCAGTCGCCTGTAGCAATTATAAAATTGGCTCTTGAAAATTTTGACAACATCGCCATTTCGTTTAGTGGTGCTGAAGATGTCGTATTAATCGACATGGCAACTAAAATTAAATCGGATGTGAACGTTTTTTCACTGGATACAGGGCGATTGCATGCCGAAACCTATCGGTTCATTGAACAGGTTCGTGAACATTACAATATTGAAATTGATGTGCTCTCCCCGGATACCGAGTCCGTACAAAATCTGGTGCGAGAAAAAGGTTTATATAGTTTTTATAAAGATGGGCATAAAGAATGTTGTGGTGTGCGTAAAGTTATTCCGTTACGACGTAAACTTGCTACTCTGGATTCATGGATAACGGGACAAAGGAAAGATCAAAGTCCTGATACTAGAAATACCGTGCCGGTAGTAGAAAATGATGCTGCTTTTTCCAGCACCACCAAGAAACTAATTAAATTTAATCCACTTTCAAACTGGAGTTCGGCAGAAGTTTGGGATTACATTAGAACTAATGATGTGCCTTTTAATGCTCTGCATGAACAGGGTTATATTAGTATTGGTTGTGAGCCTTGTACCCGTGCAACCCTGCCTAACCAACATGAACGAGCAGGTCGCTGGTGGTGGGAAGAAGCAACCCAAAAAGAATGTGGTTTACATGCCGGAAACATGAAACAAAAAACTTGAAGAAATAATTTTCTATGAATATTACATTTGTCAAAAAGATAAAAGCTGATGGCAGCCCTTGTCGAAAATGTGCTGAAGTTCAATCACGTCTTGAAAAAGAAGCCTATATCGACAGGATAGATCGGACGGTTATTGCAGATGAACGTGATAGTAACAGTGAGGGAATGCAATTGGCTAAGCAGTATTCAGTTGATCATGCGCCATTTTTTATTGTTGAGGATGAAGGCAAGGAGACGGTTGTGTATACCGTCTATTTCAAATTTGTAAATGAAGTTCTGAACGGCAAGACCAGTGAAGAAGACGCAGCGAAAGACATATTGGATGCAAATCCCGATTTGGATTTTCTTTAAAGAGTCCCTTTGGAAATGTCTTTTTTAGCGATTAATATGCCGTTCCTTATTAATTATCCATGGTAAGCCGCGTTAGCTCCATGCTCGAATCCTCATGTATTACACATACATTCCGGTTCTACGCGTGGTGCTTCCTTGCTCTCACAAAAAAATCCTATTTTCAAAAGCACTCTTGTTACTAGTAATCCGGTAGTTCTATATTCTTAAATATTTTTTCCAATTCCTGTTTTGTTTTGGTCTGCGTTGATTGTTGAATAACCTCCTGAGTCAGGTGCGGAGCAAATAGCCTTATAAATTCATACATATAACCGCGTAAAAACGTCCCTCGCCGAAAACCAATTCTGGTGACACTCGGTTCAAATAAATGACCTGCGTCAATTGAAACTAGCTCTGTATCAATTTCAGGATCATAAGCCATGCTTGCCACAATCCCGACACCCAAATTCATTTTGACATAGGTCTTGATAACGTCTGCATCAGAAGCTGTAAAAACCAGGTTTGGTGACAAGCCTGCCTTTTGAAAGGCTTGATCCAATTGCGAACGTCCGGTGAAACCAAATACATAAGTGACGATAGGATATTCAGCCAGTGTTTTTAAAGTTAATGACGTTGTGTTAGCCAAAGGATGATCATGGGCAACAATGACACTCCTGTTCCACCGATAGCAAGGCATCATCACAAGGTTGTCAAAAAGCTCCAAAGCTTCAGTAGCAATAGCAAAATCTACCGTGCCTTTAGACGCTAATTCGGATATTTGTACGGGTGTGCCCTGATGCATATCTAAAGAAACGTCAGGATAAAGTTTGATAAAATCCTGAATTATCATTGGCAACACATATCGCGCCTGGGTATGCGTTGTTGCTATAGAAAGACTACCTTTTCGCTTATTACTAAAATCATCAGCGACACGTTTCACACCTTCGACCTTGTCTAATATATCACCAGCCATATCGATGATAATTCGGCCAGCTGGCGTAATTTCGGTTAGATGCTTACCATTTCGTTGGAATATCTGAACATCAAGCTCATCCTCAAGCATACGTATTTGCTTACTGATACCGGGTTGTGAAGTAAACAAGCTGACTGCTGTCGCTGACACATTTAGATCGTGGTTCGCCACTTCCCAAATATACTTGAGCTGCTGAAATTTCATCTTTTGCTCCTTTATAAGGAAATATTATAAAAATATACATAATAATTCCTTTTCAGAATAGAACACACCCTGTAAATTACTCCGTTTTTTTAAATAAAGCATAATTTTAATCTTAAGTAACAAAGATATATGGATTTTACACTTACAATAATAGGTTTTGCTGTCGGCTTTATCATCGGCATGACCGGCGTTGGCGGCGGCTCCTTAATGACACCTATTCTCGTACTAGGTTTTGGCATTAAACCCGCCATCGCGGTAGGAACAGATCTACTTTATGCCGCAATTACAAAATCTGGTGGTGTATTTGTGCACCATAAGCACGGAAATATCCAATGGAGAGTCGTCGGCTTACTGTCTATGGGAAGTATTCCCGCTGCAATCTGTGCTCTTTTTCTTATTAAAAAATTAGATGCTGCAGGAATAAATTATGACAGTTTAATTATGACGACACTGAGTATCGCCTTGATTCTCACTGCAATATTTTTATTGAGCAAAAAATTATTACAAAAACTAAGTACAAATGAAAAATTCGCAGCTATAAAAATTATTCACAAAAGATTTCGTGATCAAGTCACCATATTAGCAGGGGTATTAATTGGTGCATTAGTTACCATATCTTCTGTCGGTGCCGGCGTCATTGGTGCCGCATTATTATTCTTTCTTTATCCCAGATATAAAACGGTACAAATAGTTGCTACTGACCTCGCTCATGCCATTCCCATCACCGCTATAGCCGGCCTCGGACATGCACATATAGGAACAGTGGACTACATATTGTTGGGCAGTTTATTAGTTGGATCATTACCTGGTATCTACCTGGGCAGCCACTTCGGAACTTTGCTTCCAGATAAAATTATGCGCCCTCTATTAGCAGGGATGTTGTTAGTAATCGGGGTACGGCTTGCTTTCTAATTTTTAGTCTTAGGGTTCGCCTAGAGTGTCTATTGTTGTCGCTTAGAGCAAAAATATTGACAGCACATCCTGTTAAAGCGTCGCTTCGGGCTTCCTGCCCTCTCGCGACGTACACTCCATCCATGGAGATAAAAAGATTAAGCTTGATTCTGCCTATGATTTTCTATTATTAAAGACATTCGATCTTTTAAATCTAACTTTTCTTTTTTTAGCTCTTCAAGCGAAAGCTGATCCATATCAACATTGCCCTCGTTCGCCTCCCTTACCGTATTTTTTAATATATCGTGTTTATCATACAGCCGTTTAAAATCATTGTTATTATTTAATAACGAGTTAACTATTTCTTGATCATATTCAAACATAACACCCCCTTTTCAAGTAAATGATAAAACTAGCAAATCAAGTATAAAGATATAGCCGCGCAGGTACTTCGTACGAATTACATTAGACTTTTGTCCTGTAATAAGACAATTCATAGAATGGTTATTTTAGAAAGGTTTCTCATATCCCTTAATTTAACCCTAGCCCAGATTTTCTGATTCCACAAGAATAAAAAAATAATTACATTATTATCAATGATTTATATGATAATCACTTTCTCTATAAAGCTTGCATAAACAGCTATCAATAATTTGACTTATATTGGGAATTATCTAGCCTATCTACGGACTAATTAAAAATACAAATCAATACTAACTATGAAAACACATAATAAAAAAATTCTTATCTATTGTTTTTCTTTGATCTTTCTATATTTTTCAGAATTTTCTATCGCTTCAGAAGTAGATCAAAATTTTAATTTAGCGGAAGTTTCAGAGGGCAATTATTTACATTCGGGTATTCATGTTTCAATTGATGATAAACAACATGACGATATCGCAAATATTGGATTCATCATCGGTGACAAGTGTGTTGCCGTCATAGATACCGGAGGATCGGTTAATATTGGTCAAAAATTGCTTGATAGTATTCGTTCAATTACAGAAAAACCGATCTGTTATGTCATTAATACCCATATACATTTTGATCATGTCTTGGGAAACCATGTGTTTCTAGACGAAAAACCGAAATATGTCGGTCATCAGAATTTACCCGAAGTAATAGAACAAAACCGTGAATTCTTTTTAAAACAATTCAGCAACGATCTTGGACCAAATCCGAGTAAAGATATGATCATTGGTCCTGATACGTTGATAGATGGCAGTATGACTCTTGATCTTGGAAACAGACTATTAGTATTAACTTCATATCCAGTTGCACATACGAATACCGATCTAACAGTTTTAGATAAAAAAACCGGGACTTTCTGGGCTGGTGATTTAATATTTAGACAACGTATTCCTTCACTAACCGGTAGCCTTAAAGACTGGTTAAAAGTGATAGATGATTTGCATTCGATTGATGCCAAGCTTGTCATACCAGGTCATGGGGATGTCGCAACTTCGATTGATATAGCACTTGAACAGGAAGAAGGCTATTTTAAGCGATTACTTATTGAAACCCGAAAAGCGATAGCTGAGGGTGAATTTATAAATGATGCGATGGAAACAATTGATAAAGATAATAAATCGAACTGGTTGTTATTTAAAGATCGACATGCCAGCAATGTTTCTAAAGCATTTACAGAACTGGAATGGGAATAAATGACCGCCATGGATGGCGGAAATGCAGTTTTTGCAGGAGCAAAAAACTGTTCTATAATCGTATTATCTAACAACGAATACCAAAATATAGACGCTATGCCAAACTACGACTACTTCTGTGAAACTAATGACATAACTGTCGAAGTTAATCACGATATCAATACGAAATTAAAAACATGGGGTGAAGTCTGTTTTGCTACACAAACACCTCTTGGCGACACCGATATGTTAGCTCCCGTCAGACTGGTAATCAGGCCCATTGCTATTAACGTTCCGACTGGTAATTCAAAGCTTAAAGAGCATGGTTTTACTAAATTAGTTAAACGGGATGACGGCGTATATGAAAATATGACCGCAACAGGTAGCGAAAAAAGGTATATGAAAGCGGGCGATAAATCATCCATGCCGCATTTACATAAAAAAATATCAAGTTAATTCATGTTCTTATGGATGTGAATAAGGTCACGTAATCTGTTTATACATAGGTATTTTTTCATTTTATAATCAACAATAAATTAAACGAAACTATAAGAGAAATTATGAGCAAATATACCGCATTTATTTTAAGTTTATTCTTCTGCCTTCTTTCTCCTGCTGTATTTGCTGGAGATGATAATTATGACAAACGTACTGTATTAGATGATGCCTCCGATTTTTTTGGTGAGGGGACAGAGGGGCTTGCTGAAGTCATGGAAAAAGTATTTAAGGATCATGGGCGACCCAATGCAGTTATTAAAGGTGAAGAAATAAGCGGTGCATTAGGTATTGGTGCTCGATACGGTAACGGGACACTAACAAACAAATCGGGAAAAAATACGACTGTTCATTGGACAGGACCTTCCATCGGTTTTGACGCAGGCGGAAATGCTTCGAAAGTGTATGTCCTGGTGTATCACTTACCCAATACAGATGCCTTGTTTCAACGTTTCCCGGCAATTGATGGCAGTCTTTATTTCATTGGCGGAATTAGCGCCAATTATCACCAATCAGATAAAATTATTCTTGCACCTTTGAGATTAGGTGCCGGTCTCAGAGCAGGAGTTAATGTTGGTTACATGAAATATACTCGCGAAAAAACCTGGAATCCTTTCTAACTAAGTACTCATCAATCTTTCAGTAATTCTATTATTGAACAACAAACTATACCTTATAGAATTACTTCCATTTATTAATGAATCTATTCTGGAGATATCATGTATTCCCCTAAGTCTTTTATTTTATTAACTATTTCCATATTTATGGGCTTCACTAATGGCAGCTATGCCAGTGGCACAATGAATAATGATGAAGTTAATAATGTTAGTCGTACAGAGGTAAAGAGTGAAGAACAACGTCAACGTCTATCAATAACAGCAGGGTTATTAGCAGATTATGAAATAGCTGCCAAAAAATTAGTGGCTAGTTTAGAAAACAATACTATTAAGTCTAGTGATATAAACAAGTATGCAAAAAAATTATTATCCTTATCCGAAAATGTTTTTGAGAGTGCGCGGTTTCGCTTGCCACAATGTGATGAATATCTGGCACAAACCTTAGCGCTAAAAAATAATTTACAAAAGATATCTCATGACAATTTAGAAAAAGATTATCACCATGATGGTGCCTTACCAAAAGCACCTGTTGAGTGTTATCACACTAAAGATTTATTTGTTCATCCAGCAACTGTAATCGTGTTAACGCGAGATGATCCTGCTTTAACTCAAAAAACAAAAACATCTATAAATGCAGAAATAACTGAAGTATTGGCACATACAGAACTAGTAAGGCAACTTGTCATATATTAATAACATTGTCCCGCACTCACATAGATGAAAAAGCCCCTGATGATTTCTCATCAGGGGCTTTGAATAAGAGCCTGGCAGTTTTGCCCGCATAGCGGGTTTATCCTTTAGGGGACCTACATAAATACAATCAGGTCACTACCTATTAGAAAAACTGGCAAAAAAAATCCTCGACTAAATAGTCGAGGATTTTGATATATAAGAGCCTGGCAGTGACCTACTTTCACATGGGAACTCCCACACTATCATCGGCGCTAAACGGTTTCACTTCCGAGTTCGAGATGGGATCGGGTGGTTCACGCTCGCTATTGCCGCCAGGCAAACTGATGGAGTTAGCTGTTCTAAAACAGCTAACTCACGTTCGGAAAACTGATTAAAGTATACGCTATAGTGCGTCACAAACTGCTTGAGCATTATATGGTCAAGCCTCACGGGCAATTAGTACTGGTTAGCTTCACACATTACTGTGCTTCCACACCCAGCCTATCAACCTTGTAGTCTTCAAGGGCCCTTCAGGGGAATTAAATTCCCAGGGAGATCTCATCTTGAGGGGGGCTTCCCGCTTAGATGCTTTCAGCGGTTATCCCGTCCGTTCGTAGCTACCCGGCAATGCCATTGGCATGACAACCGGAACACCAGGGGAACGTCCACTCCGGTCCTCTCGTACTAGGAGCAGCTCCTCTCAAATCTCCAACGCCCACGGCAGATAGGGACCGAACTGTCTCACGACGTTCTAAACCCAGCTCGCGTACCTCTTTAAATG
>Ga0114934_10001773_pt1 | contig 13980 bp, 15 predicted proteins | sample 4SBtaG_2_FD_99695 | JGI IMG/M metagenome (GOLD analysis project Ga0114934, IMG submission 99695) | Deep subsurface microbial communities from Kolumbo volcano to uncover new lineages of life (NeLLi) - 4SBTROV10_white metaG | ecosystem: Environmental > Aquatic > Marine > Volcanic ... | reverse complement strand
TTACCCACTTTTTTGTTTATTACTTGGTTGCGTTACCTATTCCTTTTTTCTTTCGTGTTTGCATGCTTTACCTTTGCAATTACCACTGCATTTTTTACCTTTGCAATCGCCTTTACAATTACCACTGCATGCTTTACCTTTGCATGCTCCTTTGCAATTGCCACTACATGCTACTCCATTTAAATGAACTCCATTTGCAACGAAGTCATTCGTCTGCATTTGTTCCGTTTTTACTTTTCCTTTTTTGTTCTCCTTTGTGATTGGAGTTGTGGTTTGAGCATTGGCTGCAAAAGCAAAAACAAAAATTACAACCACTAACATTAGTTTTTTCATAAAATTTATTTATTTAATTATTAACTCAACTTACACGGCAGCGAGTTGATTCGATTATTTATTTATAAACAATTCGTGTCTTGCTTCTACTCGTTAGACAAAATGTGTGACCAATTTATTCCATTGAGGAACAATTCTTTTTTGGTGAACAGTTTTCCCCTTTGCATCCCATACATTTCTCCAATTTTTGCTTTTGTTCTGAAGAAAGGTAGGGCTCTAATTCCGTGCTCATGGAATCAATAATTATTTTGTGCTTGTTAAAGCACTCAGTACTTTTCTCAGAATATTTTTGTAAAATAGGATACAATTGTTTTTTTTGTTTATCTGTGGCATCAATCCTTTCATAAATCCTGTTCACAAATTCTTCTTTATCTGTCCACCGCATAAATGTTTTTATTTTATGACTGGTTATGTATCCTGAAACAAAAAATCCCAAGACAAACCCGATGAGCAGAGTTCCTGCAATGACTAAGATGGGTTTTGATTTTTTCATACTGATTTATTTATAGTTATAAATGGATAATGTAATCGCATCATTAAAGGAAAGATTATTAATCGATGTTGAATTTTCGGCAAAATAAAGCGTAATAACAAGTATCACAATTGCAACTGTTCCGACAGGAACTATCCAACGGAAAAACAATTTATTTAGTTTGGCAGCAAAATAATCTTGCAAATTTTCTGTCGATAAAAATCCGGCTGCTTCTATTTTATGCATTATCTTTTCGGAGAATCCGTAATTAAATGAATAGCATTGTTTTTGCAGGGCACTTCTTACTAAAGATAATGCTTTCTTTTCCTGGACAAGTTCAGGATAATCTGCAAAACCCTTTTGCAATTCGTCCTGCTCTTTTTGTGTAAGGTTGTCATCAAACGACCTTATGAGAAGTTGTTTTAAATGTTCTTTCATAGCAAAACAGAAATTATAGGTTTTAAAATTTGTCTCAACTTTTCCTGTGCTCTTGACAAACGAGAAAGTACAGTTCCTTCCGGTATTTCTAACATTTTTGCTGTTTCCTTAACGGAATATCCTTGCATTAGCCGCAGCACAACAATACTGCGATGTTCGTACGAGAGTTGTTGCAGTGCTTTATCTATTTGTTCCTTCTCTTCAAAATTACTGCACTTGGTTTCTATTGTCATAGAAGTTTCGGATATTTCTTTATTGTTTATGTCAAAAGTTGGTTTTCTTTTTTTTATTTCATTCAGCGATAAGTTTATGGCAATGCGTGTGAGATATGTTTTAAGTGTTGAGTTTCCTTTAAACTGATGCATATATTGATAAAACCTGATAAAGACTTCTTGCCCGACATCTTCGGCTTCAGCACAATCACCTAGAATACCTTTTACTATCATAGCAATGGGTTCCTCAAAACATTCAACAAGACGTTGAAATGCTTTATGATCGCCTTGTTTTGCATGTTCCAACAATTCATCTTCTGTCATACTCACTATTCATTAGACAATTATAACAACAAAAATATTCCATTGAATAAAAAAAACAATGTCAAATAATAGTACAAAGTTAGCACAGATTTGTATGGTAGGTAGATTTGTCTCTTTTGATTTGTTGGTATTACTTAATCGTCATAAAAAATAATGAGATTTTCGGGTTAAATTATTACTTTCCTTTCATACGAGCTACTGTGCCACCAATGTGCTTGTTATAGGCTGTAAATATTATTCTTTCATTTTCTTATTCCTTCTATATTTTCAATAATAATCTTACTTTGCTATTCTTCGCGTATAACAGGAAAACCTTTCGATATCCATCCGGAATATCCATCAGTCATCTGGATAATATTTGTAAATCCAAGTTGCAACATTAAATCTTTTAAATGTCCACTGCGAAAATTTTCCTTACAATATAAAAGATACTTATCTGCTTTATTCAGTGGATTGATTTTTTCTTTTATATCTTCCTGGAAAGCATCTATATTAATAGCTCTTTCAATATGCCCGTTTTTAAACATATTACTATCACGAGCATCTATTATTACAATACTTGTATCTTTTTTAATTAATTTGTATACTTCTTCTGAGTTTAGAAGCGTGGCTTGTTGTGCAAACAAATAATTGCTTCCGAACAGAAACAATGCAACAAATAAATACTTAATTATTTTATTCATACTTCATCAAATTTAATTTAACATATAGCAATTACCAATAATTTACTGCTCTTTTTATTGTTTAATAAATCTTTTGACTACAATTCCATTATTTGTATTTATTTTTAAAAAATACATTCCGTTTGACAATCCTGAAACATCAATACTTGTTTTATTTCCAGTGGTAGATATGCTTTTGATATGTTGTCCCTGAATATTTAAAATTTCAATATCCTCTTTTAGTGGTGTTAATATTTCAATTATATCGGTCGCAGGATTGGGAAATATTTTTATTTCACTATTATCAGTTATTTCTGAAATATAAACATCTAACAGATTATATTCCCAAAAATCGTTCATAAAAGATGCCCCTATTCCTGTACCGATATAACATAAGGTGTCAATAGCGAAGCCAATGGCGCAATGACGTACTGAGCCACCGAAATTTGTTTTCTGTGTCCAGGGAGTGCCACCTAATGTATCTGCTGTTGGGTCATATCCCCAGAAATCATTATTATTATTACCATCATATCCTGTACCGATATAACCTTTTGTTCCCATAGAAAAACCCACTGCACTTCGTCTTGCTGTGCCGCCGAAATTTGTTTTTTGTGTCCAGGGAGCACCACCTGATGTATCTGCTGTTGGGTTATATTCCCAAAAATCTTTGTAATAATTCGTGCCATTATATCCTGTACCGACATAACCTTTTGTTCCCACAGAAAAAGCAACTGCACGTGTTCTTGCTGTGCCACCGAAATTTGTTTTTTGTGTCCAGGGAGTGCCACCTAATGTATCTGCTGTTGGATTATATTCCCAAAAATCGTTTTTCATAGCACTGGCATCTTTTCCGGTTCCTACATATCCTTTCCCGTTGATAGAAAAACTTATTGCACCATATCTTGCTGTACCACCAAAATCAGCAATTTGTGTCCATGTATTACTTATTTGGTCCCACACATAAAAATCTTTATAATAATTTGTTCCATCATAACCTGTTCCTACATAAGTTTTTGTTCCAATTGTAAAAGCTACGGCATGTCGTCTTCCTGGTCCGGGAAAATTAGTAAGCTGGGTCCATGTATTAGTAGGTTGGTCCCATTCCCAAAGGTCGTTATTGTAAATGGATGATGCATCAATTCCAGTAGTTATGTATCCTTTAGTTCCGATAGAAAAACCGGTTGCACCATATCTTGCTGTTCCACCGAAGTTGGCTTTTTGTGTCCACTGGGGAAATGCTGTAGCACTTAAAAGAATTGTTGCTGCGAAAAGTAAAATTTGTTTTTTCATAAATCCTCCTTATTTTTTAGTTAGTTGTCAAGTTTCACCGCCTTGTTTTGCACATTCCAAAAATACTTCTTTTGTCATATTTTATACACCTTATTCATTAGACAATTAAAACAACAATAATATTCCATTGAATAAAAAAAATAATGTCAGATAATAGTATAAAGTAGCCCAGAGTTGGAGGGTAGGTAAATTTAGCTCTTTTGATTTGTTGGTTTGAGCGGTTAAGGGAAAAAGCAAATGTGCCAAACATGGGTCGGCAAAAAACTAAATCTTTTTTCTTTTGTTGTCATTTCATTTGTTTTTTAAGCCTCACCATAGCGATACAATACCTTCGTTTTAAAAATCATGTTTTGCAGTATTTACGGTAATCATAACCAAGCTCTATTACATAAGCAGGGTTTAAACAATATTTTGATGTAAAAAATATTCTTAACTTTGTGAAAAAATATAATCATTGTTTTTAGAAAATAGAAATACGCCCCGGGGGATAATTTTAGTTTTTGATATATTTATCATTTTAGTCTCGGTTATTGTGGCATACATGCTGCGATTCAATTTTAAGATTCCGGTTATTTATTTGCAATCGTTAAAATTTATTATTCCATACATTTTAATTGTTCGTACAATCGGTTTTATTATTGGCAAGACCTATTCGGGCATTGTGCGTTATACCGGTAGTCGCGATGCCGAACATATTTTTATTGTGATTTTATCGGGGTCCATCATTTTTGTTATTAGTAATTTTTTAGGACGGTATATTGGTAGCTTGCCTTATTTTATTCCATTCTCTATTATAATTATTGAACTGTTAGTTAGCACTTTTCTGATGGTTTCTTACCGGCTTATCGTCAAATCTTTTTTTCAGGAACTCGTCAGTTCATCTAAAGAAAAAGTTAGTGTCGCCATTTATGGAACCGGTGAGTTAGCATCTATTACCAAGCGTACTTTTGATCGCGATGCTGACAGTAATCTAAAAGTGGTTGCTTTTCTTACTGCCAATTCAAAAAAAGCAGGTCATAAATTAGAAAATGCCACCATCTATAAGGTTGATAATTTAGAGAAAGTTATTGAAAAACAAAAAATTAATCAATTTATCTTTACAAAAGAACAAATTTCATTTGAAACTAAAAACCGGATTATTGAAACTTGCCTATCGCACAACATAGAAATAAAGACGCTCCCGGATGTTAAAGAATGGATTAACGGCGAATTGAGTTTAAAACAAATTAAGAAATACAAAATTGAAGATTTGCTGGAGCGCGATGAAATAAAACTGGACAAGGAAACAATAAAAAAAGATGTAATAAATAAAGTGATACTGGTTACCGGCGCTGCCGGCTCCATCGGTAGCGAAATAGTGGTCCAGTTAATTTCTTTTAAACCGCAACTTGTTATTTTATTTGATCATGCAGAAACGCCCCTTTACGAGATAGATATTAAACTAAGAGAAAAATACCATTTTCAAAACTTCAAGCTTATTGTGGGAGATATCAGTAACCGCGAACGAGTCGCCTATATCTTAAATCGTTATCACCCCCAAATAATTTATCATGCTGCCGCATTAAAACATGTTCCCTTGATGGAAATTAATCCGGCAGAGGCCGTAAACACTAATATTTTTGGCACTAAAATAGTGGTTGAAGAAGCGATAAAAACAGGCGTAGAGAAATTTATCATGATTTCTACCGACAAAGCAGTAAACCCGACCAATGTAATGGGGGCCACTAAGCGGGTAGCTGAAATCTTTACACAAGCACTTAACAATAAAAATAAAACCCGATTTATTGCCACTAGGTTTGGTAATGTTTTAGGATCTAACGGGTCAGTGATACCACGCTTTCGCGAACAGATTGAAAACGGGGGTCCTGTAACACTGACAGACCCTGAGATAACACGATTCTTTATGACGATTCCGGAGGCATGCCAATTGGTCTTAGAGGCAGGTGCCCTGGGACAAGGCGGTGAAGTTTTTATGTTTGATATGGGTAAATCGGTTAAAATTATTGACTTAGCAAAAAAAATGATAAAATTGTCGGGCTTAATCCTTGGCAAAGACATACAAATAATTTTTACCGGGTTGCGACCGGGTGAAAAACTGTACGAAGAATTAATCTACAAAGACGAAAATTATTTGCCAACCCCCCACGAAAAAATACTAATCTCTAAGGTAAAAGGTTACCAATTAGAAGATGTTAAGGCTCAATTAGATATGCTTTGGGAAGAACTAAAACTTTTTGATAATTACAAGATTGTAAAACGAATAAAGCAAATTGTGCCCGAATATATTAGTAATAATTCACCGTATGAGGTATTAGACCAATAAATAAGTTATGTTTTCAAATGCCCACATTAAATTTTTGCACACAACACCGGTACAGATCCGTTTTAACGATGTTGATATTGCCGGTCATGTCAATAATGCGATGTATTTCCAATATCTGGATTATGCGCGATTACAATATTTTAAACAGGTTTTTCAAGATACAATAGAATGGCGAAAGAGAGGTCTCGTTTTGGCCAAGATAGAGATTGAATATTTGGAATCTATTTTTCTGGAAGATAACATATTTGTAAAAACAAAAATCAGTAAAATAGGAATAAAAAGTTTTGAAATGCAACAACAGATTGTTAAAGACAGTAACGAAAAAGAAATACTAATTTCTACTTGTACATCTGTATTAGTAGGATATGATTATCAAACAAAATCATCACTTACCATTCCTGACGAATGGAAAAATAAAATACTTGACTTCGAAAAAAATGTTCTTATAAAATCGGCTATATAATAAACTGTCAATTATTTTTTTACCCGTTTTGTCCTACGACCTTTCTTTTCCTTGGCTTCCAATAACCTTTTTTCTTCTTCCAGTTCTTTTTCCAAAATTTCTTTGAATTTGCCACCCAATTCTTCTAAAATAGTATGTGATAACTGACGATCAATTAGTAATCTACCACAATGCTCGCAGACAATAATTTTTTTGTGTGAACTGATATCAACTTGTCGTTGGGGAGGTACTTTATTAAAACAGCCACCACAAGCATCTCTTTCAACACGAACAACAGCAAGACCATTGTGGGCATTCAGACGAATCCGCTTATATGCTGCTAACAAACGAGGTTCAATATGTTTGGCAATCTCTTCTGATTTTTTTATTAAATTCTTTTCTTCTTTCTCCGTTTCTTTTTCAATGCCATTAAGTTCCTTTTTCTTAATCAGAAGTTCTTCTTTTTTTATCTCCAACTCTTTTTTAGTTACTTCAGTTTGTTCTTTTAATGAAGTAACTTCCTCTTTTACTTCTTTAATCTTTTTGTTTGCCAACTGTATCTCTAAATCTTGGAACTCAACTTCTTTTGACAGAGATTCATATTCACGATTATTGCGAACATCATGAAGTTGTTCATCGTACTTTACTTTCAGCTTCTCTGACTCTGTAATTTTATTTTTATATTCTGCAACGGTATTATCAACAGCTAATAATTTCTCGTTGAAATTTTCAGCCCGGGTAACCAGTCCTTGAATTTCATCTTCCAAGTCTTCAACCTCCAAAGGCAATTCACCGCGTAGAATACGAAGATCATCCAGCTCTGAATCAAATAATTGTAACTTATACAAAAATCTTAATTTATCTTCAACACTTAGCTCTTTAACATCAGAAACTGCTTGTTTTTTTGTTGCCATAATCTATAAATAATTAATAGGATTAGTATTTATTTTGCTTAAACGAGGTGCAAAAGTAGAAAATTTATTTTGAATAAGTGAAAAAAATATTTCTTTGGTAAATTGTTCACTCTCATAATGTCCGACATCAGCAATTATTATTTTACCGTCGGCATCAAAAAACTGATGATATTTTACATCGGAAGTAATGAAAATATCTGCTTTTTGCTGAATGGCTGTCTGCAACAAAAATATTCCAGTACCACCACAAATGGCAATCGTGCTAATTGTTTTTTTATGTTTATTGGTATAACGGATTCCGCCACCGATAGTTGACTTAATTTCTTGCAAAAATTTATCAGTATCAACATTTTCAGGTAGGTTACCTATGATGCCGGAACCAAAATTATTTTGAGTGTTTTCTATCTGAAATATATCATAGGCGACCTCTTCATACGGATGTGCTTCAATTAATGATTTTATTATTTTTTTTTCTAAGTGTTTTGGGAAAACCGTTTCTATTCGAATTTCTTTTTCAAAATGCAGTTTATCCGGCGTACCACTAAAAGCATGTGTATCTTTATTTCCGCGGAAACTCCCTATTCCCTGAGTTGTAAAACTTGTTTTATCGTAATTGCCAATAACACCTGCTCCTGCATTAAAGAGTACTTCTTTGACTTTTTGTTCAAACGAAATTGGTACAAAGGTAACCAGTTTACGCAAAGTATCCGCCAGCGGAAGGAGTGGCTTAGTATCTTGTAAACCAAAGCGTTTTGCTAAATAATGATTGGTCCCTAATGCCGAATTATCTGTATTGGTGTGCGATGCAATAATGGCGATATCGTTGCGTATAGCATGCATAATGGTGCGTTCTTCAAACGATGCCCCCGTGAGATGTTTAATGGGCTTAAAAATAATAGGATGATGTGCTAGTATGACATTGCATCCAAGGGAAATTGCTTCATCAACTACGGCTTCGGTAACATCCAGCGTTATCAACAAACCTTTTACCTCCGCTTCGGCATTACCAACTAATAAGCCGACATTATCATACGATTCCCGATAAGCAAACGGAAAAACTTCATTCAAGAAATTTGTTATTTGGTTAATGGTTGTTGTCATCCTTTGTCATTTTTTCACGCAGTGTTAAAAGATGGTTTTTTAGTTCAGTTAATGTGCTAACTACCTGTAGGTTCTCTAAACGATGGCTCTTTGGTTTTTGCATTTCCTTGACAGCACCGGGAATAGTCATCTTTTGTTCTTTCAATAAAAAATAGACTTTTTGAATTTCCTCAATTTCTTTACGGGTATATGCTCTCTCGTTATTTTGGCGTTTAGGACATATAGTAGAAAAATGATTTTCCCAAAACCGAAGTGTTGATTCCTTGAGAGAAAATAATTTAGCAACCTCACCAATGGTAAAAAAAAGCTTTTTCGGCGGGAGATTAATTTCTGTCATTTTACAAAAATACTAATTCTGTCTTTTAGGTTGACTTTTAATAAAGTCTTTCTTTCAAAAAAACAAAGATAATATATAAAAATTGTTAATTAATAATTATTAATTCATAATTATTAGAACGCTCCTAAATATTGAAAAGAGGCTTTGAAATTTTATCTATTATTGTTTGGAATAAAGCAACTTACAATATTCCGTTTTTACAATATCTAATTCCAATAGGTCAAATACTATTAATCCATCGATTTTCCGCCGGGCATAGATGATAATTCAATCATTCTGTCGTATTTTTCCGGAGATAAGTCTCTGAAGAAAAAGTTGATGGGATTAATTGGTACATTGTTCCGCCTTACTTCATAGTGTAAATGAGGTCCTGTTGATTTTCCGGTACTCCCTACCAGTCCGATTATCTGTCCCCGTTTTACTTTCTGCCCCAGTTTAACTAAAATCTTGCTCATGTGAGCATATTTACTTTTATAAGAAAAACCATGATCTATATCTACTTCGTTTCCGTAACCGCCATGTGAATTTTCTGCTTTTACCACGACACCATCGCCTGTAGCATGAATAGGTGTTCCTATATGTGCTGTAAAATCAATACCATCATGATGTTTACGAACACCATAAATAGGATCAATACGATATCCGAAGTAAGATGAAATACGCGTTAACTGTTTATTAAGAATTGGCTGTATGGACGGAACACATCGCAACATCTTTTCCTTATTATTTAATAGATGAATCACCTCATCATAAGACTTGCTTTGGACATACATTTCTTTTGTAACTTTATCAATTCGTTTTGCAACATTGATAATCAATTTTGAATTATCATATCCTTCAAGATGTTCATAGCGATTACTACCGCCAAATCCACTTTGCCTAACAGTATTAGGGATTGGATCAACATCAAAGATGGAACGATAAATATTATCGTCGCGGTAAGCAAGATTAGAGAGCACTTTATCTACTTTATCCAATTTTTTATTAAACAGAAGGACCTGTTGTGCGTACTGATGATTTTCGCGTTTCAGCAGAATCTCCTCAGGAGAATCGTAAAAATAGTAAAATGTAGTAATGAAAATTGCAGCAAAAATCATTGCAATTACAATATGTGGAATTAATTTAATAAGATATTGTAATACGGATTTTCGATCTTTCTTAACAGAAAGTGTCTCGAGGTCGTAAATTAACTTTTTGTGTGCCATAATTCTTTTTTCCGGGGGCAAAGTTATAATATTTATTAACTTACAAACTTTTTTAACATTTTTTTAACAAAATATCTCACTTACAACTTTTCTATCATCATCAGGCCGTCACGGATGGGCATAATAAAATTACGAACACGGGAATCTGCTTGTATAACCTGATTAAATTTCAATATATGACGGGTCTTTTTATCTTTTTCCCGGGCCCTTTCATCAAAGATTTTTCCATTCCATAACACATTATCCGCTAAAATGGTTCCTCCCTTTTTCACCTTGGGGAAAATGGCCTCATAATAATCAAGGTATTCATCTTTTTCGCCATCAATAAATACTAAGTCAAATGCTTTTGAAATAGTGGGAATTATTTTCTGTGCCTTACCTAAAAGTAATTCTACTTTATCATTAACGCCTGCCTTTTCTAACCATTTTTTTGCAATATATTGCCACTCAGCATTATGATCAATAGAATATAGCTTACTATTTTCAGGAAGTTCTTTGGCCATAGCTATGGTGGCATAGCCCGTAAATGTACCAATCTCTAAAACCGCTTCGGGTTGTATTATCCGGCAAAGAAATGACAGAAAGGCGGCTTGGATTTTTCCTGAAATCATTCGCGGATTAATTGTTTTCAGATGAGTTTCTTTTTCTAATGCATCCAGTAGATTGTCTTGTGGTGTGAGGTTTTGTTCCAAGTATCGGGATAAGAGATTTTCAGAAATCATTATTTTTAAAATATTGGGGAACTTATAATATTATCACAAATCATATCAATTTGTTGCGGCTGCAATTCTGCAAATAAAGGGAGTCTCAATAATCGGCTGCTGTCAAAGGAAGTAAATCTGTCCATGCCTGAAAAGCGACCATATTGTTTGCCGGCAGGTGATAAATGCAATGGCTGAAAATGAAAAACGGTTTCTATGCCTTTTTCTTTTAATTCTGATTGCAATTTTTGGCATTGATTGGCATCTTTAAGTTTCAGATAGAATAAATGTCCGTTTATTTCGGCTTCAGGATGAATTTTTTGCAACTCAATATCCCCTGCTTTTTCAAGTGGCAACAACCTTTCTTGATAGCGATACCAAAGCCTGCTTCTTATTTCAGTGATATGCTTGTAGTTTGGCAATTGTGATGCTAGTATGGCGGCATTAACCTCACTCATTTGCGATCCAACGCTTAAAGAGGTCCAAGTATAAGCAGCCACTTTTCCTTTTAAGAATGCCATTCGGTTAGTACCATTATTGATAATTTCTTCTGCCTTTTCAATTAATGATTGATTATTAATAACCAAGGCACCGCCTTCGCCACATTGAATGTTTTTAGTGGCATGAAAACTGATACATGCTGTATCGCCAAATGTACCCAAGGGTTTTTTGTTTAAAGTACTCCCAAGGGCATGTGCTGCATCTTCAATGACAAACAGGTTGTGTTTTTTTGCAAAATCATTAATTGCCGGCATATCTGAAGCCACACCGCCATAATGAACAGACAAAATTGCTTTTGTTTTTTTTGTCAGGGCTTTTTCCAACAAGGCTGGGTTAAGATTCATGGTGTTGGGATCAACATCTACAAAAACAATTTTTGCCCCAAGTAAAGCAAAAGGATTAGCGGATGATACAAAGGTAAAAGACGGCATAATAATCTCATCACCGGGTCCTATATTTGCCAAAATTGCAGAGATTTCTATTGCCTGTGTAGCCGACTGGGTAAGAAAAACAGTTGATCCGCGAAGTTCTTTCTCTAAAAAAGATTTACAAAACTGTGAAAATTTACCACCTGAAGTAATTTGTCCTGTATTCAATACTGTTTTCAGGTTTTCGTTTTCGTGTCCGGAAAAATAAGGTTCATTAAACGGAATCATTGTCGTCCTGAAAAATTATTATTTGGGTTAATCGTTAAATTTTTAAATCGGTCAAGAATCTGTGTATCGTCTATCTCTTTAGATAAAGACTTTACTATATCCAGTGGCACATCGTAAAGATCAAGCAGCAACAAACCATCTAATGCATCATTAAAAAGCGGATCTAAATTGAAGCCCACTATTCGTCCATTTAGTTTTAAGTACTTCTTTAATAGCACCGGAAACCGTTGTTGTTGAGGTTCAATATCATCAATAAACTTATTTAATTTATTAATATTATTTCCTATTGTTTCAAAAATCACTTGACTTTCAACACCACTTGTCTTGACTTTAAATTTTTTGCGAGATTTAATAAAACGCGATAATTCGTGGTCGTAAAAATATTGTTTGATAAATTCCACAATTAACCCCCGCGAGAATTTTGAGAAATTATTACTAATACTAACCGGACCTAATAAATAGCGATAATCCGTTTCGCTTAACAAAAAATATAAGATACCCTTCCATAGCAGAAATAGAGATAGTGGCTTTTGCTGGTATTCTTTGGAAATAAAAGATCGCCCCAATTCTAAAGATTCTTTCAGATAAGGATAAAATTTACGATTAAAGCTAAAAAGACTATGTAAGTAAAACCCTTTGATGCCATAGTTTTGCATGATATCTTTTCCTTTACCTACTCTATAAGCACCAACAATTTTTTTGTTTTCCGTATCCCAAATAAAAAGGTGGCAATAGTATAAATCATATTCGTCTAAATCGTAACTTTTGTTGGTGCCCTCACCTACCTCTCGAAATGTTAGTTCGCGTAATCGACCAATTTCATATAGAAGATTTGGCATTTCATCGCTTGGTGCACAATATACATCATATGGTTCTCCGGAAAATAAATAGAAATCTTTTTCTTTTAATCGTTCAATTTCTTGTTCAAGGCGCGTTGTGTCAGTTGGTTCAATAATTTTTTCGGGTACTGCAATTTTAAATTCTTGTGAGTGTCTGAAAAAACGATTAACTTCAATTGTAGAGCCTAATGCCAGTGTTCGTGCTCGTAAATATTTTGTAAACTGTCCAATGTCTGAAAACTGCTTTTGTCCTTTAACGGATAAGGGCGCACCTATACGCATTTGCACTTTTTTATTTAGCTTGGAAAATTCCGAAGGTGTTTTTCGCCAATTTCGCAATAGTGGTGGGAAATTATCTATCAAATAAAATAGGTCCACATTTTTCCCGTAGAAGTAAACCGGAATAATAGGAACTTCCATTTTCTTAATTAGCGCAACAATATTCTCTTGCCATTGGTTATCAGACGATTTAAAGTTTTCGGATGCATGTTCAAGTACATCTCCTGCAGGAAAGATTCCTAAAGCATTACCATCTCTGATATATTGAAAAGCATTTTTTATTCCGGAATAGAAAGTGGCTTCGCCCTCAGCGCGGATTATGGGGAAGAAAAGCTCATTTAGCGGAAATATATCATCAGCAATCTTGTTGGCAATGAGCTTAAAGTCAGGTCTTATTTTTGAAATCGTGTGTAATAAAAGAAGTCCATCCAGACCAACAAAAGGATGATTAGCAATAATTAGAAAAGGACCTTCAGCAGGAATATTTTCTAAATCATTATTCTCAATCTCAAGTTTGATATTTAATCGAGATATTAGTAAATCAAGATATTCTAAAGAATTTTTATTTGTGTTAGATTCGTGAAACTCTTTAATTTTTTTATTTTGAAGTAATTGAGAAATCAGCTTAGAGGTTCCTAAGCTTCCGTAGCCTTTAATTTTCAGGAATTTTTTATAATTAAAACTGTGTTTAGGTACCATCATTTATTATTTTTTTCTATCTGCTTTTTCCCATCTTGCTGATTGAGAACCTTTAAAAAATCTAATCATCCCAAGGAAAGTGCTCCAGTTCATCATAAAAATGTAAAATGGCACAAAAAGCATTTTAATTTTTGTTTTTTTATTTTGTAATAACCCACCCAAAAGAACAAATCCGTAGAATATGGTTTGCAAAATTAAGATAATTCCGTAAATATCCAAATCTTTTTTTAGCCATACCAGCCAAATATTCAG
>Ga0114934_10001771_pt1 | contig 13990 bp, 13 predicted proteins | sample 4SBtaG_2_FD_99695 | JGI IMG/M metagenome (GOLD analysis project Ga0114934, IMG submission 99695) | Deep subsurface microbial communities from Kolumbo volcano to uncover new lineages of life (NeLLi) - 4SBTROV10_white metaG | ecosystem: Environmental > Aquatic > Marine > Volcanic ... | reverse complement strand
CACTAGTTTTAATTTCTTCAGCTTTTCGCTCAGAAACTATCGTTCTTGCTAATACTGGAGCTTGTCTTAACTCGCCATACTCCCAAAACACTTTTCGTAATTTTATCTCATCATATTCATTAACAACATTATATGCTGATAATACGTCTTGCTGATTCATCCTCATATCAAGATTAGCTTCAAAACGTGTTGAAAATCCTCTGTCTGCAACATCAAATTGGTGTGAAGACACACCAAAATCGGCAAGAATACCATCAACTGACTTTACACCATGAAATCTTAGAAATCGTTTTATGTATCTAAAGTTTTCATTTACAAATGTAAACCGAGCATCATCAATTGTATTTAAAAGAGCGTCTTTATCTTGATCAAATGCAATTAGTTTTCCATTCTTTCCTAAACGACTTAAAACCTCCCTGCTATGTCCTCCGCCTCCAAACGTAACATCAACATAAACTCCATCTTCCTTAATATCTAAACCGTCAACAGATTCTTTTAACAGTACTGGATTATGATACGCCATCTTCATCGTCGTCTTGTCCCATTACTTCTTCGGCTAAATCTGCAAAGTCAATTACCGCATCATCGATAGCTTTTTCATAACTGTCTTTATCCCAAATTTCAACAATATTCACTGCTGACGACACTACTATTTCTTTTGATATTCCAGCAAAAGCAATTAAATCCTTAGGCACTAACAAACGCCCTGAAACATCCAATTCAATTAGTTTTACCCCTGCTGTAAATCGTCGAATAAAATCGTTGTTTTTCTTTTTGAACCGATTAAGTTTATTCACCTTTTGCATTAAAGCCTCCCATTCCTGCATTGGGTATAATTCCAAACATGGCTGAAACACGGCGCGCTTTAATACAAACCCTTTTTGCATTGAAGATGACAACTGCTTCTTTAAAGCAGAGGGTAACATGAGCCTACTCTTAGCATCTACCTTACATTCGTATGTCCCAATTAGTGAATTCAAACTATAAATATCTGTTTATTTGTATAACTTCAAATCTAATAAAAATATTACCATTTTTTACCACTTTACTCCACTTTGTTAATAAATTTCTATCAAAAGCAAAATAATACGTTTAAAAACAATCAAAAAGTAATAGATAGCATCTGTAAACCAGAAAGTTAAAATGTGGGTGAAATAATTAACATCACATGTTAAGAACTCAAAAAAAGAGATTGATAAAAGTGAGGTTATAAAATCTAATACATTATAAAAAACATGCCCATTTACAAGTATTCAAATTATTCCTATTGTTTACTTCCTACACTTTATCTTAAAATAAATTTATGTAGATTTGCCTTTAAGAGAAACCACAACTAAAACATGACTCATACTTTAAAAAAAGAAGGAAAATATAGCTATATAGAAGTAGGAGAAGGCACTCCTATTATTATACTTCATGGCTTGATGGGAGGTCTTAGTAATTTTGATGATGTCACTAATTTTTTTAGTAATAATGGTTATAAAGTTGTTATCCCAGAATTGCCTTTGTACACCATGCCTCTTTTAAAAACTAATGTGAAATTTTTCGCAAAATACTTACATGATTTTATAACATATAAGAATTTTGAGAGTGTTATTATTTTAGGAAATTCATTAGGAGGTCATATTGGCTTATATCATACTAAACTTTTTTCGGAAAAAATAAAAGCTTTAGTGATTACTGGAAGTTCTGGCTTGTACGAAAGTGCTATGGGAAGTGGTTACACTAAGCGTAGCGATTATGAAGTAATAAAGAAAAAAGCACAAGACGTTTTTTACGATCCTGCTATTGCTACAAAGGAAATTGTTGACGAGGTTTATGCTACTGTAAACGATAGAGGTAAACTTATAAAAACCTTAGCTATTGCCAAAAGCGCTATTAGGCACAATATGTCTAAAGACCTGCCTAATATGCATACACCTACTTGCATTATCTGGGGAAAAAATGATGCTGTAACTCCTCCTGAAGTTGCTGAAGTTTTTCAGGAACTTTTACCAGATTCAGACTTATTTTGGATTGATAAGTGTGGTCATGCAGCAATGATGGAGCACCCTGAAGAATTCAACCAAATTCTTTTAAAATGGTTGATTGATAGAAAATTCTAAGATTTCCATTATGAAAATTAAATCTGCAGAATTTGTTATAAGCAATCAAGATGTTGCTAAATGCCCAAATAATAATATTCCTGAATATGCTTTTATTGGTAGAAGTAATGTTGGAAAATCTTCATTAATAAATATGCTTACCGACAGAAAAAGTCTAGCTAAAACTTCTGGAAGACCTGGAAAAACACAACTTATAAATCACTTTATTATAAACAAGAATTGGTATTTGGTAGATTTACCTGGTTACGGTTATGCTAGAGTATCAAAGTCTTCAAAAAAAATATTTCAAAAATTTATAACCGCTTATTTTGAAAAACGCAAACAGCTCGTTTCGGCATTTGTTCTCGTTGATATACGACACAAACCTCAACCTGTAGATTTAAATTTTATGAGTTGGTTAGGTGAGCACATGATTCCGTTTTCAATTGTTTTTACTAAAGCCGATAAATTGAAACCTCAGGCTATTGAAAATCATATTGAAGATTACAAAAGCACCCTTCTTGAAACTTGGGAAGAGATGCCAAACTATTTTATAACCTCATCTTCAAAAAGTATTGGCAAAGATGAATTGCTCAATTACATTGTGTCTATTAACGCTGAAATAAAAGATTAAATTAATCTTGTTGAAGCACAAACTCTAAAGGGTTTCCTGTGGCTCCATTTGGAGAATTAATACCTAACAAAGCCGAAATTGTTGGTGCTATATCTACAACTCTTGTTTTTGTAACTGTACTGCCTTTGTTAATTCCTTTTCCAAAAAACAATAATGGCACATGTGTATCATAATTTAGTCCTGACCCATGTGTTGAACCTGTTTTACTGTACGAGATATATGCAGGACTATAAACAATCAACACATCTCCTGAGCGTTTTTGGTTAAATCCGTTTTGTAATAAGAGTTCTATACCTCTATCAAACGATGCATCTCCCATAGACGAAGCTGTGTAAGCTTTATCTACATCTTTATAATTAATTATTTCGTTTGCAATCGCTTTTTGAACAACTTCTAAATTTAACTTAAGCTCCAATATCTTTGCTCTATTTAAAAATATTTGATTGTTGCTTACATTTTCGATTAAATCTGTTGCACCATAAGTATTTTTCATAAAAGCACTAAGCTTAATTTTAGCTTCACGATTATTTAAATAACCCGAAGGAATTTTAACAGTTTGCAAATATGCTGGCACATTAACAGCTCCATGATCTGCTGTTAAAAACACTGTGTAATTTCCTTTTCCAACTTTAGTATCTAGAGCTTTAAAAAATCGTTCCAAATCCTTATCTAAACGAATATATGTGTCTTCAACTTCTTTTGAGTTAACACCAAAATTGTGACCCACATAATCCGTACTTGAAAAACTTACAGTCAAAACATCAGTAATATTATCTTGCCCCAATTGCTCACCATCTAATGCGGCTATGGCAAAATCGGCAATGATACTATTACCATAAGGTGTTACTTTTAAAATATCAAACCCACCATTCTTATCCTTTAAAACTGATAAATCATACGGAAACGTTGCTGTATCTTGACCATTAAATCCACCTTCAAAATTGTTTAAATCGTCTCCGCTTTCAACATAAGTAGATATATCATACAAGGTGTTCCACTCTTTTAAATAAGATGCAACATTTTTCTTCTTATTAAATTTTTGCACCCATTTCGGTAGTTCACTCATATAAAAAGAACTCGTAATAAAATTACCTTCGTCTTTACCATGAAACCAATATGCAGCATTAGCAGTATGACCTGCTGGCAAAATGGCGCCTCTATCTTTAATTGAAATGCCAATAGTTTTTCCTTGCATTTGCGTAAACAACCTGTTTTCGTCAGCAAATGAAGTGGTTAACATTCTATGTGGTGACATTTGTCCGGCGACACTGGAAGTTCCTATAGATTGCACTGAATCGTCTCCAGCACAATACACACTTTTATTTACCTCTTTATCATACCAATTATTAGAAATTATGCCATGATATTTTGGTGTTGTTCCTGTATAAATCGAAGCATGCCCTGGCCCTGTATATGTTGGTATGTAATTATAATGATTGTTTTTACAATTGAAACCTTTATTTACCATTCGTTTAAAACCACCTTCACCATATTTATTGTAAAATCGGGTTAAATAATCGTATCGCATTTGATCTACAACAATACCAACAACTAATTTTGGATTGGAAGATTCAACGATTTTATCTTGAGCACTACTAAAATTATAGCTAATAAATACGTACAACAAAAATATTATATTCTTCATTTCAGTTTTAAAAAAAGTTGACTCAAAAATAAAGATTTTAATCTTTCTTATTTTAATTAATCGTTAAATAATTCTATTTTTTTACTTTAGCGGTAACTTATTTGCATATGAATTATCTCCATAGTATTGGGCTTTATTTTTTAATGATTAAGGAAATGTTTCGCAAACCAACAAAATGGTCTGTAATGAAACAATTAATTTTTAAAGATATTGACGATCTTATAATTGGTTCACTAGGTATAGTTGCTTTTATTGCATTTTTTGTTGGTGGTGTTGTGACTATTCAAACGGCATTAAACATTACAAGCCCATTAATTCCAAAACATTTGGTTGGATTTGCTACTAGACAATCTATTATTTTAGAGTTTGCACCAACGTTTATTTCCATTATTATGGCAGGAAAAGTAGGCTCTTTTATAACGTCTAGCATCGGTACTATGCGAGTAACAGAGCAAATTGATGCTCTAGAAGTTATGGGAATAAATAGCTTAAATTACTTAGTTTTTCCTAAAGTTATTGCCCTCATGTTGTATCCGTTTGCGATTGGTATAGCTATGTTTTTAGGGATTTTAGGTGGACTTGCAGCATGTATTTATGGTGGATTTACATCACTTGAAGATTATATAGTTGGCATTCAACTAGATTTTATCCCATTTCATATGACCTATGCGTTTATTAAAACTTTTATTTTTGCTTTTTTATTAGCAACTATCCCCTCTTTTCATGGATACTATATGAAAGGAGGTGCTTTAGAGGTTGGCAAAGCAAGTACTACTTCTTTTGTGTGGACTAGTGTGATGATAATTCTTTTAAACTATATTTTAACCCAAATGATGCTAAGCTAATGATAGAAGTAAAAGACTTATACAAATCGTTTAATGGCACACCTGTTTTAAAAGGCATTAACACTTCTTTTGAAAAAGGAAAAACCAGCCTTGTCATTGGGCAAAGTGGCTCTGGAAAAACTGTTTTTATAAAATGTTTGCTAGGATTGTTTCCTTATGAAAAAGGTTGCATTGCATACGACGGAAAAATATTCTCAAAGTTGACCGAAAATCAAAAACGTGATCTACGTGCCGAAATTGGTATGGTATTTCAAGGCAGTGCGTTATTTGACTCTATGACTATTGCCGAAAATGTGATGTTCCCATTGCGCATGTTTTCAAAAATGAGTAAAAGCGAGAGGGAAGATCGTGCAGATTTTGTTTTAAAACGTGTTAATCTTGCCGATGCACATAACAAAATGCCAAGTGAAGCTTCGGGAGGAATGCAAAAACGTTCTGCTATTGCTCGTGCCATTGTAAATAATCCCAAATATCTATTTTGCGACGAACCCAATTCTGGTCTCGACCCAAAAACGGCTATAGTGATTGACAACCTCATTCAAGAAATTACAGATGAATACAATATAACCACGGTTATAAACTCTCACGATATGAACTCAGTTATGGAAATAGGTGAGAAAATTGTGTTTTTAAAAGATGGTGTAAAAGAATGGGAAGGATCAAACCAAACCATTTTTAAAACTGATAATGCAGCGGTAACCAACTTTGTGTATTCTTCAAATTTATTTAAAAAAGTACGACAAATGTATATTGAAGAGCGTCATTAATTTTTATTCCTGCAAAAGCAGAAATCTTACATATTGAAGGTGAAATGGATTTCTGCTTTCGCAGGAATGATAAAAGTACTTTTGATTAATAAATATTATATACTAGTTTTTATTTTTTCTTTAGTCATTTTTACAATATAAAATCCTAATGAACACGTTGTCAACATTCCTAAAACTAAAATCAATCCAATAATTATCACACTCAGATATAAAGGATATTCAAACCCACCAAAAGCTAATTGAGAAACAAGAAAAACAAGCCAAATAAATAAATTTACTCCGAATGAAAATCCAGCAGAAACTTTAATTACACTTTTTCCTTTAATTAAATTTTTGGAATTGCTCTTCCCAAAAACCCAAAGTGCAAAAGGAAATGACAAATACAATAAAATAAATGAGATAATTAAATAGTTATATGATAAAAACGCTCCAACACCAATAATCCCCAGCAAACCATTTGCAAGCAATATTGCTGAAAATGATATAATAAAAAGAAACCCTAATCCAAATGCTAATCCATTGTAAAGTGCAACTTTTGCACCAATAATTTCTGCTTTTCTATCTCTATTCATCTATATTCTTTTTAAGATTCCTGCCTCCGAAGGAATAAATACTCAATTCAATCTCCTAACCACAAGCGTATCTAAGTCTAGCTTTTCTCGTAACCAGCGTTCTAGTTTTTCTCTTTCTTTTTCTCTAGTGTCCGTATTGGTAAGAGAATCAATCCATTTTACTGAAAATACAGAAAGGGTATCAATTTTAGAAAAGTTAGAGGCAATCACATTAGAAAATGAAAATTGCTGGATATTTTCGTAATTAATTTTAACCTCTCTTGTTAGTTCAGGAAACGCAATATAATTACGTTCTAGTTTAGATAATTGTGAAACCTTATCTTCTAAAAATCTAATTTTCTGAGTTTGTGATAATAAATCTAGTGAATCTCTAGAATGCAGCTCTTCCATATATTTAAGATTGTCGATGTTCTTAGATCTATTTTGATTGAAAACCAATTTACTCTCATTTAAAGATTTGTAGGTATCTGTTTTCATCCTACTTTTAAGCACATCAATTGTAGATTCTGGTATTTCATCTAGACCAAAAGTATTTAACTCTATAAAAGAAATACTGTCTTTGGAGTACTTATAAAATGCATTTTTCTTGATGTATTCATAATGTGGTAATGCCACTATCTCATTCTTTATAAACTTTTGAGCATCACGTTTAAAATTACTTTCATTCAACACATTTACAAAGGTAAATCCCGCAGGAATCATGGCAAGAATTGCTAAAAAAGTGGCTACTTGTGAAATGCGTTTACGCTTCTTAGAATTGGCATATTTAAGCATTGGGAAACGCAATAATTTCAACACTAAAAACGTAGCCAAGGCAATAAATATGGTGTTTATAGTAAACAAATACATAGCACCCAATGCCGATTTCATGCCTTTATCAAAATCATCAAAAGAAAGTGCCAAACCGTAGCCTACTGTACACAAAGGAGGTATTAGTGCAGTTGCAATAGCTACACCAAAAATTACCGAGGCAATAGTGCCTTTTTTTGTTCGTGCTATAATCAAAGCTAAACCCCCAAAAAAAGCAATAAGTACATCACGAATATCTGGTCGTGTTCTACCTAAAAGTTCTGAAGTTTCTTCACTTAATGGAAATATCCAAAAAAATAAAAAAGCAGTAATGATGCTTAAAAGAATCATCACTCCAAAATTGACAAGCGACTTTCTTAAGGTATCAATATCGTTTATAGCAACCGATAAGCCAATTCCTAAAATTGGCCCCATTAATGGTGAAATTAACATGGCGCCAATTACAACTGCTGTAGAATTTGCATTAAGACCAACGGATGCTACAAAAATCGAACAAATTAATATCCAAGCTGTTGCTCCTTTAAAAGGAATATCTAATTTTATAGCATCAATTGTAGCATCACGATCGGTGTCCTGACGAAAGTCTAGTAGCTCTCTCAAAAACTGTTTTACACTTGCAAATAATCCTTTAGCTTCTTCTCTAATCGCTTGTTTTGATTGTTCAATTTCTTGCTCTTCTTCAGTAAAATTGAATTTACTTTCTTCCATTTTTAAACGTATTGATCTCCAAAAGTGTCTTTTACATTTTGACGTAATTCTTTAATATCTTGCTCCTTTTCTTTCGGAAAGATAAGCAAAACGTCTTCTTTATCCACAATAATAAAATCGTTAAGCCCATCAACCACAATAATCTTTCCTTTAGTAGAACGAATCATATTACCAGTGGCATCCTTTATTAAAGTTCTGGCATTAACTACTGCATTTCCTTTTTTACCTGCATCAATTTTATCATATAAACTTCCCCAAGTTCCAAGGTCGTTCCAATCAAAAGTTGCAGGTAGTACATATACATTTTTGCTTTTTTCCATAATAGCATAATCCACCGAAATATTTTCAGATTTTCCGTAATTATCACTTATAAAATCGTCCTCCAAATCGGTATTATAAACTGCAATCCCTTTTTCAAAGAGTTGATACAAATCCGATTGATTATTTTGAAATGCTTTTATGACACTGAAAACGCTCCACATAAAAATACCTGCATTCCATAAAAAATTTCCTTGTTCTATAAACGTTTTTGCAGTTTTGTAATCTGGTTTTTCTCGAAACTGACTCACTGTTTTAATGGCATCGCTAGGTTTTTTATCATACTCAATATAACCATATCCTGTGTTTGGAAATGCAGGTTGAATCCCCAAAGTCATCAAAGCATCATTTTCTGAGCAAAAATCAAAAGCTTGTTGCACATTTTGTGCAAACGCTGTTTCATCTTCAATCCAATGGTCACTTGGAGCAACAATCATAATTGCATTTGGATTTTCCTTTTGAATCTTTAATGAGGCATACAAAATACAAGGTGCTGTATTGCGCATTGCAGGTTCTAAAACCACTTGACGCTTTGTAACTTCTGGAAGTTGTTCTAAAACCAAATCGTTATAACGTTCGTTGGTAAGTATGAAAATATTTTCTTTTGGAATACTATTGCTTAAACGTTTAAACGTTTTCTGAATTAAAGTCTCACCAGTTCCCAACATATCATGAAACTGCTTTGGGAAATCTTGAGTACTTACTGGCCAAAACCTTGAACCGACTCCTCCAGCCATTAATATAGCATAATAATTTTTGTTCATATCTGTCATTCCTGTAAAAGCAGAAATCTATTTTAATTTTTTATTAATTCCACCTCTGCATTTGGATTGAAAAGATACAACTTTCCTGATTTAATCTCAACACATTCATAGCGTTTTACGCGCTTATTCCCTTTTTGAAAAATCTTGCCATTATACAATTTAAACGTACTCCCAAAAGGCAACTCAAAAATATAAGTTTTACCGTTAGGTGCATCAAACTGCTTTAAAGCTAAAGCCAAATCAGTATCAGAATCACTACTTGCTTTTGGATTTTTAAAGTGTTTTGCTAACAAAGGCAGCAATTCATTTGGAAAAATGTCTGGATTTAAAAACGGTAACATTAAATATTGAAATGTCCGTTTCCATTCTATGCCATGAGGTTTTATAAATTTACCATAGGTTTTATAGGCTTCAAAATGCGCAATTTCATGGATTAGAGTTATTAAAAATCGATACGAATGTAAATTAGAGTTAATAGTAATTTGGTGCTGCCCGTTAGGTAATTGCTTATAATCACCATGACGTGTTTTGCGTTCTTTTTTTACTTTAATAACAAGTTTATCATGCTGTAGTAATTTAAGTACTGCTGGAAAAGCTACTACTGGAATGTATTTTTGATTAACCACACCTGTTTCTATAACTTATGATTTCTTCATCGTTACTGTAATCGACGTTTTTATATTTTGTCCAGAAACGCTCATTTCCATTTCAATAGAAGATTTTAATGGTATTCCTTTTGCTCTGTCAATTTCTATATTTCCAATAATAGTACCATCGGCTAAAGCAGATATTTTTCCTGATACATCTAAAAATACTCTGTCTTTGGTTATAGACTTTACGCTATATATAAAATCCATTTTCATACCTTGTCTGTCTTTTTCAAAACTCCAAGTATCGCCAACTTTTACTTCGTTTTCAGGATAAACTACACTTCCTGTTTGATTTGCAAACTGATCTGCATTTGGAATATTTGGTTCTATTTTTGTTTCCAAAACTTCGCCTAAATTATTTGATTTAGCGAAAATTATCATTTCTAACATTGGTGCAAACTGCATCTGCATTTGTTTTCCCATTGCATCCAATTCGTCATCCCTTTTATCGGAATCGTAAGACATATTCATTCCCCCCTGGCTCATATCCATGCTAATCCTTTCAATCTTCATTTCTGTGTTATAAACATTTCCTTCAACATTTTTAACATCGATAGACATATCCATTTTCATTAGCATATTCATAGCAGCCATATCTTGTTTCATATCCATTGTCATAATATATTGATCTCCTTTATTATAGTTTACTCTTAAAAGTGTTGATTCTTGAGCCATACTTACCAAAGACATTGCAAGTAATAGTAGTGTAAAAATTTTCTTCATTTTATTTTTATAATTTATTGTTTAAAATAGTTGTTAAATATAGTACCATTTTTTGACTCTTTGAATTTTAAAATTAATTATCTATTTCATTATTAAACCACCCTATTTTTTCATTAATTAATAAAAAAAGAGACGCTATAACATAACGTCTCTTTTAAATATCTACAAAATATAAGTTTACTTAATTACTAATTTTTTAGTAATGAAAGCATTATCTTGGACAACTCTCATAATGTAAACACCTACATTAAGTTTAGATACATCTAAATGCTTGTTGCTTACCATTTGATTAATAACTTGTTTTCCTAAAACATCAAAAACAGTAACTTTCATAGCTGCTCCATTATTGCTAGATATATTTACAAATCCTTTTGATGTAGGGTTAGGATATAAGTTAAAACCTTCAATTTTTCTTTCTTTTGTACTTAAAGCATTATTTGCAGGATTAGCAGTACCAAAAGTAGTTCCATCAGCTGGATTAAAATCAAAATCTGATGACATTACTTCAATGCCATTAATATTGAATATTTGATCTGTTGAATCATTAGTTACATCATTAACAGCATATAAATCTCCATTTGTCCCATCTCTAAAAACTATTCTAGGCTCATCTCCAGTATATTTAAAATCTGAACCCCCTAATTGAACGCCGTATATGGTTGATTCATCACCAACATTATCTGGTACACCTATAGCATCATGAACAGTCCCAAAAGCTGAAATATCATCTAATGTGCCATCATTATTTGTATCAACATCAGTTGCTCCAGCCGCTCCTGTAAACGTCGATACTAATACTACAGTAAAAGATGGGTTTTCTAAATCGGGTATCATAACCACAAGTATTCCGTTTGCATCAAAAGTTCCTGTGACCATTGTAGCACGATCTACCAATCCAGGATTAGAACCTCCTGGATCACTTTCTATACTTAAAATCCACCCTGTAAATCCAGCATTGGGTGTTCCGTTTAACTCAAATGAAGCCATTGCAGGATCTCCACCATTTGGATTAGGCTCAAACTCACTAATAACTTGCCCAAAAGACAAACTAGTTATTAAAATAGTAACTAATAAAATGTAAAGTTTTTTCATAAAAAAGAGGATTAAATTAATTAATAGCCTACTAATATAGTAAATTATTACCCTTAATCGATAAAAAATATCTTTTAACCATGTTTTAAAAGCAATGAGCAGTTTTAGCTCTCTATAATAGCTACATAATTATGATAATAATCATGTTTTATCTTCTTTTATTATTTAATATTTGAGTTCTTACTAAATAGTATCAAACTAAAATTTATGCCATTAAAACGTACTTGGGCAGAACCCTATAAAATAAAAGTGGTTGAACCTGTGTTTATGACCACCGAAAGGCACCGAAAAAAAGCTATAGAAGAAGCTGGATATAATACTTTTTTACTTAAATCGACCGATGTTTATATTGATTTACTTACAGATAGTGGTACCTCTGCGATGAGCGATAGACAATGGGCTGGTATTATGATGGGAGATGAAGCTTATGCTGGTAGCCGAAACTATTACCATCTAGAAGAAACCATAAAAAAATATTATAGCTATAAGTATATTGTTCCAACGCATCAAGGTAGAGGTGCCGAACATATTTTATCACAAATATTAATTACAAAGGGCGATTATTTACCTGGGAACATGTACTTTACGACTACAAAGCTTCATCAAGAACTTGCAGGTGGTAAATTTGTTGATATTATAGTAGATGAAGCTCACAATCCAGAAAGTCTATATAAATTTAAAGGAGACGTTAATCTAGAAAAGTTGGAAACTCTAATTAATACTGTTGGAGCCAATAAAATTCCATATGTATCTATAGCAACTACTGTTAATATGGCTGGAGGGCAACCAATATCTCTCAGCAACTTAAAAGCACTAAGAAAACTTACAATTAAACATGGAATACCAATTATTCATGATATGACTAGAGTTGCAGAAAATGCATTTATGATTCAGCAAAATGAAGAAGGGTATCAGAATAAAACTGTAGCAGAAATTGTTTATGAAATATGTGTTTTAACAGATGGTGCTACAATGAGTGCAAAAAAAGATGCCATGGTAAATATTGGAGGTTTTCTTGCAATAAATAATCCTGATGTTTACGACAAAGCACGAAATATGGTTGTGGTCTATGAAGGGCTTCATACTTACGGAGGCATGGCAGGAAGAGACATGGAAGCACTTGCTATTGGTGTTAAAGAGTCTGTACAAGACGACCATATTAGAGCAAGAGTTGGACAAGTATTTTATCTTGGAGAAAAACTACTTGAAATGGGAATTCCAATTGTTAAACCAATTGGAACTCATGGCATTTTTATTGACGCAAAAAAATTCTTGTCTCATATCCCACAAAACAATTTTCCAGCACAAACACTTGCATCCGAGATTTATATTGATTCAGGCGTGAGAGCAATGGAAAGAGGTGTTGTCTCTGCTGGAAGGAATAAAGAAACTGGAGAGCATAATTATCCAAAATTAGAACTTGTTAGATTAACCATTCCAAGAAGAGTTTATACACAAGCACACATGGACGTTATTGCCGAATCTGTTCAAAGTGTTTATAACAGAAGACATTCAATTAAAGGAATGAAAATGATTTATGAACCTGAATATTTAAGATTTTTTCAAGCCCGATTTGAAAAACTATGATTACAAAAACGTATTGGTTTCAACAACTAAACTAAAACTAATTCCTATGCGACATAAAACTATTATAGAGCCCTTCCGTATAAAAATGGTAGAGCCAATATATATGTCAACCGAAAAAGAAAGGTTCAATTACTTAAAAGAAGCCAATCACAATTTGTTTTTGCTTGAATCCCGAAAAGTAATTGTTGATTTACTTACCGATAGTGGCACCACAGCAATGAGTGCTGAACAATGGGCTGGAATAATGAGAGGTGACGAATCGTACGCTGGTGCAAAAAGTTGGGAACGAATGCGAAATGCCATTAGTGAGCTTACTGGATATCCTCATATAATTCCAACTCATCAAGGTAGAGCAGGCGAAAGCATTTTATATTCATATCTAGGAGGTGACAAAAAGGTTTTTTTAAGTAATACACATTTTGATACTACAAGAGCTAATATTGAATATGCTGGCGCAACAGCAATTGATTGTCTTACAGAAGAAGGTCTGCAACCAGCATTAGAACACCCATTTAAAGGTAACATCGATATTAAAAAACTCGAAGAAACTATTCTTCAATATGGTGCAAAAAATATAGGAGCTGTAATACTTACAGTTACCAACAACAGTGGTGGCGGGCAACCTGTTAGTATGCAAAACGCCAAAGACGTAAGAACCATTTGCGATAAGTACAATGTATTATACCTTCTGGACTGTTGCAGAATTGCTGAAAACGCATATTTCATTGCACAACGCGAAAATGCTTACAAAAGAATAAATTACAAAGCCATTGCTCAAGAAATGTTTGCAT
>Ga0114934_10001768_pt1 | contig 14015 bp, 13 predicted proteins | sample 4SBtaG_2_FD_99695 | JGI IMG/M metagenome (GOLD analysis project Ga0114934, IMG submission 99695) | Deep subsurface microbial communities from Kolumbo volcano to uncover new lineages of life (NeLLi) - 4SBTROV10_white metaG | ecosystem: Environmental > Aquatic > Marine > Volcanic ... | reverse complement strand
CGCCGTTATAGAGAAAGGCAATTACTTATTCTACGCAACGTGAAGCATTTTTTCTTGACAAACCACAATATCTTGTGGTAGTAACAATCTTAGGCACAATATATAGTAATTAAATCAGGAAATTTGCCTCGGAAGGGAGAGAGGCGTGATCCAGAAAGTTTGTAAAAGGGATGGGCGTTTTGTAAGGTTCGATCAGGAAAAGATCGCCAATGCCATCTACAAGGCGGCCCGTTCCGTCGGGGGTGTCAACCGTCGTCTTGCCTATCAGCTTTCTAACCAAGTGGTGGAGGCCCTCATTAAGAAATTCGGTGGAGACCTCATCCCTACCGTTGAAGATGTTCAGGATACCGTTGAAAAAAACCTGATCGAAAACGGCCATGCCCAAACTGCCAAGGCCTACATCCTCTACCGTAAGCAGCATGAGGACATCCGAAACATTCAATCCCTGTTCCTCGATGTGGAACAGACCGTGGATAAGTACATCACCCGGGAGGATTGGCGCATCAACGAAAACAGCAACATGAGCTACTCCCTCCAGGGCCTGAATAATCACATCGCCACGACCATTACGGCCCAATACTGGTTGAACCGCATCTACCCACCAGAAATTCGAGACGCCCATATCAACGGTGACTTTCACATCCACGACCTGGGGCTCCTATCCGTCTATTGCTGCGGCTGGGACCTCAGAGACTTACTCCTCAAAGGGTTTCGCGGGGTCGAGGGAAAGGTCGAAAGCCGTCCTGCCCGGCATCTTCGCCCTGCCCTGGGACAGATCGTGAACTTCTTCTACACCCTTCAGGGAGAGTCCGCCGGAGCCCAGGCCTTCGCCAACTTTGACACCTACCTTGCCCCTTTCATCGCAAACGACCATCTTTCCTATACCGAGGTCAAACAGTCGTTACAGGAATTCATCTTCAACATCAATGTCCCAACCCGTGTCGGGTTTCAGACCCCGTTCACCAACCTCACAATGGACCTGACGGTTCCTTCCACACTCGCCCACGAGGCGGTTGTTATTGGCGGTGAAGTTACGGGTCACACCTACGGCGAGTTCCAGGAAGAGATGGACATCCTCAACCAGGCCTTTGCCGAAATCATGATGGAGGGAGACGCCAAGGGGAGAATCTTCACCTTCCCCATCCCAACCTACAATCTCTACAAGGAATTTGACTGGAACCGTCCTGTCATTCAACCTATACTGGAAATGACGGCAAAATACGGCATTCCCTATTTCGCAAATTTTGTCAACAGCGACATGAAACCCGAGGATGCACGAAGCATGTGCTGCCGCTTACGCCTGGATAACCGGGAGCTGAGAAAGCGCGGAGGCGGTTTATTTGGTGCCAACCCCCTTACGGGTTCGATTGGTGTAGTCACCCTGAACATGCCGAGGATTGGGTACGTTTCCAAAAGTGAGGACGAATATTTCGCCCGGGTCGGGGAATTGATGGACCTTGCCAGGGAAAGCCTGGAAATCAAGCGTAAGGTCCTGGAGCAGCTGACCGAAAAGGGGCTCTATCCCTACGCAAAGTTCTATCTTTCTGATATCCATGAGCGATTTGGACAGTACTGGAAGAATCACTTCAACACCATCGGCTTAAACGGCATGAATGAGTCCCTGTTGAACTTCATGGGCAAGGACATGGGCTCTGAAGCGGGACGGGCTTTTACACTCAAGGTCATGTCCTTCATGAAAGAGCGCCTCAAGACATATCAGGAAGAAACAGGTAACCTCTACAATCTGGAAGCCTCTCCCGCCGAGGGAACTGCCTATCGCCTGGCTCGCCTGGACAAGAAGAAGTTCCCGGACATCATCACATCGGGGGAAGCAGAGCCCTACTACACAAACTCCACCCAACTCCCCGTCGGCTACACTGAGGACCTGTTCGAGGCCCTGAACCTCCAGGATGAAATACAGTCCCAGTACACGGGAGGAACGGTCCTACATGGGTTCATAGGAGAGGCCATCGAAGACACAGAAACATGCAAGATCCTGATCCGCACCATTGCGGAACGTTACCATCTACCCTATTTCACTATCACCCCTACTTTTTCCGTCTGCCCGATACATGGGTACCTCGCGGGAAAGCACGAGGAATGCCCCAAATGCAAGGAAGAAAGAAAAAGAAAACTCTTAACCCAACTACAACAAAAGAAACGTGAACTTAAGGAGGCCGCCCTATGGAAAAATCAGCAGCCCTCGATCGCTTACACCAGATCAGCTTAGAAATCGAAAATATTGAAAAACAGCTCGCCTGCGTCAAAGGAACCCCTTGCGAGATCTACAGTCGGGTTGTGGGCTATCACCGCCCCATCCAAAACTGGAACAAAGGGAAACAGGAGGAGTTCAAGGACCGCGTTACCTTCAAGATTTAGTCTGCCCTCTTCCGTTTTTGCCGCACACATAAGCCGATCCTTTATGTCACCGTTTCATACGATTCGCCTGGGAACCTGTAATACCTATCTAATCCCGGGAAACAAGGGGTTTATCCTTATAGATGCGGGTAACCGGAACAAAGGGGCTACCTTTAAAAGGCGACTGAAATCCCTCAGCATCACCCCCGGAGATATCCGATTGATCGTTATTACCCATGTCCATTTCGACCATGTAGGAAGCTGTTTGGCCATCAAATCCCTCACTCAGGCCAAGGTTATGGTTCATCAGGCGGAACGCGACCTTTTGGAGAAAGGGGTCGTGGTGATTCCCCCGGGAATTACACCTTTCCACAGGATAGCAGGTGTTCTCGGGAATCGGTATTTCAAGCATTTTTTCCAGTTCCCCGCTGTTCCTGTCGATATTGGAACCCTCTATAAGACTTCTCTCGAAGATTTCGGAATCGATGGTATTGTTATCCCCACCCCGGGGCACACCAGGGGTTCCCTGTCCGTTCTTCTGAAATCAGGCGAGGCATTCGTGGGCGACTTAGCGGTAAACTATTTTCCACTTGGAATCGGTGGGTACCTCCCCCCTTACGGAGAAAATATCCCCCAAATCCTATCGGGATGGGAAACCCTTCTGAAGGCAGGTGCCAAAATCATTTACCCTGGCCATGGCTTCCCCATTTCGGCTGCCAGGCTCATCACTGCCCTCAAAAAACACAAGAAACGTCTCCATGGCTGAGATACACCCTTTTCATTCTATTATCCACGATCTCCAGCCTTTCACGCTTGTGGATTATCCGGGCCATGTGGCCTGCACTATTTTCACGGCAGGGTGTAATCTCCGCTGTCCCTACTGCCACAATGCCGACCTGATCACCCCAACCACGCCCCCTACCATTGACAGGGATTCCTTCCTCCATTTCCTCAAGCAGCGGAAAGGCCTTCTGACCGGGGTTTGTATCACCGGGGGAGAACCCACTCTTCACGACCTATCGCCGCTTCTAACCCTGATCAAGAAGGAAGGCTATGAGGTAAAATTAGATACTAACGGGACGCGCCCGGAACCCTGGATAAACTGGGTTGAAGAGGGCCTGATTGACTTTGTCGCCATGGATATCAAGGTCCCCCCTGAAAACTATGACAAGATGGGAGCATCCATAACTGACATCAAAGGCATCCGCCAAAGCGTTCAATTCCTCCTAACCCATCCCATCGCCTACGAGTTTCGGACGACCATCCACCCGAACTGGCTGGCGGAAGGAGACATTGTAAAGATTGGCGCCTGGCTCAAGGGGGCGAAACGCCTCGTGCTCCAGCCGTTCACGCCTTCTGATAAGGTTTTGAACCCGGAATTGTGCGAGGGAATGGGATATGAAAAAGAGGCGCTTCAGGGCTTTCAGAAAATCCTCAGCCGCACCATCGATGTGGTGCATGTAAGGGGCATATAGCCAATATACACCTAACGTCTCATGGACAGCTCACGGTAAAGGCCTGTGAAGGACTCCAGCCGGAGATGGCTACGCTGTTTCCCTGTGCCGGGCCCTCTTTGGGCTTTCTTCTATTTTCCCTCATGCCTTAAAATTGTATATATTTAGTGAATTCAACAAAATACACACATTCCAGTCAAAATTCCCAGGATAAATCTTAAAAGGTAACTATTCAGCCACTAAGACACCAAGGCTCTAAAATTTAAGAATTATTCTCTTAATACCCTTTTTGATGAGGGGGAAATGTAAGTTGATAAGAAAGCATGGCCCTAATGCATAACGTACAGCATATGCCGCATTCACTATCTTTCTTTAAGTACGTTCTTCCTTTCCAGATAAAGGGGTAAAAGTCATACCTATTCTTTGTGTCTTTGTATCTTGGTGGCTACCTGAGAAGTTACAAATGAACATTTTATTTCCCCTCACTTTCCCGTGTAAAAACAAGAAAACATGCCCCCCCTAAAAAGAGCCCGGCAACCGTCAATATCCCCATCCTGGAGTTTTTCGTCAAAAAGGTCGTGAGCCCCATCAAGAACGGCCCCAAAACTGCAGCAAATCGGCCGAGCATGTTATAAACTCCGAAATACGAGGCCTCTCTGCTGTCAGGCACAAGGCGCGCGAAAAAGGCGCGGCTTAAGGATTGGACGCCGCCCTGAAAAAGTCCTACTGCTATGGCAAGGACAAAAAAGTCCCGCGCCTTCATAATAAACATACTCCCAAAGGTTATAGTAAGATAGCCCCCAAGGCCCACAAGGATGCCGCGCTTCGCCCCCAGCCACTCCCCGAGTCTCCCGAACAACAGGGTTGCCGGAAATCCCACAAACTGGGTCAATAGCAGTGCCAGCATCAAATCCGATGAATTCAGCCCCAGGGACATCCCGTAATCCACTGCCATACGTATAACCGTTCCAACCCCGTCGATGTAAAGCCAGTATCCCGCCAGGAACATCCAGACCCGTCTTTCCCCCGCCATCAACTTCAGGGTTTTAATGAGGTCTTGCCCCCATTTTCTTATCGAATCATTAGGCACTCCCTTTCTTTCTCGAATGAAAAGAAAGAGGGGGATTGAAAAGAGTCCCCACCATAAAGCTACCAAAAGAAAAACCGCCCGCGCGGCGCCTGTTTTCGACGAGAATCCAAAGAAAGCTGGGGCCATCACCATCCCGACACCGATGGCAAAGAGAATCCCTCCCCCAATGTATCCAAGTGCATACCCCAGCGCCGAAACCCGATTCAAGAGGTTCGGTGATGCCACATCCAAAAGCAGGGAATCATAGAATACATTTCCCCCCATAAACCCGAGTGTCGCCAAGACATATAAAAATCCTGCAACGAGATACTGACCCTTCGGAACGATGTATAATGCCCCACTCATAGCCATGCCAAGGATAGCAAAGGCCATCAGGAAGGATTTTCTTTTGTTAAACAGGTCTGAGGCGGCCCCCAAAAGGGGCGCCAGGACTGCAACGCAGATACTCGCCAGGGAATTGGCCACCCCCAAACGGAAGGTCGCAACCGTAACATCCTGTGAGTAAGACCAGTATTGGCGAAACAGAACAGGGAAAAACCCGGCCATGACCGCCGTGGCAAAGGCCGAATTCGCCCAATCGTACAAGGCCCATGAATAAACCTGGAGAGTTTTCCTTTTGTGATCCAATACAAAACCCCCGGAGGCAAAAACGCGCAGCATGACTGAAAGCCTTTTTTCGAAATAATGGCTTCAGGCAATGAAAAAAAGGCCTTAAGGTCTCTCTCTTAAATCCCGAATGGTAAATAGGGAAAAGAATGTGACGGCCTCAGCCTCGATCGCCTGCCTTCCCCCCTCAAGTCGGTCTACCAATACCCCCACAAGGGCCACATTGTAACCCAGTTCCCTCACCACTTTCACGGCCTTCAAAATGGAACCTCCCGTTGTCATCACATCTTCAACAAGGGCAACGGAGGCCTCCGGGAAGAGGGATTTTACGCCCTCAATCCACTGCATCGTTCCGTGTGTTTTGGGTTCCTTGCGGATAATAAAGCCAGGAAGCGGGTCATCGTGAAGGTAACTTGCCATTGTAATCGCCGTAACAATGGGATCCGCCCCCAACGTCGGCCCTCCTACGGCATCAACCTGTACATCAAAGGCGTTGATCGCCTCATAAAAGAGCTCTCCCACAAGATAGGCCCCTTCAGGATAAAGGGTCGTCTGCTTGCCATCGATATAGTAAGAGCTCTTTTTCCCCGACGTCAGCACTACATCCTTTTCCTCGTATGATCTCTGGCGCAGCAGGGATAGCAGACGTTTTTTCCGCTCGTCCATGATTACCTAAGGTTGTAAAAAAGCGGCATTTGCGGCTCCGGTATTTTTACGGGAAACTCAACGGGATAATGACCATCAAAACAGGCGTAGCAGTAGGGCTCATTGTCATGCCCCACAACCTTCCTCAAGCCTTTCATGCTCAAGTACCCAAGAGAATCACAGGTAATATATTTTTTGATTTCCTCTATGGAATGGGAATTTGCAATCAGTTCCTTTTTGGTGGGAGTATCAATGCCGTAAAAACAGGGGTACCGCGTGGGGGGAGAGCTGATGAGAAAATGGATCTGCGTTGCCCCTCCGCTCCGTATCATCTTAATGATTTTTCTCCCAGTGGTGGCACGAACAATAGAATCATCAATGACCACGACCCGCTTCCCCTTAAGAATCTCGCGAACGGGGTTCAATTTTATCTTGACGCCAAAGTGTCGGATCGACTGTTTAGGTTCTATAAAGGTACGTCCCACATAATGGTTACGAATCAGGCCGAGTTCTATAGGGATTCCCGCCTCCTGAGCGTACCCGATGGCAGCCGGCATTCCCGAATCGGGTACAGGTATAACAATGTCCGCCTCTATAGGGTATTCACGTGCAAGTTGCCGCCCCAACTCCTTGCGGATTTCATAGACATTTTTACCGAAAATGAGGCTGTCAGGTCGCGCAAAATAGATGAATTCAAAAACACAGGGGCTCTGTTTCACGGGGGTAAAGGGCTTGTATGACTTCACACCTCCCTTATCAACATAAATGATTTCTCCCGGTTCGATCTCGCGCTCAAAGGTCGCCCCTATCAGGTCGAAGGCGCAGGACTCTGAAGCGACGACCGTTGCTCCATCAATGCTTCCGATAGAAAGGGGACGGAAACCATGGGGATCCCGCAGGGCAATCATCGTATCCTCCGTAACCAAAAGGAGGCTAAAGGCGCCCTGAACCCGGAGAAGCGCATCCATCAGACGATCCAGAAGGGTCCTCTCACGGGAGATTGCCATCAAGTGGACGATAACTTCGGTGTCCATGGTCGATTGAAAAATGGAACCATAGGACTCAAGCTCTTTTCGTATCTCCACTGCGTTAGTCAGGTTTCCGTTATGGGCAATAGCAATGTTGCCAATGCCGCCTGAAACTACAAACGGCTGGGCGTTCTTGATCTGGCTCGACCCCGTCGTCGAATATCTCACATGGCCGATAGCTATTTTCCCCGGCATGGTTTTGAGGACACCCTCGGTAAAGATATCTGCAACCAGCCCCATTGCCTTATGGACGTGAAGCCCTGCACCGTCTGAAGATACAATCCCCGCACTCTCCTGCCCCCTGTGCTGCAGTGCATAGAGCCCCAGGTAGGTCAAAGTGGCCGCTTCAGGATGGTTAAAAATCCCGAAAATACCACACTGTTCATGAAATTTGTCAAACGGCAACATCTGTCTCTCCATCCCTATATCCATCCGGATGCGTTTGGTGCCATCGCCAGGCGGAACGCAAGATATCCATGAGGTTTCCATACTCTGGCTGCCAGTCAAATTCTTCAAGGAAACGCCTATTATCAGCCACAAGGATAGGAGGGTCCCCTGCCCTCCTATCGGTTATCTCGTAAGGAATTGAAATGCCGCAGACCTCCTGGGCCTCCGCCAAAACTTCCAGGACCGAATACCCGCGCCCAATTCCCAGGTTATAGGCCTCATGCGCCAGACCGTTTTCCATTTCCTCCAATACAACAATATGCGCGCGTGCCAAATCCCTTACGTGAATGTAGTCACGAATTGCCGTCCCGTCGGGCGTGGAATAATCCCCTCCATATACCTGGACCTTCTCCCGCTTCTTCAAGGCCGCTTGAAAAACTATAGGGATCAGATGCGTCTCGGGTGAATGGTCCTCACCTATCCGTCCCTCTTCGTCCGCCCCCGCAGCATTGAAATATCTTAGAAATGCAACATTCAAACCATGCGTTTGCTTGTAACTCATCAACACATGTTCCAAATCTAACTTCGAAAATCCATAAGGGCTCTTGGGTGCAAGGACATGCGATTCCGCAATGGGAATCTCAACAGGATCACCATAAACTGCGGCGGAGGAGGATAAGACAAAATGTTTAACCCCGTTTCCCACGCACGTCTCAATCAGGCGAATCCCCTTCACAAGGTTATTTTCGAAGTAGATCGAAGGATACTCAACCGACTCCCCTACCAGGGAATATGCAGCAAAATGTATGACACGGTCCACGTTGCGGGTTCGAACAATATCCCTAACCAAGGTGGCATCCCCGATGTCTCCTTCGGCAAAGTCAACCTCCCTGGGAAGAGACTCTTTATGCCCCTTCGACAAGTTGTCAATTACAACGACATTATACCCGGAACGGACAAGTTCCCATGTGGTAATGGACCCAATATAGCCTGCCCCTCCGGTAACGAGAATATTTGACATCATCCCTTCCAGGAATTATAACTTTCTAAGACATCTTAATCAGTCATGAACAAGATGTCAACGAAAACGGAAAGGAGACCCCCATGCGGAGGTTTGCTGTTATCGGTTTAGGACGTTTTGGATTTTACCTTGTCAAAACCCTCTTCGAGAAAGGACATGATGTCATCGCCATAGATTCGAAACGGGAAGTCGTTCAGGAAATCAAGGACTTCTGCTCCCAGGCAGTTGTTGCCAATGCCACGGACAAGGATGCCCTGATCAGCCTGGGCGTCCCCGAGGTAGATGTGGCCATCGTGGCCATTGGAACTCCCATGGAGGCAAGTATCCTCGCCACACTCTATCTGAAGGATATGGGGATACACCACATAGTCGTCAAGGCCAGGAACAACGACCATGCCAAGATTCTTGAAAAGATCGGGGCCTCCGATGTTATCTTTGCGGAAAGGGAAATGGCCGTCAAGGTCGCCAATAGCCTGACATCCCACAACATTATGGACTTCCTGCCCCTTGCTCCAGATTTCAGCATCATGGAAATTGCCCCTCCGAAGAAGTTCACAGGAAAAACCCTCTCAGAACTTGACCTGAGGAGGAAATACAGGATTCAGGTCATTGCCATCAAGGAACTGGTCCCGGAAAGGATGATTATGATACCCGGCGCCGACTTTGTTATCAAGGATAGTGACATGATGGTGGTTATGGGCGCCAATAGTGATTTAGAGACCCTCCAGAAAAAGAAGCTATGAAGAAGATACGAGAGATCCTGGAGGAAAAAGAAAAGGCAATCCTGTCGCCTTACGCCACCCTGAGCAACCAGACGAAGGGAAGAATCCATCCGGAAAAAGAAGATGACATACGCCCTGCCTTCCAGCATGACCGGGATAGGATTATACACTGCAAATCTTTCCGGCGTCTGAAACACAAGACCCAGGTTTTCCTGTCACCGGCCGGTGATCACTACCGCACCCGTCTCACCCATACTCTTGAGGTCTCCCAGATAGCTCGAACCATTTCAAAGACCCTGGGGCTCAATGAAGACCTGACAGAGGCGATTGCCCTGGGACATGACCTTGGCCATACTCCCTTCGGCCATGCCGGGGAAAGTGTCCTTAACCGTATCGTGCCCGGAGGGTTCCGGCACTACGAGCAAAGCCTGAGGGTCGTAGACAAACTCGAAAGAGACGGGAAAGGGCTGAATCTCACATTCGAGGTAAGAGACGGAATTCTTAAACACTCCAAGGGACTTGGAGACATTGTCCCTTCAGAGAGAGAAAACCTTCCTGCAACCCTCGAGGGGCAAGCTGTCCGTGTAGCGGATGTAGTTGCCTACATCAATCACGATCTGGACGATGCCCTCCGAAGCGGTATTATCAAAATGAAAGATATCCCTGAAGAGATCCTGAGCGGTCTGGGCCCTACCCATTCCGACCGGATCAACACCCTTGTTGTGGACATTGTGTCAAACTGCCGCCTACAGTCTCCCTTGACAACAATCCAATTTTCCCCCGAGATAGAAAGGCTTGCACTCCGGATGAGGACTTTTCTCTATGATAAGGTTTATACAAGCCCCCCGGTTGTCTCCGACTTCAACAAGTCATCAAAGATTCTGGAAGACTTGTTTGCCTACTTCATGGAAGACGAATCAAGACTCCCCGGCCAGGGAAGGACTTGCCTATCCGACGATCCGTATTTCCGGCGTGTCTGTGACTTCATCGCCGGTATGACGGACCAATATGCCCTACAATTCTACCAGAAAATTTTTCTTCCACACCCCTGGATGATTTATTGAAATGGCTCTAAAAACACAAGCAAATGCAAGGTATTTTCCCCATTATTTACCTTCCTTACCGGCAGGGGACTCATGATCGTTCTTGGCATTGAGACCTCATGCGACGAGACTTCCGCCGCCATACTTGATTCCGGAAGAGGTTTGCTTTCCACAATCGTGCGTTCCCAAATCAAGGAGCATGCACCCTTTGGAGGCGTCATCCCTGAACTGGCTGCCCGGAAACACCTTGAAGCCATTGTCCACGTCACGCAGGAGGCATTGAGACAGGCAGGTATCACCTTCGAATCAATTGATGGAATGGCTGCCACCTTTGCACCCGGGCTTGTAGGTGCCCTCCTGGTCGGTCTTTCTTTTACCAAGTCCCTGGCATGGGCTTTTAGCCGTCCATTTGTTGGAATTCACCACCTTGAAGGGCATCTCCTCTCTTCCTTCCTCGGCCCCGAAGGATATCACCCGAATTTCCCTTTTCTCGGTCTGATCGTGTCGGGAGGCCATACCAGTCTCTACAATGTAAGCGATTATGGCAAATATGGGCTTATCGGGAAAACAGTGGATGATGCCGCCGGCGAGGCCCTGGACAAGGCGGGAAAACTCCTTGGCCTGCCTTACCCTGGCGGGATCGCCATTGACAAGCTTTCAAAGGAAGGGGGAAACCCGAGGGCATTTGACTTTCCAATTGGGCTTAACCAGCGTGACAACCTGAATTTTAGCTTCAGTGGCCTGAAAACCGCGCTTGTTTACACCGTTAAAAAAGAGTTGGAGGGAAACGGGGGCATGAAGAAACCCCGGAAATCCCTTTCACCTGACCTTACAAGGGACCTGGCCACCTCTTTCCAGGAGGCTGTCGTGCAGGCCCTGACTCGTAAGGTGTTCTTCGCTCTTGAGGAAACGGGTCTGAGAGAACTGGTAGTCACGGGCGGGGTAGCTGCCAACCGCCGACTCAGGGAAGTCCTCAAAAAAAAGGCGGTGAAGAAGGGAATTCGCGTTATCATTCCCGATCAGAAATTCTGCACGGATAATGCCGCCATGATTGCCTACGCGGGGCTTATACGTCTCAAGAAGGGACAGAGCGATCCCTTATCGCTCAACGCTGTATCACGCCTCGAGCTGGAATCCCTCTAACCCACCATCGTATGCTCTTCCGCATACTGGAAGTGCTCCTCCTCCTGAGGCCTCATGGAAAAGGCAACTGTCGCAGGCCCCACCCTTCCAAGATACATCACCGCTATCAGGACCACTTTGCTGTAAGAAGTCAATGCCGATGTAATCCCTGTGGACAGCCCTACCGTCCCGAAGGCGGAAACCACCTCAAAAAGCCCATTTATCAAGCCTAACCGCGCCTTCCCAAAGGGAACTGCCCACACCTCAATCATCATAATTATTAGAGTAGCTACGAAAACAGTGACAAAGGCGAGAAAACTAATCACGATAACCCGGTCCGTAACCTCCGACGGGAGTGTCCTCTGAAAAACAGAGACCCTGCGATGCCCGTGAATGCGTCGCCAGATGAGCATAATCAAAACGCCGAAGGTGCTGGTCTTTATCCCGCCCCCACAAGATCCGGGGGAAGCCCCCACAAACATCAAAAAAAGGGTAAAAAACAGGGTAGCATGGGTCAACCTGGAATAGTCAAGGGTATTAAAACCAGCTGTTCTGGGTGTCACCGACTGGAAAAATGCGGCAAGAACCTTCCCCTTTAAGGGAAGAGAAGCCAGTTGGTTCGAGTATTCCGCAATAAAAATGAAGAGGGCGCCCCCCAGGATGAGTAGCGCCGTCGTGGTCAGGACAATCCTGGAGTGGAGTGAAAGCCTCCGGCGCCTGTCAAAAAGGGCGTATAAATCAACCAAAACCAAAAATCCCAGCCCGCCAAGAACAATAAGGGCCATGAAGATGAGGTTAACTCCTGCGTTATTCTGATAGCGCACCAGGCTGTCAGGAAAAAGGGAAAAACCCGCATTGCAGAAAGCTGATACGGAATGAAAAACCGCCAGATAAATCGACCGTTTCAAGGGAAAATCCCTTGCAAATTCTAAGGTCAGGCCCAGGGCACCCAATGCCTCCACACTGAAGGTCAGAAGGAATATAGCCTTGAGCATACCTGAAAAGTTCTTGAAGGGCGAATGACTGAAGCTATCATGAATGGCCATTCTCCCCTTGAAGGAGATCCGCTTTCCCAAAAGAATCATGAAGAAAACGGTAAAGGTCATGATTCCCAGCCCTCCCATCTGAATGAGGGCCAGGATGACTATCTGGCCAAAATGGGTGAATTTTGTCCCCGTATCAACAACGATCAAACCTGTCACACAAACTGCCGACGTGGATGTAAACAATGCATCGATAAAGGAAAGAGGGGAGCCCTTGGTACTGACCGGTAACCAGAGAAGCACCGCGCCGGTAAGGATAGCCACGGCAAATCCCAGCAACAGGTAGTGAGCGGGTCGTAAAGATGGTTTCCCCCTTTTATTGGAATTTTCGAAAATCGTCACAGCTACGCTCTTACACGTTAAATCTAAATGTTATGACATCCCCGTCTTTTACGGGGTAGTCTTTGCCCTCGAGTCTCAATAATCCCTTCTGCCGTGCCGCCGCTATCCCGCCCACATGAACAAGATCATCATACGATATAACTTCAGCCTTGATGAAACCACGCTCGAAGTCTGAGTGAATCACTCCCGCCGACTTAACCGCCGTAAGCCCTTTAGGGATGGTCCATGCCTTGACCTCATCCTTCCCCACGGTAAAAAATGATATCCTTCCCAATTTCCGGTAGCACAGGTGAATCAAGCGATTCATGGCGCTTTCCTTGATGTCGAGATCCTTCAGAAACAGAGCGGCATCCTCTTTAGAAAGCTGGGCTATTTCCATCTCTATCTTTCCAGCAACCACAAACAGGCCATCCTTCAAAAATGGGGCTGTCTCCCCTATTCTCTTTATCAAGACTTCAATTTCCGTGGTGTTTAACTGATCCTCGTGGACATTTAGGGCTACGATCATCGGACGAAGCGTCAAAAAATCGTAACCGCGCAGGCGCTGCCGTGCCGCTGCACCAAGGTCAAGCTGATTCAGAAAGACCTCTTGTTCCAGGGCCTCCTGGCATTTTTGAAGCAAGGCCACTTCCTCCTTCACGGGAAGACCGCGTTTTAGGTCCTTCCGAAGCCGCTCCAGACGTTTTTCGATGATGGAAAGGTCGGACAGAATCAGGTCGGTATGAAAACGCTCAATATCGCGTAGGGGGTCCACCTTGCCAAGGGGATGGGGAAAAATGCGGTCCGGAAAGGCCCTGACTACATGCACAAAGGCATCGATCTTTCCTATGGATTTCAGAAATGCCCCATCCATCTCCCCCTTCTCGCCGTCTTTCACAATACCGGCAAAATCGAGGTATTCCATCTCGGCGTAGGTCACCTTTTTAGGATGATACATCTCGGCCAGCCGCGTTACCCGATCATCCATCACCTTAACGACCTTGATGTCCGGCCCCTGCCTTCCCGAACGGCGATCCTCGGGCGAGGCTCCGGTCAACGCCTCAAAAAGGGTAGTTTTACCACTCAGCAACAGTCCGATAATTCCGATTCGCATGGTCACTCTCTATCCCAAATCGCCGACAACTTCAAGTGGCAAGGTTTTAAGGCAGAAGCTG
>Ga0114934_10001767_pt1 | contig 14020 bp, 12 predicted proteins | sample 4SBtaG_2_FD_99695 | JGI IMG/M metagenome (GOLD analysis project Ga0114934, IMG submission 99695) | Deep subsurface microbial communities from Kolumbo volcano to uncover new lineages of life (NeLLi) - 4SBTROV10_white metaG | ecosystem: Environmental > Aquatic > Marine > Volcanic ... | reverse complement strand
ATTAAAACTTTGTAGATGCACTTAGTCTTATTATCTTCTTTTCATCCGCATCATGATCGAATACACTCCACCTATCATCAGGAGAATATTCAAGCCTTATTTCACTGACATTATCGGGCTGATATGTAAAGTCGAGATGAAAAGAGTGTGGCGCTATATAATGATCATTCACTCGTTCATTTCCATTTCTCCAAATATAACCGATCTTTCCTTTTAAATTCTGAGTGAAATTATTCGTAAGGACAACTTTCGCATATTTTGTGGTGTCTCTTCCGCCAGTATAGAATTTATGATAGACATACATATCTATATTCGCACTCAATACTGATGTTATATCGATGTTACTAACAAATTCTATCTTATGGTCCTCACTCTGATTATTATTTCCATCTGAATTTATGAAGTTAATATCACTTTGATTATAGTTAGTAAATAATTTAAGCCAAACCTCATCATTTGGATTAAAGCTATACTCTGACCATAATCCATCATTCCTTGTAGAATTATGAGCACTGTCTAAATTATCAGCATCCCTTTCTGCCCATGCTCCAATCTCCCATTTTGAATTATTTTTTGTATTAGGGACTGTATTTATCTTGATCTGTGTCTTAAACCTTCCCTCATTATCACCATCATCAAGATGCTTATATGCTAGAAAATCTCCAGAAAATCTTGAACTCATCTTGGGAATAGCATGAAATTTATAAAGTTCTCCCTGATGGCTAAGATTTGGCCCCCACTGCAGTCTGTCATATATTGCTTCGGTAATTATACTCTGATTATTTCCAAGATTGAAAGTATAACTTGTCTTTGCTCTATTATGTCTTTCTGCAAACGATTCAGGGAGTCTTATCCACCCTCTTCCAGCAAGGTCGTTTATCCACCCGGAAGTTCTTCCACCATATTCATATTGTCCATCTCCATATAGTTCCCCATAGTGATATCTCCATAAAAACCATGGAGCAGTCTCTATCCAGAACTTATCCCCATAATTATAGTATTCATAATTGAATCCAAGGTCTCCTACAGTATAATCCAGTTTACTCCAAAAACCATTTGCTGTACTGACCTCTCTTGAAGCAGGTGAATTATAACCAATTGCATAAACTGAACCACTCGTAGAATCATAAGGTTTTATATCATTATATTTTCCATGGTCATTTTTCAGAAATTCTCCTGTCCATGTAGCCTTTTTATCATCTTTTTGATATGAATAAGTAAAATCAATTCCCTGTAATCTAGAAAAATGATCCTTATGCAGATCTTTAATATAATCCACATAACTTGTTCCTAGTGCAAGATTACTGTTTGGAATAAGACCCTTGGGAAATGTATATGTAAGCCTTGATGATGCTATATCAAAGTCCATAGGATCACCGTTTTCATCATATTTTGCATCTTCCTGGCGAAGTACTGATCCAAACCATGAAACATTTTTAGTAAGATTACCATTCGACTCTATACCTGCAAAAGGTTTACCAAAAGATACAATATCAGCTATCCATTCCCAGTTCCAATTAAGAATAGAAAGGGGATCCGTAAGAGCAGAAAAATCTTCTCCACCTGTATAAACTCTGAAATCAGCCCTATCAGTATTCATCTTGAAATGAGTCTTATCTATATGAAAGAGATTTTTATTTCCCTTTTTAATTGTTACACTCTTAGCATATTTATCTTTATATTTGATTTCTGCCGTTGTTGAATCAGCTTCTTTTGTATCATCGAATGTAATTGCAGAGACTTCCTTTGTACTAGTAGTAGCTGGATCAGAAAATGCAATAAAGCTAATTTTTTGTGTAAACATTTCATGTGTACTACCATCGCTCAGCCATGCATCCCTTGTATCATCTGAATATTCCGTATCTATTGAATCATCTTTTTCAGGATTATTTAAAGATCCTTCAAGTCTTGTGTATATCTCTGTCTGATCACTCGGTTTAGCTGTTAAAAACAAAGACACATATTGTTTTGCTCTTTGAAAACCTTCCGTACCATGTGACTTATTACTATCTGTATATCTATAGCATTCTTCTTTACCATAGTATTCACCGGTTATTTTGAATCTATTATCTTCCTTATCTAATGATTTCTGATTTTTTTCTAGTGTTGTAACTCTTTCTTCTAGTTTTTCTACTCTTACACCAAGGGCATTTAATTCATCTCTGAACTCTGTGATAAGTTTATGAATAGTAGCTGCATCTTTCTGAGTAATAACCCCACCAGAGGTCTCAATATCTTTTACTTTATTAAGTACTTTAAATATGGATACCGCCATTTCATACCTGCTAACAGGTGTATTTCCCTTAAATGTACCATCTGGGAAACCATCTACATATCCTTTTTCAGCCAAAGAATTAATAGCCTCATATGCCCAATGATCTTTCGGAACATCATCAAAAAGGCCTGCATAAAGCCTTGAAATGCAAAGAATCATCAATAAAATAATGATAAGGTTTTTTTTATTCATTTACCACCACAACTGAATTTTTTCCTCCAAAGCCATCATCTATTGTTTCCTTGGCATTTGGATCAGCCCGCCATTCCTTTCCATCTATTACAAAAAAATAAACATATTTTCCGGGTGGAAGAAATTTTTTCAGTTTCCATTCGCCATTACCTTTTTCATTATTAAGAAAGTCAACATCATATTTCCATTTATTGAACCTTCCTACTACAGATACAGTTTTAGCTGTCGTACTCTTATAAGAAAATTCAACATTACCAGGCATATCATTAATAGTAACTTCAGGTTTTGGGGTGATTACTATTTTTTTTTCAGGTCTTTTGACTATTACAATAGAATTTTTTCCTCCAAAGCCGTCATCATCGAATTTTGGAGCATTTTGATCAACAATCCATTTTTTACCATCTACTACGAATTTATAAGCATATTCTCCTTCTTTAAGTTCCAGTTTTATCCTAAAAATATTGTCTTTCCCTTTAGTCAAAATATCATGATTTTTATCCCAACCATTAAAATCCCCAGCAATACTTACACTCTCAGCATTATTGTCTTGATAACTGAATATTATTCCATCATCAACATTTAAAGGAGCAAGTGAATTTGCTGAAAATGCATACAAGCTCATTAATAAAAGCATTATGATTAATACTTTATTCACTTTGTCATTCCTGTATTGCTTATAAAAGCATCTGTTACAGCCTTAATATTGGAATCAGGCGATGGTTCATTTATAGTTTTTGCAGCATTAAATTGTTCATATGCCTCATTAAATCTTCCACTGTAATAATATAAAAGTCCTAAAAGTGTATGAACTTTTGCTGAATTCAAGTCATTATTATTACTAGGTGAATACTTCTTATCAACATTCTGTATTCCTAATTCTTCCAATTCCTTTATTCCCTTATAAAACTGTGTCTTATCAGCAAGAGAAAGATAATAAGCGGCAAGACCTACTTTAGCATCTGCATTATTATCCTTTGCCTTCTCAAAATATTCTTTCGATTCAAGTATTCCTTCTTCCATTGCCGTTGCAAAACCTAATCCACAATAAGTATCTGCTTCCTGCTTTGCTGAAAGGTTTGACTCAAGCATACTGTTAAATTTTTGCTTAGCACTAGCATAATTTCCTTTATTGTATATATACCAAGCATCATCAATATAAGATTTTTCTGGGTCTGTATATGTTGAAAAACCAGTATTTCCAAGAGTAGATCCTCCACATCCATGATTAATAAACATCACGAATATAATAAGGAAAAGAAATATTAATTTTTTCATCTTACTCTCCTTGGAGCAGAAACAGGAAAATCATCTATACTTTCTGGCCAATGCCCTACATTTCCCTGCAAGTCGGTTCCAGAAACTCTCAATTGAGTAACACTTACAGAATCATCATTAAGATGTATAGTACCAATAAAACTAAGTGCACTAATAGCTTTCATCTCAACCACTTTGCCTCTAATCATTAATTGGGGTGGGGCCTGAAGTTCTTCACTACTATCCACAGAAACAATATAATCATGTGGGCTTACAGGATTTGGAAATATCTTTGGGGTACTGAATCTTGGACTAATATCAAGATAATATATAGCACTCTTCTCTGATTTGATTTTTTGTCCTTCTGTGTCAATAGCACCATCAACTGTTAGATATATTTTTCCATTATGCGAGTAGTTTGAAATAATAGTATTCTCATCAACAGCTCCTACCCAATATGTACTAGTAATATACTCCCCTTTTGTTACAGGAAGTGTTTGCCCTCCTGAAAAAGTTAAAAGCACCCTATTTTTTTCAGTAAGTTTTACTTTATTGTCCATATCTTTATTAAACTCTATCTCTATCATAAGCATTCCTGCTTTAAAATAAGATGGAAGAAATGCCCCATGAGAATTGTTAGGAGTAGGATCAGTGATAGCGAGTCTAATTACTTTAGGTAATTCCGCAAAACATACGGAATTGAATATTATCGCAAAGACTATCAATATTAATGTGTTCTTCAACATAACACTCTCCTTGTGAAACACTTTTCTTTAATGTTTTTCGGAAAAAGTAGTAATTATATGAGAATTTTATAAACCACATTACCAGTTTTTGGACCTTTCACAAGCTGTTTAATTTTTATTTTGCTCTTTTAAGTTTTTTGCAATAAAATATTGTCATGTTTACCTTAAGAATAAAAGACAACTTTTCAGCAGCACATTTTCTTCCTAAATATCCTTATGAATGTAAAAGGATGCACGGCCATAATTATGTCGTAGAGGTTTTTGTTTCAGGAAATAAACTTAATAGTCAATACATGCTTATTGACTTTAAAGTATTAAAGAAATTAGTAAAACATATTCTTGAGGATTATGATCATTTTCTACTTAATGATCTTGATGAATTTAAGGACTTCCCACCTACTGCAGAAATAATATCAAAAAATATATTTAAAAAAATAAAAAAAGAACTTTCAAAAGTATCTGATTCTTGTTTTCTAACAAAAATAAGAATATGGGAAAGCGAAAATAGCTATGTCGAATTCTATGAAGAATAAAGGCCTTGTATTACTCTTATCAGGAGGCTTAGATTCTTGTGCTGCTTATTCGCTTCTTTCAGATCATTATGATATTTATCCCTTATTCATAGATTATGGACAATTATCAATAAAAAACGAAAAAAAAGCTGCAGAGAAAATATCAAGTTTTTTTGGTGATAACCTTATTATAATAACTTTAGACTGGTACTTTAAACTTGTAAGTGACAGTCCTCTCTTGAATAGTAATTCTAAGCTTCCAAATAATATTAATCTTGATGACTCTAATCAAACAAAACTTTCCGCTAAAAAAGTCTGGCTTCCAAACAGAAATGGTCTTTTTTTGAATATCGCTGCCTGCTATGCTGAAAAATTGGGATTTTCAAATATTTCTTCAGGTTTCAATATTGAAGAAGCTCAAACATTTCCTGATAATTCTGAAAAATTTATTGAATCATTAAATAAATGCTTTTCTTTAAGCACTATGAATAATGTAAAGATAATTTCCCCAACTTCTTCTCTCAATAAACAGGAAATAGCAGAAATAATTTGCAATAAAGGACTTGAACAAATATTTTTTTCATGTTATAGCAATGATGATTTATTTTGTGGCAAATGTGAAAGTTGCCAAAGAACAATCCGTGCATTTAAAAATATAGGAAAACTAAAACTTATTAAGGAGCGCTTTAATGAAATCACTTATACTTAAACAAGAGATGAAATACACTGGTGCAGAACTTGCGCCTCACTTCATTTATAGACAATATGGACTTTTAGGAGATTCCATAATATCATTTATAGGTGAAGCAGATGTTCGTGATTCTATGGTAGATATTGAAGATATTAGAAAAAAAGATTTTATTTATAGTCCGAAAATGCTTCACTTTATTATTGAACACTTTGGTATGAGTTTATCAGAAGCAATAGCCAGACAGCGATTATTTATTTCTATACTAAAAGATATTATTTCAAATGGAGCTATTAGAAAAGGGGATGACCTTTTTATAGGCAAAGGAAAACTTTCAGTATCTATTGCAACAGTTTCGCCTGTTTCATCATTAATACATATTGGAATAAACATTGAGACAAAAAATACCCCTGTAATAACTAGTGGTCTTAAGGAACTTGGTCTCAAACCACTTAAAATTGCTGAAAAGGCAATAAAACTTTATATAGAAGAAGATGAAGGGATAAAAAACGCATGCTGCAAAGTAATTCCGAAATAAAAGCACAAATAAATGAGTTTTTTTACTCCATACAAGGGGAAGGTTGTTATATTGGCTTTCCACAGTTTTTCATAAGATTCTCCGAGTGTAATTTAAACTGCGATTATTGTGATACAAAGCATCAAAAAATTAATTACTACTTTTCAGTTGAAGAACTATTAAATAAATGCACTCAAAATAAAACATCCTTAATATCTTTGACAGGTGGAGAACCTCTACTTCAAACTGATTTTCTATTTAAATTCCTTCCTGCTCTTAAAAAAAAGAAAAAAACAATATTCCTTGAAACAAATGGGACACTTTATAAAGAGTTTTCAAGAATTATAGATTTTATAGATATAATAAGTATGGATCTCAAACCAGAGCAAGCAAATTTAAAAGACCAATATATATTCGCTGATTTATCTTCCAGAAAAGAGCTCTATTTTAAAGTTGTTATTAGTTTAAACTACTCTAAACATAAATATTTAAGTTATATAAAAGCTTTTTCAGACTTTAACAAATGTAGTCTTATTCTCCAGCCTGAGAGTTCTGCTATAAAAGACAATGCAAAATTTGCAATGACTATTATGAATGATATTTATGAGGATTTTAATAATGTAAGATTAATACCGCAGGTACATAAATGGCTAAAAATGAAATAATAGGAATGACTACTATGATACCTGTAGAATGCATTTTTTCTGCAGGATATATCCCGCTTGACCTTAATAATGCCTTCATAAATCATGATAATCCTTCATCACTTATTGAAAAAGCCGAAGATGATGGATTACCTAGAAATATTTGTAGTTGGGTAAAAGGCATGTATGGTTTTCTTATGGAGAATTCTGTAAAAAAAATTATTATTCCTGTACTTGGAGATTGTTCTAACTGCATAACTCTTGGGGAAATACTTGAATATAAAGGATTTGACATATATTATTTTTCTTATAATAGATCAAGAGACCCAAAAATACTCAAAAGAGATATAGAATCTCTTGCTAATTACCTTGGTACATCCTTTGAAGACTCGAAATCTTATTATAATAATCTCATCCCTTTGAGAAAAAAGATAAACGAGCTTGATTACATTGCATTTACCAAAAGATCTATTCCTTCTGATATATTATTTAATTTTCAGGTATCATCATCTGATTTTAATTCTGATCCTGAAAAATTCTCAGAAAGTCTTAATGAACTTATAAAAAAAGATTTTGATCAAAGAATGGATCTTATACCAATAGGAGTAAGTGGTGTTCCTCATATAATGTCCGATTTTCCCGAAATATTGGAAAAATTGGGGGCAAGATCCATTTTTTATGAGACCCCTAGACAATTCAGTTTACCTTATTTTGATGGTTTTTTGGATGCATATATAAATTATACATATCCATACTCTTTTTCACAAAGACTTGATTCTCTGAAACTTGAGATAAAAAGGAGAAATTTAAAAGGCCTTATTCATTATGTACAGAGTTTCTGTCATAGACAAATAGAAATTCCCATTTTAAAAAAAGAGCTTGATATTCCAATTCTTTTCCTTGAGGGAGAATCGCCTGAAAAAGTTAATGCACAGCAACTTATGAGGCTTGAATCCTTTATATCTATAATCGCATAAAAGAGTCGTATTTTCTTTACCTTTTTTACAATTTTTGCTAATATAGATTTAATGAGATTTTTATATTTATTTTTTATATTATTTTATTTTATCTCTTTTTCATTCTCAGAAGAATCCTCGGTTGAAGTCTATGAAGTTACTCAACCAGATGAGGTCCTTGATACTGATTCTAAAATTTCAGATACACCAGAGCAGAAAGCAAATAGAGAATATTATGAACGCATGAAATCGCTCCGGGCTATTGGAAATCAACAAGGTTCAAATTATTCAATAGATGAGCTTTTTTCAAAGGCAGACTCATTATTTGAATCAAAAGATTATGAAAAAGCAATAAATACTTATAAATTAATATTAAAAAGAGATCTTAAACAAAAAAGAGCATATTTATCAATTGCTAAAGCCTATGCAAATACAAAAGATTATGAAAGGGCTGCTTCTGCTATAAAAGCCCTTATGAAAATATCAAATAATAAAGAATATAGAAAAAAATACGAATCTTATATCAAAAAGTTTATTACTCAATTAAAGGAATTTAATCTCAAATATCCAGAAGAGGCTACAATTCCAGCCAAAATTGGAGAGATGTTTTATGAATTAAAGGATTATGACAGTGCAAGAAAATATGCAGAAGACGCTATAAAAATCAATTCTGAAATTCCTTCTGCCTATTATGTTCTTGCGCATCTAGATTTTGATAAAGGCAATATTGATAAAGCTTATGAGAATATTTCAAGGGCTTTTCGCCTTGAACCAGAATCAGAAGATTATTTTAATTTTTTAAATAAAGTAAGTGACATTAAAAAAAAGCGTGATGAAAATGCACCAAAGCTCCATAAAGAAAAAAAGATAGAAACAATTTATTATACAAATGCATTAAAAAGTATTGAAAGAAAAGATTATACAAAAGCGCTTGAACAATTGGAGTTAGCTTTAAAGCAATATCCTGATAATAAAGTTATTATATCTAAAATAGCAGAGGTTAAAGTTTTAAAAAGGGATGCATCACTTGCTAAACTAGATTTCAATTTGGGAATAAGATATTTTGAAGAAAAAAAATATGATAAAGCCCTTGAGAAATTTTATCTTCTTATGTCAGAAAAAAAACAGAATCTTCTAGATTATCTTGACTTTTATTCTTATCTTTACAAAGCTGAATTTTTTTCAAAACATTGGTTTAAAGCAATGAAAGCATGTGAAAAGCTTTTAGAACAAGTACCTACAGATATCGAAGCATATTATTATGCAGGCCTCTCAGCTGAAAAGCTCGATCAGGAAGACCTTGCTTATAAGATGTTTTTAAAAGCATATTCTTTTAAACATGAACTTATTAAATATCCAATAATAAAAAAAGCAATAAATTCAAAACTCAATTCCTATATGATAAAAAGGAATAAATGGAAAATAATAGTATTTTTTATATTTCTCGGTTTAATATTTTTTGGAATTTTCAGATTCATAAATATCCCTTCTTTTAAAAAAAAGAGACTATTAAGAAAATTATCAGCAGCTCATTCTTCCAGAAAGTTATCAGATGCGAAGCATATTCTTTCAAAACTTGAAAAGATGGCTTTATCACCAGGAGAAGCAAAAGCAGTCTATTATTCTATTGCTGAATTATATTATCAGCAATCTGATTATGAAAAGGCTCTTACTTATTTGAAAATAGCTATAAAAAAAGCCCCTGATAATCAGCAGGCTCATACTCTTCTTGGGAAAGTTTTTATGAAAAAGGAAATAGTTTCAGATGAAGCCCTTTATGAATATGCCAGACTTTTAAAAAATGAACCTTCAAGAGAGCTTAAACAATTAATAGTCTTTTATTTTAATAGAGCTAATGAAAAATCATTCAAAAAATGGTATAAAATTTTTCAAAATAACCTTCAAAATATACTTGAATCTCTATATAAGAATAACCCAAATAGCTTAGATGTACTTAGACTTTGGACAAAAATAGGTCTCATGAATAATAAAACAGATGAAAAATATAGAGAGATTTATGAAAAGTATTTAGAGCTATCTTCTGACGATGTATATGCAAAACAAATTAAACCTATTCTTTTCAAAGGATTCTATACAGATCATAAATATGATAAAGCTCTTAATATTGGAATTACTCTTCTCTCAAGTAATCCAGATAATCAAGAGTTTTTTTTGATTCTTTCTGATATCTGTGAAAAAGAAAACAGATTATCATGGCTAGTCGGATATATAGAAAAACTCTCACAGAAAAATCCTGAAATAAATGCATATCGAAATTATATTGATATACTTAGAAATAAAGTTAAAAAACATGAAGAAAAGCTTTATTCTACAATAGATAAAAATCCATCTGATATTAATGAAGAAGAGATAATAAAACTCTTTGAACAAGCAAAAATACTTTTTAAGAACGGAGAATTTAATCAAGCCATTTCTGCTTTCAGAAAATGCTTTAAATCCACAAATGATATTCACCTCAAAAGAAGATCAAGTAAACTTCTAATACTCTGTTATTTAAGAAAGGGTCTTTATGACCTTGCAAAAGAACAATATGAAATTACTGATTTTGATGAAACTATAATGCCACCTGATCTTAAAGAACTCTGTTACCTTATTGCAGAGAGTTTTGAAAAAGTAGGTATGTATAAGGATTCATTAGCGATGTATGATAAAATTTGCAGAGTAGATGTTAGTTATAAAGATAGTTTTGACCGTTTTGAGCGAATCAGGAACTATCTTGAAAAAGCGGATGAATTTTAATGTCAATAAAGCGCTTACTTGTTCTAAGTTTATTTCTTATTTATCTTTTTTATGCCCAAGCAGCATCAATTAAGGGGAAAATATTTGATGAAAAGTTTAAACCAATTAAAAATGCAATAATAACCATTCAGAATCATAATATTGAAACAAATTCCTCTGGTGTATTCGACATATCTGGTCTAAGAGCAGGTAAAACTACTCTAAACATAAGCTATAATGGTTATTCGCAGAATAAAGCTATTATTTTATCTGAAAAAGAAAATATACTTTCCTTGAGGTTTTCTCCTGAAAAAACAAGCCCTCCTTTAAAAACACCTGAAATAAATCTATATGGTCTTTCCGGATATATTGAGGTATTTTCATCTAGATTATCAGATAAGAACAAACAGCTTGCTATTTTCTATTCAAGAACAAAGAAAGAAGGAGATTATTCATATGATACATTTCATTATCATCTCTATTATAAACTTTCAGACAATCTTGAAAGCTCATTATCTTTGATAGATTCATCCAGAGTATCTAAGTGGTTTAGAAATAGAAGAGAATTTAAGAGTATAAATCTCAAATATAGTGCTTTTTCACTTCCACTAGGTATAGGAGGTTCATTTTCTGATAGTTCTTCTTTTTATTTTATTGCTTATGATTTTTCAATATCGGATTTGGAAAATATGAGTGTTAATTTCAGGACAATATCTGGAAATCTTAGAAAAGCAGCATTGAATATAGCATATACAAAAAAAATATATAAAGGCTCCGGAATTATAGAAGCAATAATGAAAGAGGATAAATATAAAATATTTAATCTTGGTTATGATTTTGATTATCAGGGTCTAAACTATAATCTTTTTTATCATAGAGATAATCTAGACCATATACAATCAGCCGGAATAGGCATCCGGCTGAATTGGGATTGATTTATTTAAGGTTTTTATATACTGTCGGAAAATCTTTTTTAATTGTATTACTATTTTTATGCACATATTCTCTTAATGAATCTTCAAGTGCCTCAATCTCTCCAACTATCTGCTTATATGAATCAAGTTCTTTAATCGATTTAATTTTAGTATTATATAAATATTCCAGTCTTAAAAGTCTCTGAGACTCATTCGGCAAGAGCCAATTGAGAACATTACCCAAAAAATACTTTCTATCTTTTTTAGAAGATATACCTTCAAATCCAAAACCTAAATATACAACCTTATAGCCTCCTTTAAAGTATATTCCAGCACCTTTACCCATATTATCATCTTTATTATCTGATAAAAGTTCACTTAATTTTGTACCAGAATACTCACTTGCTCTTATTCCTACACCATATTTATCGGGTTTATATACTAAAAAAACCTTGGCCCCATCTTTTGCTTTTAATACATCAGGATATCTTTGATTAGATGCTCCATCACCACCTGAAATATTGAAATCAAAAATATTATCACCAAGTTTTCCGTTTATTCTACTAAGATTTGAATTATCTGCTATATATTCAGCATGAAGGTAATCAGAATAAAATGAGGAATCGTGTATATCATATCCTATATCCTGTCCTGTTATAAATAATGATCCGCCATTATCAAGATAATTTTTCAAAACATCCTGTTCTTGTGTCGAAAGAGAGGAAGAAGAATCATCACCAGTAATCCATATTACTTCAGAATATCCCATTAGTTTATTAGAATTTGGAATACCATTTTTAGATGTGTCATAAAGCTGATATCCTAATTTTAATTCATTCATTGTAGAAATAATATACTTTTGATAATTCTTACCCTTATCATCATCTACGATAAGCCTATTATATCTTTCTATAGAGAAAGAATAATCTCCCTTTTCAGGGATTCTAATTTCATTATTACAGGAAATATAATAGTGTATTATACTACCGAATTCCTGACCTGGTATCTCTGCTTTGTATGTATTTAGACCATCACTATAAAAATCTGAAGTAGAATAAAATGATGCACCCTCTTTTTTATAATGCAATTTCATTGATGATACTGAAAAATCTGGATTATGCTCTTTATCAATATCAACTGTAATAATATATGGACCTATTGTATTTGTAGTACTTTCATAAGGCTTATGTTTTAATGCTGGCCAAATATTTCCAACCCTTTTTAAAAGGTAAAGAGCAGCATCCACATTCTTTTTGCAAATAGCCTGTATTTCACTTTCTGGAGGAACAAATGTAGAGCCCAATTCTATTGTAAAAGAAAGAGTTCCATGTTGAGAATAAAGCCAATCATCAGAATCACCTGCTGCTGGATAAAGACTCGCACTCTGTTCAGGAGTATATCCGTTTAATTCAGCCATCCCTTCTGCAAGCGATGCAAGTATATCATGGTCTTTAGCTTGAATATCGTTTGTATAACTCCAAGGATATAGAACAAGCTGACTATAAGAATGATAAGATATTGACGCTATAAATTTTTCTCTTGCACCAAAATCTCTAATAGCCTTTGTCTCCGCAATTGAAAAAGCTGATTTTCCGCAATAGGTCTCGGATCCTGTGCTATGTGAACATCCAACTGTTCCCCATTCATAACCGTAGTTTCGATTTGGATCTGTACCGAAAGTACCATCTCCATTAGGCTCTCTATCTTTTCTCCAATCAGCTGTAAATTGCGAATACTGTAATCCATCTGGATTTACAATAGGGATAACCCATATCTCTCTATTATTAATGAGTTTTGTAAGCTCATCGTCATTTCCATAAGAATTAAGGAGTTTATCAATTATAGCCATAGGAACCTCGGTAGAAATCCATTCTCGCGCATGATGAAGCCCCATATATAAAACAGCAGGTTCATTTTCATCTGTTTCAGGATTATCGCTAATTTTTATTGCTAAAATATCCCTATTTTCAAATGTTTTACCAATACTTTCCAATTTTGTAATCTGTGGGAACTGCTGATGATACTGATTCAATTCAGCAACAACTTCATCATAAGTATGATAAAGGCTATTATTACTTATTTTTTTTCTATAAGGAGCATATATCTGTTCAATATCCTTATATAGATATTTGAATTTTATACCTTTTTCCTTCAGCAATTTGATACCATCCTGTTTAGCAATTATAGTCGCATACTTTGATGTAACTTTAGTTATATCGAAATAATCAGGATTCAATCCAGATATAAAGATTTTAGACGGATTTTGGATTATGATTACCGATTTTTCTGCTGAATATGCACTTATTACAAAGATCACAAAGATAAAAAATAATAATACTCCCCTCATTATTCCCCCTATTATATTCAATACTTATATTAACATGATACTCCTAATACAGACTTTGTCAATACAGATAATGTTTTTGGTACTGTATAATCTTTGTAGGTGAAAATTAATGGATTAGTTTCAAATAAAAACTCCTTTCTGATCGATAAGATTATCAAAAACAGAAAGGAGAAATTATGAACAATTTAAGTTTCGGCAAAAACGAGAAAATTATGTATGAGGAAGTGTTGGAAATT
>Ga0114934_10001766_pt1 | contig 14020 bp, 13 predicted proteins | sample 4SBtaG_2_FD_99695 | JGI IMG/M metagenome (GOLD analysis project Ga0114934, IMG submission 99695) | Deep subsurface microbial communities from Kolumbo volcano to uncover new lineages of life (NeLLi) - 4SBTROV10_white metaG | ecosystem: Environmental > Aquatic > Marine > Volcanic ... | reverse complement strand
CCGGCGATTCCACCCATACCGGGGCTTGCGGGAACGCCCTACTGGACGTCCACCGAAGCCTTGGTGGCTGACAAACTGCCGCAACATCTGATTGTGATCGGTGCCGGCATTGTTGCCCTGGAATTGGCACAAGCCTTTCTGCGTCTGGGTTCTAAGGTTACCTTGTTGGCTCGACACACGCTAATGTATAGCGAAGATCCAGCCATTGGCGCAGAATTGCAAAAGGTGTTGGAATCTGAAGGAATGCGTATCCTGACCCATACCCAGGCGGAGGCCGTCCAATACAAGAAGAGCTTGTTTTCTTCCGGCAAGTTTACCGTCAACACCAAACACGGCGCCATCAAAGGCGATCATTTGCTGATGGCCACCGGCCGCCCGCCGAATACCGAGTCACTGGCTCTGGATAAGGTCGGTGTAAAAACCGATCGGTCGGGTGCGATTCAGGTGGACGGTCGTATGCAAAGCAGTGTGGGACATATTTATGCCGCCGGTGACTGTACCAGCCAACCCCAGTTTGTTTACGTCGCCGCGGCTGCAGGGACCCGAGCGGCGATCAACATGACCGGCGGTGAGGCCTCGCTAGACCTTTCGGCGATGCCGGCGGTGATGTTTACCGATCCGCAAATGGCAACGGTGGGTCTGAGTGAAGCCGAAGCGCATACCCAGAACATTGAAACCGAAAGCCGAACCTTAACCTTGGACAACGTGCCTCGTGCGCTGGCGAACTTCGAAACCCACGGTTTCGTCAAATTGGTTGCGGAAAAGCAGAGCGGCCGCATCCTCGGCGTACAGATTGTCGCTGCGGAAGCCGGTGAAATGATTCAAACTGCGGTACTGGCCATTCGCAACCAAATGACGGTCGAGGAACTGGCCGGACAACTGTTTCCTTATCTGACCATGGTCGAAGGGCTTAAGCTTTGCGCTCAAACTTTTGCTAAAGATGTAAAACAGCTTTCTTGCTGTGCGGGCTAGTGATTACTGATAATAGAATCGAATCCATGATGAACCCTAAATCGATCAACGGTAAACCGCTCAGGCTCTCTAAACTGGCCGAAAAAACCGGATTGAGTGTTCATTGTATCCGGACCTACACCGACCGTGGCCTGGTGTCGGCCTGTGACCGAACCGGCGGAGGTTATCTCCTGTATCCCGATAGCGCGATCGGACGACTTCAATTTATCCGGATCGCCCGGGAAGCCGATGTGCCGGTCAGCGAACTGGTTAGGCTTTTTTCCGCAGGGGACAGAAATGACCCATCAGAAACAGCCCAATGTCTGGCGGACCTTGAAAATTACATTCTGGACAAACGGAATCGACTCAGTAATCTGGAACATAGCCTGACTCGTATATTTACTCGCGCTGATCCAGAGTGTTATTCATCCGCTCCAGCAGAGGTAAAATAGCATGAAAGAAAAAATCGGGCAGTTTTGCAGCGTGTTTGGCGCCATGATTGCCGCCGCCTGTTGTTTAGGCGTGCCGGTCATACTCAGTGCCGTCGGTGCGGTTGGCCTGGGTTTTCTGGTTCATGACGTTTACTTGTTTCCGATGTTTGTGGGCTTTATCGGCTTGAGCCTGTGGACCCTTTACCGTTCGGCCAAAAAACATGTGGGCGCTTCACCGGATGCAATGTTCCCATTGTGGTTAAGCGGTGCCGGCGCTCTGGTCAGCACCGTGGGCTTATGGTTTACCGTAACCGGGATTGCGGCACTGAACTGGGCGATTTATCTGGGTTTGACCTTCTTTGTGATTGGGTCTGTTTACGATTTTGTGATCGGCCGGGATGCCAAAGCCTGCGCCGACGAACCTTGCGAGCCCGATGTCTTCTCTGAGAATGAAAAGTTTGAGCCGGTCGACAATCAACGTCGATTGATGACGGGTGCGGCGATGAGTGTCGCAGCGGCCGGGGTTTTCTACGGACTCTATAAATCGGTCGATGCCTATACACAGAAAGCAGAAAAAGGCGAAATTGCTTGTTGGGGCATCAACGAGTGCAAAGGCACCACTGCTTGCGGTACGGCCTTTAACGCGTGCACCGGGCAGAATGAATGCCGCGGCAAAGGTTACATTTATGTACCGGAAAAGGAATGTTTCGCCAAGGGTGGCGAAGCGCTGGCAGGATCCGAAGGCGACCCTAAACGCGGCTAACACACAGACGTCCACCCGGTCTTCAATAGAATGCAACCAAATACTATTGAAAAACCGACGCTCGATGATCTGGTCGAAATTCTCCGACCGGCCTTCCCATCACTCAATAAGATGGAACAAAACGTTTCCTTACAAATCTATCGATTATTGTGCAATGGGAGTCCTGTCACACAGCAAATGCTTGCTGAAAGCCTGCAAATTCCAATCAAAACCATTCATGAAATGTTGAACCGGTGGTGGGGCATCCATTTTGACCAGCAAAACCGAATCGTCGCCTACTGGGGACTCACGATTCAACCAACCCGGCACTGTTTTGATGTTGATGGACAAGTTTTGTATACCTGGTGTGCCTGGGATACGTTGTTTCTGCCGGAAATTCTGCAGACCCATGCACGGGTTGAATCGCTGTGCGCAACCACCGATACTCAAATACGCTTGAATTTAAGCCCAAACCGCGTGGAACACGTTCAACCCGAGAATGCGGTGATCTCTTTTTTAACCCCGGATGCCGCCCGCGTTAAAGAAAATGTGGTGGATCACTTTTGTTGTTCAGTTCATTTTTTCAAGTCGGAAGAAGCGGGGCGGGTGTGGACGGGTCAGCACCCCGGTACGTTTTTGTTGACGATCGACCAGGCCCACACCCTGGGACGAAAAATCAATGCGATGCAATACCCGGACGTTTAAGTGTGATTAATAAACGCAGTCTATAGGTTGGATAAAATATTTTGCGGAGATCATGATGGAGTTTGCAACCGTAAGTAAACTTACACTTTTTTTGATTTGGCCGGTTATCATTTTGTTGATTTTTTATTTTAAGGATAAAGAAAAATTTAAACAGAAAATGAAAGAAATGTTTGAGAAGCATTAAAAGCATGACGGTCGAATGGTAAACAATGGAATGCTGTCATGGTTTCAACAGCAATACTCTATTATTTGAATATACGGGCGGACCTATCCTCGCCGGATCCAGTGTCATAGACGAATTCTCCTGGAGCTATCCTTCTCATAAAACTTAGCCACCGGTCGCTGATTAGATGCTCGAGATTTCGCTTGACATCGTAGGCTGGTACGGGGTTTAGCATTAGGATCAAAGATGAACGGGTTGGATCTGTTCATTTTGGATCACACTGTTTAACTTCAATGGAGGAATCTAAATGTCCAGTGTATTTCTTATCAAAGCACTCTTTATCGCGGGTGGACTCATCTTATGTGCAATTTTATTCGTGGGTATCAAAAATGATACCGAACGTCATGAGAGTGTCCGCAAGCTTCGCAAACGGATCAAAGTCGAGGAAGCGGCGCGAGCGCAGCAGAATGAACACCATCAAAGTTGATCGGCGAATGAACTGCGTATCGAAATCATCGGGCAACCTCCGCTAGGGCGCCCGATGAAATCAAGTCATAGTGTTTACATCGGAGGTTATTAAAATGTCCTGTATCTCTATATTAAGCGAACTAATAGTGGTGGGCGGGCTTATCGTTTTTGGTTTTTTGTTGTACGGAATAAGTCACGATGCGAATCCTCAGGAGCCCCATCCGCAGCCAAAAAAATAATTAAGCATTCATTCGAACATAAATGCAATAATCATTGTCCGGCAATATGCGGAGACCGCAGCCGCACTGCACTTTTTCTGATAAGGATAGTGCGGCTGCCAAACCGTGAAATGGCTTCAGCAAACTACTGAATCTTTTGCCGATGAGCGTAATGTCCGCAACAGATGAGGGATGATTCGTGTTCAATTGCATCGGTAGGCTACTCACAATCACTCAGAACGTTTGCAGTCAAGACAGTCATATTGAATTGATCCTTCCTAAAGTTCAAATGGAAGTTATTGGAATGAGTCTAAGGTCATGTCATGCATCCGGCCGTGAAACAAAGATACGGGCTGGGTCTTAGACGTCCCTTTTATCAATCTGCCAGTGCAGGTCAAATCCCTGTGGACTGGTTTGAGGTAATCACCGAGAATTTCATGGTCGCCGGGGGCAAACCAATCCGAATTTTGGAGTCAGTCCGCAACCATTATCCGATTGTCTTACATGGTGTTTCAATGAATCTGGGCGGAACCGACCCCTTGGATCAGAAATATCTAACCGCGTTAAAAACAATGGTGGATCGATTTCAACCCATGTGGGTATCCGATCATCTTTGCTGGACACGTTTTGGAGGACAGTCTTTCCATGATCTATTGCCGCTGCCCTATACCCAAGAGGCCGTTGAAAACACCGCCAACCGAATTCGCGTAGTTCAGGACTTTTTGCAGCAACAGATTCTGATAGAGAATGTTTCCAGTTATCTGGAATTTAAACATAATACACTCATTGAAGCTGAGTTTCTGGCAGCGGTTACGGAACGGGCGGACTGCCGGATTCTACTGGATATCAATAATATTGTTGTGAATGCGACAAACCACGGTATCGATTCTTCTGAATACCTTTCTACGATTCCTGCCGACCGGGTCGGCCAGTATCATATGGCAGGACACAGTAAACAGGGCAGGCTGGCGATCGATACCCACGATCATTCGATTTCTTCAGAGGTATTGAATCTCTATAAAGAGGCCGTCGTCCAGCTCGGCAATGCGGCAACGCTGCTTGAATGGGATGATCAGATTCCGACCGTACCGATTTTATTGCAAGAGTTAGACAAGATCCGTTGCGCAGCAACGATTCACAAAACGGCCATCGATTTCAAGCCACTTAAAGAATCCGGCAATGAAAACTGAAAGAACGGGTTTGCGGCAGCTGCAACAGCAGTTTGCCGATTATATCGTCCATGGCCACAATGAAGCACTTCTTTCCCAACAGATCAATAACAGCCACCCGCCGGGATCGATCGATCGATTGACTGTTTACCGCAATGGATATTATGTGCGCTTACAGGATGCCCTAGCCAATGACTTCCCAGTGCTGCTGGTAGAGCTGGGCGACACCCGTTTTGGAAAAATTATGACGTCTTATCTATTCGACCATCCATCGGGTTCGACTTCGCTACGGCATTTGGGGCACCGTCTGAGTAACTGGTTAAAAAGCGAGAATCATCCCGTTGTTTGGTCGGAGATCGCCGCACTTGAATGGGCCGTGTTAAACGCATTCGATGCCCCGGATGCTGATCTGCTGTCCACCAATCAACTTTCACAAATACCATCAGATCAATGGGAATCCCTGCAGTTCCGTTTGCATCCGTCCGTCACTCTGATGTCCTCAACACATAACATTCATGAGATTTGGGAAGCGGTAACCCAATATAAAACAAAGCCTCCTTCCGCCGCTGTCGATGACTATTTGGTAGTGTGGAGATTGAATAATAGTCCTAAAGTTCAACCAATCTCTCAGGCTTGCTATGAATTACTTTGCTCGTCGAATCAAAAGAAATCCTTCGGTAATGCCTGCAAAGGTTTGCAGCAAACGGCGATCGTCGATACTGTTCCAGGGACTGCTGCGGAATGCCTTTTTTTTGGTTGTCAATTCGGGTGGTTTCAGAATATCGATGGTTAGGGCTTATAGTTTTTAAAATCTTGCGACTGATTCCCGTGCGTCGACTGATGTCGATCGCGATTATATCCCCTGACCGTCCGGATTTAGTCCATACCCGACTGTCACCACCCTACTATTTTACTTAACAAAAGGTATCTTTCGTGAAGTAATTGTGTCATATTTCTCCTCTATCATGCCGTCAGAAGCTCAATAAATGCCCCAAATTACTATACGAAAGAATATATCCTTGCCGATGGTGGCGCATAGCGCATTACCAGCGACGTTTGGAACAACATTCAAAGACAATTTTCCCGACACATTGAGCGCTTGGTTTCAGGCGTATTTTGCCGTTGAAGTCAGTACCGCAGAAAGTTCTCAAAAGGTGCAGCGGCGCGATCTTCAGCGCTTTATAGATTTTGTGCTGCGAGAAGAGGGGCGTGAAGACCGTGCGATCTGGACGGCACGGCTTTCTCGGGCCTTTGTGAGTGGTTTAAGAAAGGACGTGAAGGAAAACGGCAATCGGGTGTATTCGGATCGAACCATCAACCGCATCGTTGCCCATTTAAAAACCTTTGCCAAATGGATCCATAAACTGGCACCGTTCCCGTTGGGAAATCCCATGGCGAAAGTAAAAACCGTTGTTCCGGGAACCGGGCTAGAAATCCAACGGGCGATTACGTCGCAGGAGCGGCGGAAGATTCTCGATGCCGCCGATTATCTACCGGTGACCGGGGGTCGGTCGCGGAATCGACGCATCAAAACGGATTTCGCCGAACAGAGGCCGCGCCGAAAAGGCTATCGCGCCTGGCGGAATAGGGCGGTGGTCTACTTGCTGATCGAGACCGGCATGCGACGGGCGGCCGTGACCCAGCTCAATATCGATGCAATCGATTTTGATCGACGATTCGTCACCACTACGGAAAAAGGCGAAACTCAGCATCGCTATAAAATCAGTCGCGAAGGATTAAAAGCGATCCAGGACTATCTCGACCATGAACGAAGCGGCGACGCCGACTATTGGACGATGTCGCCGGCCCTGTTTTTGCCGGCGTCCAACAAACCCCAAAGTCACGGCCGGCTATCGCCGGTGGTCATCAATACGATCTGGAACGAGGTCTGCCGCTTGGCGGGCGTCAAAGGTAAAACCCCGCATTCAGCCCGTCATGCCATGGGCCGACATGTGATGGAAAAAACTGGCAATGTGGCGGCGGTACAACGCCAATTAGGCCACAAAAATGCCGCTTATTCGTTGCAATATGCCCGGATTACCGATGAAGAATTGCAGGCCGTTTTAGATGATCGGTAGTTCGCCTGAATTTGGGGATTTGCGTAAAACGCCCCATGATGAAAAATCCAAACGTTATTTCAGGCACATTTCATATTGGAAGGGACTAGCACTTTACAAATAGCAATAGTTTGCTTAAAGTAAGAGTCAACCGCCCCCTTGTGAAGTTGATTCAATGGAGCTTGGGGAGAAAGAACCGCCTTCGGGCGGTTTTTTCAATTCTATACCAAAGATTTGTGAGGCCATAATTGCGCACTATTGTCTATATAGACGGTTTTAATTTGTATTTCGGTAGCCTCAAAAATACATCTTGGAAATGGCTCGATATTTCCGCATTAGCAACACGGCTCTGCAAGGAACAGAATCCGCAGGCAGAACTTGTTGGCATCAAATATTTCACTGCGGATATCAAAGCAAAATTATCGAAAAGAGGGGAAGCGTCTTGTAAGGCACAGCAGGACTATTTGCTTGCCCTGAAAACACATTCACCCATCATCGAAATCATCAAAGGTAAATACTTCATCACAAGAGGAACTTACCATCCCTACGCTGACCCTGTAGATTTCGATAGAAAACACGACGTTTGGAAATCCGAAGAAAAACATACTGATGTTAACATCGCACTGCATATGCTCTGTGATGCAATCGATAAATCATGTGAACAGCTGGTTCTCTTTTCCAATGATAGCGATATCTCTCCGGCTGTCCGCATCACCAAAGAACGGAATCCAGGAATCAAGATAGGTATTGTTACACCTGTTCGTAACAGTGACCGAAAACCCAGCGCTGATTTACACGAATATTCGGATTGGCTGCGCCACGGAATAAAAACGGATGAGCTGACAAAATGCCAATTACCCGATAAGGTTCTAACCCGTAAACGCGTTATAAAAAAACCGGAACATTGGTAACGTGCACGGCCCCGACACGGAAAATGAAAAGCTACGCTTCTGGCACGTTTTCTAGAGGCTTTTATGGGTCAAGTTTTACTCTTGATAACACATTTTATCAATAGTATGGAAATCAGCATCCAATTTTTTCCAGTATCAGCGTATATATTGAGCGTATATATTGATTGAGATTAAGTAATAGTAAACAATGGCCTACAAAATTGTACTGGTAAAATTGGATGCTGTTTTTTTGAAAAAACTGGCAATTTTTACAAGCTGATTGACAGGATTGGAGTCACGGATTCAGGATGAACGCCAAAAGATACTGTAATTGCGTTGGTTGTCGGTCGACATGAGTAACCATTCTTCGAATAGATCCCGCCTTAGCAATAGGGGCCGGCCCCAAAACGACCGAGGTATTTCTACCAGGATGATAGACAATGATCTACGAGTATCTGTCAGGTTAATTTACAAAATAACAAGCCGATGGATCTTATTGTCATACCAAAGTTATTAACTCAATGATTATAGGGCGAAAACAAACAATGGACTATAGATTGCTATGGTGAAAGCCAACGTTTTAGCAGTAGCGTCTATAGGGTAGATCAAATCTCTCTGATTTCGATCAGGAAGCGATAATTTTTGAGGAATATACAAATTATGTTTTTAAGAACTAATCCCAATCCAAAATTATTAACCTGTCTATTGCTTTTTATAGGTTTTGTACCCCTTATCGGTGTAAAACCGGCCCAAAGCTCAACAACACTTTACGATTCGATAGGTCCCTGTATAAGTTTTAACTGTACTTCTGAATCGCAGGCAATGGATGATATTACAAATTATTATGAAGGAGAAGGTTATTGTAATGTAGGCGCAAATCCTTCAGGCGCATGGACTTTTGCCTATGAGGACACCCTTTCTGGCATTACAAATGGTGATACCCTTTACAGAATAGACCAGCGCGATATTACAGTTCAATATGGCAATTTAATGCTTCAGTCAGATGGTGTCACTTATGCTTGTGAAGAAACGACTAATACAACGTTCATAAGTAGAGCTTTGCAGATTCAAACGACACCCGACGGCCCGAAAAATATTGGTCAACCCGAAGACGTGTGCACAGGCAATCCAATTAATACGTTAAACGGTAATAAATTCCAAACTGAACCGGACTATTCCGGTACTGGTAGTGTTCCTCTGAGACTGACCAGGTATTACAACAGCAACAACACAGTTACCGACTCTCGGTGGGGGAGTCATTGGCGAGGTGACTACGAGGGAAGAATAGAATTGTACGCAACACCGACTTATTCATCGGCACACGTAATTCGTCCGAACGGTAAAGTCCTATTCTTCAACTTAAATGGTACTCTCTGGGCCTCGGATGCGGATGTTAATGACCAGTTAGAACAACTGACCGACTCAGTCGGTAATTTCACGGGTTGGCGATATACGCAAACTAGCGATACGGTTGAAGATTATGACGTCAATGGCAAGTTAGTGAGTATCACACCGCGTGGTGGCTTAACTCAAACGCTGAGCTATGGCATCCCAAGCGCATTAGGAGGGGACGACGACCCTGATACGCTGGATATCGTCACCGGTCCTTTTGGTCGCACACTGATTTTTACATACGATGTCAATAAACGTGTCGACACGATGACTGACCCCGATGGCGAGGTTTATCATTACGCTTACGATGTCGACAATAACCTGTCCACCGTCACCTACCCGGACCTAACGCCCTTAGATCTGAGCGACAACCCATTTCGGATTTACCACTACGAAGATGCCAATTTCCCCCATGCTTTAACGGGAATCACCAACGAGAAAAACGACCGCTTCGCGACCTGGACCTACGACGCCCAAGGCCGAGCGATATCATCCGAACACGCCGGTGGTGTCGAACACAGTACGCTGGACTATACCGATATCGATGACCTCAGCGACCCACGCGTAATTGTTTCCAATCCATTGGGTAAAGATACGACCTACCACGTCACCACCCTATTCGGTGTACGCAAAGTCACCCAGGTCGAGGGCCACGCTTCGACCAATTGCGTCGCCGCGAACCAGAACTACACCTACGATACCAACGGCAATATCAAAACCGTAACGGATTGGGAAAACAACCTGACCGAATACGCCTACAACACCCGCAATCTTGAAATCAGCCGGTTCGAAGCCAAAGGCACGCCCCAGCAGCGGAGAATTCAAACCGGCTGGCATGCGACTTATAGGGTACCGACACGTATCGATGTTAAAGACAACAATAATAACCTGATCAAACGGACCCGATACGGCTACGATAGTCTGGGTCGCTTGCGTTCAATCACCGAAACCGATATGGCCTCGGCTAAAGAGAGGATCACGCGCTATACCTATAATAGCCAAAACCTGCTGATTTCCATTGATGGTCCACGGACCAATGTGACTGATGTCACCACATTGACTTACGATGCCTTGGGTAATTTAACCGAGGTCAAAACGCCGCTAATTCCACCCAGCAAGATCACCCAACACGATGCCAGCGGCCGACCGGAAACTTTAGAAGACCCAAACGGATTGATCAGTCACTTGGCCTATGATCCCCGCGGGCGCCTTGAATCGCGCACCGTCGACGGCCACGCGACACTCTTCGGTTACGATCCGGCGGGTAATCTCACCAGCCTGACCCAACCCAATGGCTTGGTGCTCACTTATATATATGATGAAGCACGCCGGCTCAAAGAAATACACGACAACACGACACCGACTCCGAATAAAATCATCTATACCCTGGATGCGGCCGGTAACCGCACAGAAACCAAAACTTTCGACCCCACGGGTACTTTAACCCGGATGCAAACCCGGGAATTCGATGAGCTGAGTCGGTTGATTAAATACACCGGTGGCGCCAACCAGGTCACTAAGTATGATTATGACCTCAACAGCAACCTCGAAATGATCACCAATGGGCGCAATCAACCCACGATGTTTGCCTTCGATGCGCTCAACCGGTTGGTCAAACAAACCGATGCCGATACCAATGATGCGATCATCGCCTACGACGTGTTGGATCAAGTCACCCAAGTCACCGACCCCAAAGGTCTGAACACCGACTATACGATCAATGCGCTGGGTGAGACCACCCAAATCGACAGCCCCGATACCGGTACGACCCTGTTTCAGCATGACGACGCGGGCAATGTCATTCAAAGTACCGATGCGCGGGGTGAGATCGTCAACTACCAATACGACGCACTCAACCGTCTGACGTTGATCGATTACACCGACAACAGCCTGGATATCACCTTCAACTACGATGACCCCACCGCACAAAACGGCATAGGCCGATTAACCAGCCGGGTGGATGCCAGTGGGACCGATGCGTATGATTACGACAAGCGCGGCAATGTGATTCACCATAACAGCACCCGCAACGGCATCACGAACACGCTGAGCTATCTGTACAATGGCGCCGACCAACTGACCCATATCACCTATCCCAGTGGGCGACAGGTGGAATATCACTACAATACCCTCGGCCAAGTCGAGCGTATCAGTGCCACACTGAGTGGTGTGACGGAGGATGTCGTGCATACCCTGAGTTACCTCCCGTTTGGGCCGCTGGCGAAGTTGACTTACAAAAATGGCATTCAACTGGATCGCAATTATGATCTCGATTACCGCTTGGAAGACAATGATCAGGGGGGCGTCGTCGACTATAACTACACTTATGATGGAGCGGATAATTTAGAAAACTTAACGGATCATCTTAATACGGCCCAGAATACTTTATACACCTACGACAACCTGGACCGATTGGCTACCGCTACCGACAGCACCGATGCGTGGGTCTACAATCACGATGAAAACAGTAATCGGACGCTGAAGACGCATAACAGCAGTACGCAGAACTACCAATACTCGAATCCTGCGACCAGCAACCAGCTCGAACAGATCACCGGCGCCAATCCCCGCAGTTTTCAATATAGTGCCAACGGTAATATCGAGGATAACGGTACCTATACCTTCAATTATGCGGCGCACAATCGCATGGATTTAGTTGAATTGGGCGCCAGCACCGTAGCCAGTTATGTATACAACGGCCAAGGCGAACGGGTCCAGAAAACCGTATCGGGGACGACCACCAATTACCATTACGGTCTAAACGGCCAATTGTTGGCCGAGACCGATTCCACAGGGAATTGGGAGAAAGAATACGTGTACCTGGGCACTGAAGCGCTGGCCATGTGGGTGCCGAGTAGCAGTCCACCGCCACCGGCGAATGCGATGACCTTAACCGCCAATCCGACGTTTAACCCGGTCCCTCTTGAAGGCGCTAGCATCACATTAACCGCGGTCGCCAGTGGCGGCAGCGGGAATTATGAATACGCCTTCTGGTTTAAGGGTGCGGCCACGAATGAGGTTTGGACCTTACAGCGTGGATATGACCCCTCAGGCACTTACGTCTTTGACACCACCGGGTTTGTCGGCTCGACGAACAAATTCCGGGTGGATGCACGTAATCAAGGCAGTACCGATGTACCGACCAAGAAATGGATGAATGCCCCGGTGAATTCAGCCGGTGTGGCGACCGGACTGACCGAAACGCACACGCCGAGCTTTCCGGTCACAGAAGGCACGCTAGTCACATTTACCGCGACCGCATCCGGCGGCAGCGGTAGTTACGAGTACCGGTTCAGGTTCAAAGGGGACGCGACCAATCACGCGTGGGTTGAATTGCAGGCCTACAGCCCTTCGAACACGTTGGTGTTTAATACCACGGGTTACATCGATGTAGGGAACACCAACAAGATCCGGATCGACGCGCGCAACCAGGGCAGCAGTGATGCCCCGGTGCAAAAGTGGGTCACTAGCGTTGTCAATCCATAAGGAAGCCGCCATGAAAACAACTCTCAAAAATAAATTTAGTTCTCTGTTGATTGTCCTGGCCGGTCTTCTATTTGCTACGACCAGCGGGGCGGAGATTTATTACATTCATAATGATCACTTGGCCACACCGAAGGTGCTGACCGATGATCAACAAACCGTGGTGTGGACAGCGGATGCGGCGCCTTATGGGGATACCGCAACCTCGGGCACCGTGACGTTTAATCTCAGGTTTCCGGGGCAGTATTTTGACGCGGAGACTGGATTGCACTATAACTACTTTAGGTATTATGATCCCCATACTGGGCGATACATGACCAGTGACCCGATTGGGCTCGCGGGTGGGTTGAATACGTATGCATACGTGAGAGGAAACCCGTTGACTGGTATTGACCCGCTAGGGTTAGATACTGCTGTGATTATAAATGGCACAACAAATGGCAATCCATTTGGTCATACAGCAATAGCGACAACCGGGTCTGGTGTATACAGCTATGGAAACAATACCCAATTGGGTAGTAGTCTGACCGATTACTTATCTAGAGAAGCTCCACGTAGGAATACGAACGTAATCGTTATTGAAACCACGCCAGAACAAGAGGCAGAAATAAATAAATATCTTGCAGGAACAAAAGATAATTTACCGCCGTGGATATTGGGATATATTCCTGACCCTACTGATTCTTGCGCCACACGAACAAGTGATGCTCTCAATTCGGGAGGCTTGATTGATCCATATACGATTGGTCTTTCGTTTCCTACTGATGTAGTCGGGCAATCAGGTTTTTGGCAGCAAGCACTGGGTGGCACAACATATGTCATCCCAAAAAACAGCAATGCTATTCCAGCTACATTGAATCAATTTAATCCAAGATGAACACAATTCAATTATGGCCAAGCATATCACGGTCAGTCTGATTATTTTACTAGGGACTCTTGCCTTGATTGCTTGTTCAAGCGCAGAAGATAGTAGATTGGTAACATCGGCTGCGAATGGTGATATAGCTCTTGTTGAATCTTCTCTAGAAAACGTCAGCAATATAAATGTAACGGCAAATGATGGATGGACAGCATTATCTGTCTCGTCACGAGAAGGAAATATTGATGTTGTTAAATATTTATTGGATCACGGAGCAGATATAAATGCTCAAGAGAGCGGGGGCAACTCACCGCTATTTTGGGCAGCATTCGGTGGCCATGTAGAAATAGTAAGATTATTGATCGGGAGAGGAGCCGATACAACTCGAAAATGTCCTAAGTGCCAAACGCCCATCGAAATTGCCAGAAGTCGTGGGCACAAAGAAGTAGTTAAATTGTTATCAGCACTCAAATGATTACACTATAACTACTT
>Ga0114934_10001765_pt1 | contig 14025 bp, 18 predicted proteins | sample 4SBtaG_2_FD_99695 | JGI IMG/M metagenome (GOLD analysis project Ga0114934, IMG submission 99695) | Deep subsurface microbial communities from Kolumbo volcano to uncover new lineages of life (NeLLi) - 4SBTROV10_white metaG | ecosystem: Environmental > Aquatic > Marine > Volcanic ... | reverse complement strand
ATAATAAAATGAAACTGAGCCAATGTGAAAGAGGCACGATATGTTGAAATAGCTATGACGCCGTCTATGTTAATGTTTTGATTAATTGTTTCTGCGTCTATTATTGACTCTGTAATTATAACCGTGTGAGATGAACTTATCTTGTCTATATTCCATATCGGAATAGATTTTTTATCCACGTATAATTTATCGTATGAATTAGATACCGTACTTCTAGTTTCAATCAATGAAACTTCATTCATAAGGTTATAACTTACCATACACACAGATTCCCGTATTACTTTACCATTGTACTCTAAAATAGGTACATAATAAAATCCAGGAAAGGGGATGAGACCCCTAGTCTTTAAATATGCCACAGCTTTATCATTATCGTGATGGGCAATAATATCAGGTAGGTTATGATTCATACTGTACAATTCCAATTCATTAATTTCTGAGTATATATAAATAAAAAGTCGTGTTTCTTTGATTATAGTAGTTGTTTAATGTCCATTGTTATAGCAAACTTGCAATCGTTTATTCTAGACCACTGACCGGCTAGGTTGGATATTAGTCTTTTTAAGGCAAAAAGGTTATTTTTACCTCTGCCTAAAAATAGAGGTATGTTGTAATCAGAAAGGTCTAACAAAATGAATACAGTGTGTTTATTTATAAAATAGACATTAGTTCTACATATGAAATCAGTATAGTTAGCATCAGCTTCTAGTGTCTGTATCAATCCACTAATTGTATCAGTTATTAACGATACCAATTTATAATCAACGTCACTTTTGTTGTCGAAATAAACAATAACTCTGTTCTCAGAAGATAATATTTCATTTTCGTGATTATAATTTAATTTATCGTAATGAGCTAAACGACTATCTTCTGGTAACATAATTTAAATCCTTTTATATCTTTCTTTTTAATTCGCCATCAATTTTTACAAGTTCTATGATTTCATCGCTTCTACTGCATAATTGCTGTTGATGTGTGACTAGAACGATAGTAAAATCAAACTCGTCACACATTGTTTTTAAAAAGGATGACGTCCTATCTTGATATACGGCTGACACGTGATTAAGTGATTCATCTAACAACATTATCCTTGCTTTATCAGTCAAAATGTTAATGGCAAAACGAATGATAAATGATGTAATAGCCATCACACCACCGCCGAAAGTAGATATGTTTCCAGTAACATCGGTATCCTCATTAATAATACTGTAAAAGAATACGTTTTTATGATTTTTTATATCGTGATTTATTTTAAATGTAAATCTGGTACCGAATACATACCTGAGACCGTTCGTCACCATATTTTCTATAAACGAACTGTTAGAACCCACTACAGCCTCTATGTATTTGTTCAAAAAGACTATGGAATCGTCTAACAGATTGATTTCCCGTTCTGTATCTCGTATTTTAACAGACAGAGCATTTAACTCAGCCTGTTCACGTTCGAGTATGGTTTCGGCTACTATAAGCTCTTTGTACCAATCTTTATTGACTGACATCTATTACACCATTATGTATCTACTGATAATTTGAGAAACGTGGTCATATTTTATCTCAACGAATGATTCGTGTATTCTGAAAACGACACTGTCACCTAATGTGTCTTTTATAACATTCGATATGGACGATAATTTTACAGCTATGTGTTCATCTATAATCTTGGTAACACTATCAAATGGCACATTAGAAGTGGATATTCTATTAGCCAAATCTTTGGAATACAAATTTACTGAGTTATCGGAAACTGTAAACATAATATGTGGGTCCTGAACTCCAATCAAAGGGATCTTTAATCTGTCTATTTCTGTGTTGAAAGATGCAATTTGCTCTGGAGCAAATGTGACATCTGATTGTGCATCGGAGTCTAAAATGCCACCTACTTCCATAAACTTAACGCCCATAACGGTAGTAGCAAATATAGTGTGTTTCGATTTGACAAATACCATATTTTCATCAGATGTATCAACCAAGATGGTTATATCGTCTTCTGTCTTGGTTATACGTTTTAAACAAGATAAAAAATATCTTGTAACGGAAACATCTTCGTTATTAAACACACTATTAGTAACTATAGCCAAATGTGAATTTGAACCGAATTTTACTTGTCTGCCCAATGACAAAATATCTATTGCATTCACTGCACCGGCTTTATCGGCTGGAACTAAATGGCTTACCATTTCAGCCATTTCTGTATAATCCACAGTTTCAGTATTCTTTGTTTTCAAAGAATTAATATATCCTAAAATGGATTCGTGTACCGGTTCATATGTGTCTTCATCAGGAGTAACAGCAGAAAGATTTATTTTTGTCTGACCGTCTATCGTTATTTCTACATACGTTTCATCTGGGAACGCTAGATTGATTGTATTTACTGCCGAGTCTATTGATGCGATTATTTGTTTTACGTTTAAACAAACCATTAAATCGCCATCGTGGATAGACCCATTCAATAAGAATACACCCTCTACCGGTACGGGTGGTTCTCCGAAGAAAAAATAAGAAGTGTCTTTATTTGATACTAAAAATACTTTATCCGTAAATTTCATAGTCTGTAAGAAATTTTTAAGCTCCGCCATAGTTGTTGAATTTATTGTTACTTCAAACATCGTTATTCCTCAATTTTATTTAGTTTATTTTCTAATTCCTCTATATCAGAATTAAGTTTATAGATTTCTGCATTAATGTCAAGGTCATCCAAATTGTCATAATGAGCAGATAGTTTACTGCGTACTGCTTCTAATTTTTCCGTCTTTTCCATTAATGTTTTTTCCTGAAATCTTATATCAGCCTCTACCGAGTTTTTCTTAGCTCTTAAACTTTCCAGTTTTTCTTTTATTGCGTGTACCTTATCGTCCATACGTGTTTTCCTTGTCATAATTTCTCAACAATTATATTCGCTGAATTAAACCAATTTAATATTACATCGCCGTGACATTCCCAAATCTTATTGTTATTTATCAATAACACTGTAGGTTTATTTTTATCTTTTATTGACTTGGAAATTTTTCTTGGATTAAGCTTAGACAATTGTTTCTTGAATTCATTTGAAAATTGTTCCGGTGTTATGTCACCATCATTCAATTGCTTTTCAAGTCTCCAATCAGGAGTAAGTTTACCATATTTTTGTACAGATTTAAAGCCATCAGGCACAGAATTAGTAATAGAAATAAAATTGTACTTATTACTATTACTTTTAACTTTGTTATAACTACCTATGTAAATAGAACTCATTATTATCCTCAATTTGATTTTGTAGATACAATATCCATGTATCTCTGAATTGTGTCTTTTATTTGTAACGGTACATTCATTGACTCGTTAATATCAATTGTATTAACCCCGCTTTTCAAAGACTCAACAAAATTATCTAATTCTTTGTGCATAGAAATCTCTCTTTCTAGAATCTTAGGTTTAAACACAGTTGACATAGGTTCAACCGACAAAGGTACACTTGTTATATTTATTTCTTCACCTAAATTTATAATGTCTACTGCCGGAATATGTTCATCGTTCATTACGTAATAATTACGGGCAAGCCTATATAAAGACCAACTATTGCAATAATGTTGCATTCTACCATTTGGTAATTCGTTCATTGCAGGAGGGAATCCCCTATGCAAATGTCCTAAAGCAAACACGTGAATATTATCGTATTTTAGTAAATCTTCATATCTGAAAAAATGTGTGTATTGTAAATCCCCGGGTTCTTTGGAAAATGGTAGAAAATGCTCGTGGAGGATGACCATATTATTATCGTCCGGATTAAGTCTTTTATTTAACTCTTCTAAATATGAGAACATTTTATTCGGGTCGGATTGAAACGGAATACCGCTAACGGTTGCTGTCTCTCCCAGTTGTATAGTGTTATATGATATGTCTGAAAAAATACCTAATTGGTTAGAAACCATACCGTAATATGATTTGTTAACATTTTCGTAGGCACTAAATGGTAAATCGTGGTTACCGGCTATACTTATGATTTCCTTTACGCCACTATCTTCTTTTAATTTTTGAATTACCCTCATATTACCGGTGATAGCTTTAAATGAATATGTTGATGGGTATTTTTTATCAAATACATCGCCCGTGAAAGATATGATATCTACTTCGTGTTTCCTAGCTATCTTAGCTATTTGGTTCATCTTATTAGCTATAGTTTTGTCATAATCGTCTGTTCTAGACTCTACTTGTGGCATTTCCACCCTTATATGCGGGTCAACTACATTTAATATTTTCATTAAGCATTCTCACTTTCAAGATAAGTACCACAGCAAGGGCATGATGTTGGCATATCTTTTTGTATTTGGACTAACTCTTTTTGTAAATTACTGATGTTATTTTTAGTATCATTAAACAGTATTGTGTTATGTTTGTACGCCATTAATAATATAAGCCTAAGTACACTGTTTCTAATTACATGTAAATTAGAAATGTGTTCCTTTATCGGTGCTAAATCCATCGATTTGTATTCATTAAGATTTTGTAAAAGTTCCAACCTATTATATTGTTCTTTGTATATGGACTGTTTTTTCCTAGACACTCTCAGAAAGTCAGTTATTTCTGCAATCGTACTTAAATGTTGCTTATACAATACCACATCTTTCAACATTGCAAGTTTATTCTCATAATTATCCATCATCTCCATATTATTCCTGGACACGGAGAGCATATTTTCTGCGTTTTTAATCTGTTCAGTAATACTGATATAGCTATGTAATGATAAAAGCACGTCGTTATTATTTTCCAAACTAATAACGTAATCACGTCTTGACACATTCACACCAATTTCGTGTTTAACAAAATTCACTTGTCGAAGTATTTCTACATATTCATTCAGCAACGATATCTTATCCAATTTATTATTTATTTCTTTCAGAATGTCTATCTTAATTTTCATATTGGATACAATTCTGGTTTTATTTCTATGTTGTTCTATTAAATCTTTGTTATCAATAGCCAGTTGTCTTCTATCTTTAACCATTAATTTTACTGCTTCCTCATACTTAACAGTGCCGAAAATTGATTGAAATATTTTAGTCTGTTCCACTTCTGTTGAGTTAACCAAGAACAATGGGTCATATTGTCCTACTGCTAAAGTGTTATCTGAATCATCACCGTAGTTAAATACAGAGTATCCTTTTGCAACTAACTCTTGTGGTATGTTTATACCTACCTTACTAAATTCCTTGCCATCGATTATATAAGAATTTTTTGATTTGCTTCGTATGCGGGTTATATCGTCTAATGTTATGGTGGTTTTATTGGTCCCGTTTCTCATATAAGAATCTTGCCAATTGTTTTCAAGTAAGAATTTGACAGCTCTAACTATGGCAGATTTACCGGTATCTGATTTACCAATTATAGAAACGAATCCTTTCAAATCTGTTTCAAAATGTTTGATAGACTGAAAATTGTCTATACTAAGTTTGTGGCTTACCCTTAATTTCATTTAATAACTCCGTGGATAATTTTTTTTTTATTAAATTGGTTGGAATGATAACTCCAATTCTAAATCCGCCAATACAGGATTGGAATCATTTTTAATAAGATTTATTGTAGGTACAACAATTATTTTATTATTTCTGAAATATGGCATAATAACCAATTTGTTATGTATAGCCTCTTCCAATTGTTGAATAAATACCGCCACAGAGTTAAATGAAGCCCAATCAATTTTAGGTGATTCGTGAAATAGATGGTTAGCTACACTCTCGTCATAAGCGTCTTGTACATAATCCAAAGAAAAATCAGTTACATTGCCGACTGTCACAGTCGGCACGGTAACATCTTCTAAATCATCATCTAGAATACTCTTTTGTACTTCTAAATATGATAATACAAACTCTTTTTTGCTTATCAAATCAAATGTGATAAAAGTATCAGACGATGGTGGGAAGAACTTATGACCTTTTAAACTCTTTGATATCGAACCGAATAACTTCGATACTTCCTCTTGTCTTAATTCTCTGAAATCTGTCATTAAAGCCACCTTGAAGATATATGTATGTTGTTAGGAACACTAACAAAAACTTGTTTAACTTCTACGAAAATAATATGTCATATTTAAATAGTGTTCATAGAACTTACTTCAATATCATCGTCTATATCTATTTCTTCATTTCCAGACGCTAAATCTATCGACTCTATTGAATCATCACTATCCCCTTGATTAGAATATGCTTTCTTCATATCTTCAAAATAATCAGCTTTCAACGTACTGTAAAATTTAGATTTACCCAACAGTCTAATCTCTTCACCCTCTGTAGTTTTGTATGTTAAGAAACTGCCCTTGCTGGTAATGAGTCCTCTTGTTTTTAAAGCATCAACAATCAGTGAGAAATCATCTGTACCTTCTCCAAATCTAATTACCATTTTACCGGTTTTATATGGAGGGTTGATTTTATTTTTGATTGAGGTTATTTTAAAAATGTTGGCTACTCTAGCCTCTGTAACTTCTCCGGTTTCATCATCGCTTACTTGTTCTTTAAGAGTAGAACTCCATTTAAACAAATATCTGGCAGACAAATAATATCTTAAGGCGTTGCCGCCAGTCGAAGTAAGTGCGGTGTCAACGTTGCTGTGACCATTAGCTATACCTGTGTTTCCCGATAGACTAAATTTATCCATTGTACCCATCTGTGGTTTAGCTCTAAGTTGGTTAAGCAATATACATGCAAAATTTTGTTCAGCTGCCCATTTGTTAAGTTTTGGAGAAAATAACCCCCACGCTGATGCGTGTTGAGATTTTTGACCCTTGCCGTCAGATGATTGTTCAAACATAACAGCTGGTCTTGTTGCTGCAACAGAATCCACCACCACTGTAGATATCATTTTGTTGAGTCTTGGAGATTTACCACCTTTTTGTGGGTCAAAAGCTTTAGACAATATGTCTTCCATCTCTTCCATAGTTCTCGGTTGATAAATCATAACCCTTTCGTCTTCTGCATCCATACCTAAACTTTTGGCATATGCATAATCAAGTGCCTGTTCTGAATCCAAGAATATTACTGCTTGGTCAGGATACTGTTTAAGAGCAGATACACACGATTGAATAGCCATAGTAGATTTTCCACCTGACTCAAAGGATAAGAACTCTACCAATCTGCCTTTATAAGCTAATCCTCCGTCAAACGTGTGGTCTATGACTATAGAACCCGAACCTATTGGTTCTTTTTGTTTAGTATAATCCAATACTATATCCGCATTCTTTTTAGAATAAGCCTTTTTTATATCTTTAGAAAAATCATCAAATATTCCCATTGTAATTCCTTTTTTAATTTAATCTGTCTCGCCGTCATCTTCTATAACCACCACCCCGGATGGTTTATACCTTTTAATTGCTAGAAGTCTGTCGTGAAATATTCCAGCCTTTAGCAATAACAAATAACCTATTGCACTGTCTATATGCTCTATTGATTTTTCCTCAGATGGTGTGTCTAAAGTTATACCCACATTAGCTATCTTATCAGAAACTTTGGTAAAGATAACTCTATTTACAGACATCCCAGTCATTGAAGATGTTATGGTAAAATTTTTAAAGGCATTAGAATCATCAGCTATATCCTTACCTTTTTCTCTCATAGCATCAGTAACTTTCTGCAACGTGTCTTCTACAATTGATATTATATCGTTGTTTGTCATTGTACTATTCCTTTGTGGTATTGAACCATTGTTCTGGTAAAGTATTTATAATTAACTCGTCCAGTTTGTATAACATCCATACTTTACCTGATTTACTTGTGTATCTTAGTGTGTGAGGAACTGTAGGAAAATGTTCATTTGCAGATTGTTCAGTTATGACTACCGATATGGGTGATAAATTATACTTCATAATCAGCATAGCATCTCTTCCAGAAGCATTTGCATCAGAAGATACCTGACCAATCCATTTGTCCCATTGGGCTATAGGACCTTTCAGCACGGAGGGTAATGTGGGAGCGGTTTTATAGTGTTTGCATTCTATAGTAAACTTAAAATCCATAGGACATACAATGTCACCGGTATTTAAGTCTTTTTCGTCTACTTTGTTTGCTCTGTGTGCATTTTTACCACCGAACCAAGCACCCGAACCGCCTAGGTTTCTAGTGAATGCCTGTTCTACCCCGGTATGTTCCTTAAATGTGTTGGAGAAGATTTTAGCAATTTTTCTTTCGAAATCACTTCCTTTAGTATTAGACCTTGACATTTTCTGTGTATCTCCTTGGCTTTTTATATATATCGGGAATACTGATATAGCTATATATTGGCTTCCCGTATTTCTCCGGCTCTTCCCATCATACCCTCATAATCTGCGGATTCCGATATTTTCTGTTGCAACCTAATCATAGCATCCAATTTGCTCAAATAATGAGACTGGTCATCTATATGTTTGATATAATTTTTGATGTTCTTGTATTTCATATCTATTTTGTTAAATGCTGTCTGTAAATGCATAAGAATAAAATTGACCTCACGCTCACGTTCGGCATTACTCGAGGTAAGACGATTAAAAAGTTGGTCATTCATAAGTTCCAATTTGGTATTGTTAACTACTGATTGGGCATCACCGTACATCTCAGTAACCAAAGGTAATACAGATAAATTGACCTTGTTAGCTAAATCGTTATGCTTGTACATTGACATGTGTACTCTCTGCATCTGTTTAGAACGAGGCAACGATTTATCCTCTACCAAATCACGGGCTACTTTTGCAGGTGCATCGTCTGATGTTGATAAGTCTACTACTTGTTTACGGACGTCTATTTCTATATCAATAATATCTTTCAGAACGTCTTTCAAATAGTCTACAGACGGTTCTATTTCTTTACGTTTATCTTTACGAAAATCAGTTAAATTTGCAATACCCATATCTATTTTCCTTGTTTCATTATATTGTTACATAATGCAGACGCAGTAAGGATAGCATCTTCTTTTTGTTGTTTATACACTGTGGACGGTACCATACCCTGTATTACAAATTTACGAAGAGAATCTATTTTCTGTTGAAATGATGATAATACTACAAATAAATTACGTTCAACTTCATTATCAAATTGGTCAATAAATTTGTATCCTATCTCCAATCCACCACCGTCAGAATTGTAACTATCCTGACCCGGGTTTTTATAACTGTCTATAAACATAATACTGTCAGCTTTTACTTTGCTTGTTATTTGAGATACAATTGTATCAAATTCTTCTTGGTTCTTAATTTCTAATTCGTGTAAATCTGAGAAAATCACAATAATTCCTTTTTTATTTTAATTAAATTGATATGTGTAACGGCAATTGGCTGATAATTCTATCAAATTCTTCCAGAGCATCTCTCATATTTAAGTATGAAATATGGATTCTCGCATTATTGGTTTTTATTACGACTATTGTATAAACAGTGTTGAATATACCTTTTTCCACCGGATAACATACTGTGTCTATGGTGTTTACATTGATTATATCGTTATCGATTTCTACAAAATAATTATTCATTTGTATCTCTTCCTTAATTGTTTAATAAAAATCACAGAATGTATGACTCTTATCAAATGATTAATGTGAGAGGGATTTTTACTCCCCTCTCTGCTTATTGTTATACTAAATCGTCAATGTCATCGATATCGACATCAACTCCGCCACCACTTTGTTGTGCTGGTTCTTCGTCTTCCAAAGGAATGCCTAATTTTTCGGCAATAAACTGTTTGTCTTTTTTAGGGGCTACTGCTTCCGCCATAGTTTCAGTTACCTCGTTTGCTTGAGCAACAATTTTGTCTTTGTCTTTCACCTGAGACCAAAGTGATGCTTTAGACGTAGGGAAGATGCTAAGATTTTGAAACTTAGGATCAGTTTTCTCTTTTAAAGCTAGAAGAATGTCGTGTTCTGAAATAGGAAACTCGTCGTTTATAGACACCAAATCTGCATACGTTTGGTCAGAAAATACGAATGGTTTGATTTCATAATCAAATGGTTTGACAGGCTTACCTTGTGCATCACATTTATATAGAATTGCTGGTGTACAATATCTGTACTGTGCCTCACCCATTCTCTTAGCCACTTGTTTGTTGAAACCCTCATCATCAGTAAGTAAAGTACGTAGTTTCAGACCTCCTGGACCCTCTTCAAATTTGTTAAAGAAAAATACACGGTCAACTCTTACTGTACCATTTTCTGTTAAACAAGGAAATCCAACTCTATACTTACGTTCAGGTTCGAATTTCAGTTTGTCACTACTTTTGATTGCCGGTTTGAAGTCTCCTAGACCTCCAATTTCTCTATACGCCATTTTTTGTCTCCTTATGACTTGATTAATGCGATGATTTCATCGTTGTATTCTTTGTCCCAACCTCCGCCCATGTGATTATTTATAAAAGAAATGCCAGCTCCGATTAACTATGCATTCGCAACATCCTCATATAACATAATCTCTGCTTCTTTTTCCAACTGTGTTATCATTTTCTGATATTTATCAGGCAATTTATCTATTTTGTTCATCTCTTCTTCTTGGTATGGTATAGCAGACATACCTTGGGAATTTAAAGCCTTGGTTACTCCGTTTCCGGGGTCCATTTTTGCTGATATGCTTTTACCGGATGGTGTCTTGTATATCAATGTACGTGGTATACCCTTACCTTTTGAACTAGCATATCTAAGAGTATCTGTTGCTGCCAAACGTAGTTGTATAGGAGTTACCACGGTGTTTCTATCGTCCTTATAAGCTGCAGATATAATAGCCAAATAGGTGGACTTTTCCTTTACCAATGACCGTATCAGAGAAACCGAGTTAATTATATCGTATAAATCATCTTTTCTTTCGTCAGACAAGTATTCTATGTCCTTAAGTTGTTTCTTAATATTAGACATGACCTCATCATCAGTACCGAATGTCTCCTTAACGACACCACCCTTTAATGTTTGGGTTTTCCTAGTTATACCGAGAAATTTTTGAATGAAAGAGAAAAATGAGTCTTCATCCCCGTCATATTCCTCTTTAAGTATGTGTACTATAAAATTACCAATCAACGGAGAAGAAATCTTGAACTGTTGATATTTGTATTTATCTATAAACTTCTGAAATCTTCTAGTAATTGTAATTATCCGTATATTGATAGTTTTAAGTATTGAAATGAGGTGGTCATAGTCTATTGGCATACCATAGGCAATAGATGATATAGTTATATATACCATTCTGTGAGCCACCTTGGTAACTAACTGTTGATGTTTATACGGGTTTCTATCGTATTTGTCTTCTACAATAAATGCTTTAAACAAACCAAATGTATTGGCAGCATCTGCACAGGCATATGTGTATGCATTCACAGCCGGTAGTGTGTTGAACTGGATGAAAGTCTTTTTGTCTAGACCTAGGATTTCGTTGATTTCAAGCATCTTACGATTTAAACAATAACCGGATAGTGCTTTAAGACCGTTACCCATACCATATGGAAAGAATTCGAAATTGTTCATAAGACTTGAACAAATCATCGTATCGGTAAGCTCTGACGGTTCTACTTCCATACCGTTGTTCATAAGGACATTCATATCAAACTGGGCATTGTGATAAACTAGGTGAAATTCGTCTGTCATAAGATGTTTTATTAGCGGTTTATATTCATCTGGTTCCCAGTTAAGTATTCCGTCCTCTTCCGTATGCATAGTAGGGATGTAATAAGCTTCATTTTCCGATACTCCTATCGGTAACCCTACTATGCCCATAGGTGATTCATATTGACCGTTGATTAATTTTACATTGTTGTCAAGACCGGTGGTCTCTATATCAAGTGAAACTATCTTACGGTCTTTCTTAATGCCTTTTACATCTACACATTTGGCTTTTTCCGAGATAAGCACTTTCAATTCGTCCAGAGAGTCCATAATGATGTAATCATCTTCAGGGAGGTAATTCGGTATGGTGGACCCACGTTTGATGATTAGTTTCATCTGTACGTTCTCGGTCCATTTGAACATGGGATTGAAAGCCACCAGATTCTTTTTAACAAATGTGTCAGACGGGGAAATATTACCGAGTAGTTTAGACTCGAATTTCTCTTTGGCTTTTTCGTATGGTTTTCTCCACTCCGGGAAAATTATCTTTGCGTATGGATGTGGTTGCATCATAACTGTTTACTGTTCCAATAATAATGCTGTGATGGCAGTGTCTATCACTGATTTATAATCTCTGCTTACTTTTGTTAGAAAGTTGGATAGGTTATCCAGGTGGTCGGTAGCAAACATATATTTTCTTACAATAATGCTGACGATAGCCATCGATACTTGCAGAGATGTGCTGAGTTCGTTGAATGTTTTATCGTGTCCGGATACCTCTATCGATAATAATGCTCTGGTCAAGAATTGTCCTACATTGGTTCCGTTTATCCGTTTACGTGCTTCGGTATTTGATTTTACCGAATCCACGAATTCCTCTACGCTCAGGTTGTTTATCGACATCTGTAACATAGTGTCTTTTATAATTTCATTAATCATATTTTTATTCCTCTTTTGATTTCTTCTTTGTTTTGTATAAATTGAACATTATCCAATCTTAAATAGGTTATATGTCAGTGGGAAACTTCGATAATAACCTATGCATAATTTCAGGTTTACCCTGAATATAAGATAATATAGACAATTCAATGGCTCTGGTTAATTTTTTGGACTCCTTATTCTTAGTTTTGCTGTGTATTGCTTTAACAAATGATAGAAGTCCGCCGTCACGTTCTACTCTAGTTGGGTTTCCCATGTTGACCTTGTATACGTTGGATATATAGTCCAGAGCTTCTCCGTAACTGTAGTCGTAGAGTTCCATTATAAATGAGACGACATTATACCCCTTTCCGGTACCCCAATCGTACGCACCCCGGTCTTCACCGTTTTCGTCTGTGGTATATATTCTGAATGACGGATTGCTGTCTGACCTGAAAGGAGATGATATGGACACGTCCGTGTGATAAGGGAGGTCCATATTGAGTTCATTGTTGATGACATCCACAAGTAATAATTTCTTCATCGTAATTCCTCGTATTGTGGTTTATCTTATGTTTAGAGCAGACACCTGTTTGGTAAGCATTTCCATACTCATAACATCACGAATGCCGGATGTTGTAGCTTTGGAAAATTTGTTGTATACTTGCATCAAAGTATCGTCTCCTTTTCTCTGTTGCATTTCTGCTATTTCGGAAATTAGTTCTTTGACTTTTTTGAGTCTTTGAGATACTTTTGCAGATGAAACTCCGAGGAATCTTGCAATATCCGATTTGCTGAATCCTGCGATGAGCATTTCAAGAATGGTAATATAGACATCGCTGTTAGTTTCTCTTCTAAGTTCTTTCTGCAATCTGCCGACAAGCTGTTCGAATGCTAATTCCTCGTCCAATGAGAATTTTTCTTCGATAGAGTTTTCTACTTTAATACTTAATTTTGCATCTTTAAGTAGTTTGTCTTTTTTGTCTTTCAATTTCTCTATTTTGGCTTTTACCGTCTCTACTCTTTTTTTCCAACCTTCGGGCTGTTCTTTTTTGAGCTGTTTGATACGGTCTTCGTAATCTTTGATATATTGGTCAATATCGTCAAGTCCAGAGGATATACGTCCTTGGTCAATAGACGGTGTGGAATGAATTACACGTTCAAAAGCCTCATCGAATGATTCATCTTCTATAGGAACCACATTTTTCTCTCTCTTCATACGTTTGTATTCTTGTTGGGAAAGTCGGCTAACCTCACGGGAGAATATAAGGTTTAAAAATTGTTCTATCGGTGCTTTCTGTTCACCAGATTCTTTCGTCTTAAAGTTGTTGAACAAAGTCTTTGCACGGTGTAGCATAATGTTTGTAAAAGCCTCTGACATCAAATCATATTTGGCTTCATAATTTGTTCCCATCCACGCCAGTTCTTTAGACGCTATTTTGGAAAGATTGGGTGCAAAAAAGAGTGGGTTTTTTGAGTTTTTTTCTGTAAGTTCATTAACAAATCCATGTGCTTCTATGATTTCGTAAATTGCTTTGGAGAAAGTGCCTATTGCCTGATTAAATTGTCTGCTGTTCATCTGTAATTCCTTTT
>Ga0114934_10001764_pt1 | contig 14026 bp, 15 predicted proteins | sample 4SBtaG_2_FD_99695 | JGI IMG/M metagenome (GOLD analysis project Ga0114934, IMG submission 99695) | Deep subsurface microbial communities from Kolumbo volcano to uncover new lineages of life (NeLLi) - 4SBTROV10_white metaG | ecosystem: Environmental > Aquatic > Marine > Volcanic ... | reverse complement strand
TTTGAACTGAAAAACTGTTTAGCTTTTAAAAAAAATACTCGCATACTGAGTTACAAATCCTTATTCATTGCACTATCAATGAAATATCCGTACAAAAACGTCGTACCGATTGTTGTCAAAGATAATTCTACCGTCCCTGTAGACGCCATTGTGAACATTGACGCCACAAGCGTTGTAATCGTTGTAATCGTATACTGACGATGACTCAGCATGTATACCTTAAAGCTGCTTGTTGTTTGAGCTCGATAAAACTTCTTATACCAATGGCAAAACAAGCCAAGAGCCGCGAAAACAGACAACGCCAAAAAATCTACGAACGCTACCATATCAACCTCCTAAGTTTGTAATTTTCACTTAGGATTATTGATTCACGACATCTTTGACGCAAACGACTCAGGGTGAAAATGATTTGTATGAATTTTGAAGACGATGATTACTGTCCTCTTACTAAGATGTAGAACCAAATTGTTTTGGTAAACAATTTAGTATGTATTGAATTTATCTGCAGAAGACACAGAAAACTTACTACCAGATTTTAAAAAGTATCTAGCAAATTTGAACAGGCCAACTTAAGAAAAGCGCTTTTATCATCCTTGGCTTATCAAAAGTCTTCCTGACTTTATCCTTAAATTCATCTACCGACATATCAGTAATGGGCCCAAGAAATCTTGGGTCATCGTAATGCTTCAAATAAGCTTCTTTCGCTGCTTCTTTTGACTCAAAGCCGAGCATGCACTTATCTTCATCAAACTTTTTCCAGTCGCCTGCTTTGCGCTGATGGACCACATACACCCGAACTGAATCCTTGTCCGGACCTATATAGCAATCCACATGATCACCGTCAACGCCTAACGTTCGACGTATATACCCGTAATCGTTGACCATAGTGGTTTTCCACTCTTTGCCACCTGGACCTTTCCCTCGGCGCACCGAGCCTTTTGCATTCTCAATAGATATTTCTAAACCATTCCACCGAATATGCTTCTTTTTGTAGTTCCCTGCTTGAGCTTGAGCTTGCGTCAACGCTTTAACAAATAAAACTCTTGCCATGATCGATATTCCTTATCTAACAACACTTAAATCACGCTTCTTTTTTGTTACATTCCACAATTGGCTTATCATTTTTCCATCGACAACCCAGACAACCACCATCTATATCCTTTTTATCATGCATACAAAGCACCTTTCTGGACGATAAGTTGTTACATCCATATTTCTGATTATCTTCCAACTTCATTACATTTTATCCAACAACTGATCCAATTTATCGACAAATTCCTGGCTAACGTTGTCCGGTTTTTCGATCATTTTTATCCATCCGCCACGGCAATTTGGATGCTGAACACCCGCCGCCGGCCACCACATTTCAGATTCAAGACGATCTACTAACTCATCACCAATCCGCTTGCGTGGAGAAGGAGACCGCCCTATATTCGTTTTGCCGACCCAAACTTCAGTCTGGCCGTTTTTATCTTCTTTACTCGGTGATACAACAGTAAAAATACGACCGTTAATATGCTTACAAAATGAACACGCCCCCTCGTAAGCTTCAATCCGCTTAACCCTATCGCCAGGCTCTAATGATGCAATAAAACCAGTGTTTGCATTCTCCGTTGTCTCAGTTGCCGCAATTCGGCGCCAATCTTTATTTAAAACACCCAACTCATCGAGCATTTTTTGTTGCAAATTCCACTGAGTTGCTTTCGGATCACTATACGCTTTCGCAATCTCATGATCGACGATGATCTTTTTAATTCGACTACGCGCTTTTTCGCCAATATCGACAATATCCATCGCTGTACGGGCCATCGCTGATCGAATTACAACTTCATCAACTTCAGAAAGCCCATAACTTACCGCACCAGTAACCGTATTCGGTAATGAATCAATAGCTGTTTTTATGGTTTTCGGCCCAACATCTATACCGGACATTTGTTGCTGTACCTTGCCCGCGATAACTGATCTCACAGCCATGTATTCTGACTGTGAATTAATAACGTCACGAGGTAAATATCGATGAATAATCAAATCAACAAGCATCATCCAGTCATCAATAGTAAATTGATCTGGATGTTTTTTGTTCAGATGTTTCTCTATTGCAGCAAATTCGTCTTGCGTAAAACGAGTCCATCCTATGGCCTTCGCTAGATTTTCAGGCTTTTTGCCTGGAGAAATTGTTATGAAATTTTCTATAGAAGAAAAGATCTTTTCCAGGATTCTGGAAAAAGAATGTGAAATATCTTCTATGTGCGAAGATATAAAAGGATTCTCATGGACAATAACCCCTCCATCAGATTCAGCGGGATTATCGTAAATAGATTTATAGAGTGAATTAAGCGCTGTGTTTGTACAACTACAGGTCGAGTCGGTGATGTCGAGTAAGAGCATAACTTAACGTCGACCAAATAACCGGCCAATTAAACTACGCTTTTTAGGTTTTTCAGGCTGCTTCTTGAAAAAAAATACAGGTTTATCTACAAGCGACTTTTCAAAGGTTCGGGAAAAACTTCTCCCGCCTCTAACGCTTCTTTGACTGCCAAGCATTCGTTCGGATTTCCCGACCCAGGCTGACAATCCAGTTGATCCAGTTTTTCCATGTTCTGACTTTGCCAATTTTCCAGTTGTTGATTCTGAGTTTTTTTCATCATCATTACCTCTATAGCTTGATATTAGCACAGGTTCACTGCCTTTGGGTACATTGTTATCTCTAAATGACCACTTATCAACAGATTTTTTAATTTCATCAAAAGATGTTTCATTGCTCGTGTTAGACAAAACAACCCCAACAGGCACAAACCGACCACTCTTTCCCAAAAATCGAGCAACGGCACGTTTAGCAGCCTCTTGCCGAGGCAAATGCATGTAATGCGCCTCAGTTTTATACCCTGAAGACTTAAAACGATCAATTAAATCAACTGCTTTTTTTGTAGTTTTCATGGTTGCATCATGCACAATATTCAATTGTCTTTTTTCAGCAAGATTCGTTATTTCATTAAACAAATAACTTGATTCTTCGTGGACTTGAAAAGCGTTCCAGCCTTCATATTCCGGCAACATCCCCTTTATCGCATCAGCATCTAAAACGATATTTTTTCCTTGGTCATAAACCTTTCCTTCAAACCATGACTTACCTGATCCACCGCGACCACCCAAGACCGTAAAAGTAGGTAACTCACCTTCCGCAGGAGTTGCCGCTTTGATTTTTTCATCCGAAAAATACGAATTTATTATGTTTTTATGTAATTCCCGTCGTTCCTCAGAATATTCATTCCCACCATCAGTAAATATATCAATTGTTTGCTCAATTTTCTCTAACCGAGCGATCGCTTCCGCAACACGATCTTTTGTATCCGAAGGAAATGCTTTAAAAATTTCATCTTCAGTCACGTCCGCCTGGTTGTTTTCATCAAAGAACTTTGCCGCAAAAAATTTATCTGGATGAATCTTTCCATCTTTATCAACCGATTCACCAGCAGCCTCATTCTTTTTTACATTCGCGTTATCCGGGGTTCGAATATCTTTCCAACGTACGTTGTGAGTACCGCCATGGCCATCTTTAACCACTGCGCCATCACTACCCATCTGAAGAATCGTTCCTTCCATAACCCCGCCGCTTTTTGATTCGAAATGAACATTGTCACCTGTATCAATATTATGAGTACCATAACCTGCAGATGAACCACTTGGCTCGTCGCTATGACCACCCTGGTCATCACCGTCCTTATTTATCCGCATCCACTTATGAACACGACTCCCATTCTTATCTGTCACCTCTTGAAGCGTCAATCCTGGTCGATTCTTAATATCTGACTTAAGAAACAATATTGTCTGACCACCACAAAACAGTGATTTACTCATAAGCCGTTCCATGTCTTTTGATACAGCAACCTCTTGACTGTCAAAACCTTCCTGCTCACCCAAAAACAAGACAGTTCGACCACCAACATCCTTTGTAGAAATAATCGCATGATCCATACCTGGAACCTCTGCATCTAAAACAAATACATCCGCTACGCTTAAAACATGATCACTTAACGCAGACGACACCAGGCTTACAAACTCCTGGATATTTTCCTCATCGACATCAAAACCAACCAAAGCGCCGTGAGACTCATTATTACCAGATACCATTGTTCGACTAACAACCCCATATTCTGGCGCCAATCCTTTTTCTTCAATCTTTTTTAATAACTCAATCGGTTTATCACAGCCCACTAAAACATTTCCAGTCGGAACACCACCACTCAAGACTTGATAAACACGCCTATCGCGCATCACTAATTCAATTCGTCGCGTAACTAAATCACCGTCCTCTACAATATTAAATTCTGAGGCTTTATCCAGGTACCTTTCACCCGACGGTAACTGTCCGTCAATATAACTCCGTTTCCCTGCCTCATCAGCCAGAATTGCGCCATCATCCCCCTGATTAAAAACACTATACCGACGAGTCATTTGCTGCTTACCACCAAGCACATGCTCATGCTTTACTTTATATCTAACCGCATCATCACCATGAACTGTATGCCCATGCTTACCGGTCGATAAAATCTTTCCGGACATTGGCCCTTTGTGAGAATGAAAATAAATCTCATCGCCTTTTGATCGGTTGGTTGGTACCTGGTTTTTCACTGTTACCACAAATCAATATCTTTAAACACGCTATTCATTTGAATTTTATATACGCCAAAATAAATCCAGTAATAACAACACCCGCCCATCTCACAAGATTTTGTCTCGATTTTGAATTTTCATCTGTTTCACTTTTGTTTACAGCAAGCTGTTTAGTTACTTCTAAGTGATTGTCGACAATCATTTGGGACAGTTTGGTATTCGTATTTATTATTCCACCGAGCATAACCTTCACTTCAGCCATACTTTCACTCATGTGTTTTTGTTCGGATTCAAGAACTCTTGAAAAAGTATTCGCTTCTGCAAGCAAGTCTTTAGTTGTATCGTATTTCTCATACAAATCCTTATTTTGCTTCTCAAGAGTCACAATCCTTGAACCATGCTCGATTACTTTCTCCGTATACCCATCCATATTTACTACTCATCCACATTGAAAATAACTTCCTTCGTTTTTAGTTGTTTTCCACCCGGATAATCAACCTCCAACCTCAATAAATATCGACCACATACAGGAAAATCAGTGGCCTCAGTTGTATAATCGCTATATTTATTCGCTATTGCCGCTGTTTTCCCTGTACCTACGGTTACCGTACCCAACACTGGCGGAATTATTGTCTCAGTAAATATATTACTTGGCGCACGAATAAAGAGTCGCAACCCGCTATTACCCGACAAATCAAAATTTGTCCGCATCCGTAACACTTTCCCTGTTTCACCCGCTATATACCCCATGCTAATACATATCCACTTGCACAATATCCGAAAAACTAAAAATTATCGAATCATCATAAATAACACCAAATTGAGCATCACTCAGCGTTCCAGTTGCTAACGCCTCAATTAAAGCTGTAGCATTTAAAAGCAATTGAACTGTCAAACTACCTTGACTTAACGCTTCAGCCAACGCGTCACCCCGCAAACCTGGCGATACGGACAAATCACCCTGAGCTAGTGCGTTTATTAAAGCCGCACCGGTCATGGCTGTCTGTAGAAATAATTCACCCGTACTTAATGCTATACCAGCACCGGCAGCCGATAAATTAACAATTGTTGATACACCACCATTAACATTAACAACCCCTTTGGCGTCGCCGCCGAAAGGTATACCGGTAATGACTGCGCCCGCGCCCGTCGCCTCACCGACAGCATTACCCGCAAAACCGCTTCCTGTAGCTGTCAAATTACCTTGCGCCAAGGCTCCCACTAAAGCATCAACTGAGAATACAACTTGTGCAGTTATTACGCCCTGAGCTAACGCACTACCGGATGCCGTCGCCGCAAGCAGAACATCCGCAGTTAAGTCGCCAGCCCCGGACGCCCGGCCAGACATTTGGCCGTTAAAAGGTATGCTTGTATTGATTTGACCGACTGCACTCGCATCACCACCCGCATCACCACCGATACCAATATCGGTATCAATGTCGCCTGTAGCACTCGCATCACCACCCGCATCCCCTGCAAGGCCACCATTATCAGTTGTTAAATCTCCTGTAGCCTCACCCGCCCCAGTAGCGGCGCCAGCAAGGTTAATCCCGGTCGTCGGGTCAGCCGATGCCAATGCCTGCGCTAAAGCGGCACCAGAAAAAGTGATTTTTGCGGTTATATCACCGCCTGCTTGAGCAATTGCTACCGCAACACCATTGAGCGGTACCGCAGTACTCAGCGCCCCCACGGCACTTGCAACACCAATCGACGCGCCAACTAATTTCGTGTTTGTAAATAAATCAGCCGCAGCACTAGCATTACCCGCAGCATTACCCGCAGCATTAATAGCCGTACTCATCCCGCCAGCGGCTACACTCTCGCCCGCCGCAGCACCCTCTACATCAATAATTGTATCAATATCGCCAGTGGCACCGACAACACCCTCAGCGTCACCCCCTAAATCAACAGGACCGCCGACTGATGTGCGCAACCAGATGACATTATTTAGCTGTCGAGCAGGGCTGAACGGATGGTTATAGTGCATACGCAAATTAGTGCGCGAGAGACATATACCGTCAGCAAGGTAAATATTAAAAATCGCCCCGTAAAGTTGATTAATCGCCAAACCTGCAGTTCGACCTATTTTAATATCTCGATTAAGATCTGATAAATCACCGGTTCGACTGGCTGAAGCAGTATTAATAACCCCGCCCGCTGTGATCATGTAGACAGTTACCGTGTTTCCATCATAAGTGACTGCAGCCAACACATAACTAAAATCACCCGGTACATTCACTGGCACAATAATAGTTTCTGTGGCACCAGTATCTGATAATTTTACGCGGGCGCGAATTCGAACATTGGAGCCAGATCTAACCAGGCCCAACATCAACACATGATTATCACCATTGCCGCCGTTATCTTCGGTGATGAACCTCGAATCCAAACCGAAGTTGATCATGCTTCCGATATCGGTATCTTTCAAAGAGAACCCGACAATTAAGCTCCACTTCCTGCGATTCCGTATCGGAAACCCGCTTCCGCACGAATAATGATCAGCAACCGTCCCTTCGAATCGCGCTGCCCGCCCTCGAACACCATTTATCGTACCAATCGGACGAATTCTTGGATGCCGAGACACATACGCAGTATACCGCCCGCTATCGGCGAGATTTTGAACGTTGCCAAATTGGTTAAAAACGTATCCCAACGCTAGTTTATTACCAATTAAATCTTCTTTATTTGCGGTAAGCGGCCCGACCGGGCTCTGTAAGATGTTTCCAGAATTAATAACTGGATTAGGGACATAAAAGCCCACAGTGATTACTTGGGCTGTATTGCGGCTGGGTACATAAGCAACTCATATCCCGCCAAAATGTTAGCAGTTACCGTGCCTGCTTGAATGTAGTACTCCGCTTCTGGCTGTATTGACGCCATTAACACTCCGCTTTGTGGGGTGGCTGCGCTATCATCCAGCAAAAACGATCCAAGGTACTTGTCTGGATAGGTGTCGCTCGGAACGTTGGCATGATTTCCTGCGCCATCAATATTTCTTGCACGCTCAAATAAATGAACACAATCTTGCGCGTCGGGTGCAATGTCTAACGGGCCATTATAAACAAATTTCGCTATTGACGCAGACTCAGAATCTCCAACAGCAGTTACCGCCGACGCCCCACTATACAAACCCGATGCAACAAGTACACTTGTCGCAGAATTAAATAATACTACCTGAGTTCCAAAGTTATAAATGCCTGAATCTGCCGCTAACGCCATCGCTTAATTCCTTGCTCTGTTAATCGCGCTCAGCGAAACGGTATTTTTGCCGTAATTTATTTGCTCAAGAATATTGAGCATCGACATATACAACCCCTTAAGCACAGTCTCTTCTGCCGACGTTATTAACCCATCGACTTGCAGCGAAGTAACAACACCGTCATATACAAACTGTACTGACGGGTCACTTGTTAATAACTTTATTCCTGGGTCAATAATAAGTGCAGACACAGCATTTACCGCCGAATCAACCCCGGATGGAGATTGATATGACCTCCATATCGCGGACCATTTAGAAATGCTTATCAAATAGAAAACAACCGCACTCTTGTCGATATCAATGGGCTTGGACGTTAAAGTATTTTCCAAGTGAGCTTTCGCTTCACTTGATGTCATTGCCGCGTAGACAGGTTTTTTTAACTCGGATTTTAACGCGGCTTTACCTGTTAATACCTGAGCTTGCGGTACGCTACACGATAAAAGCAGCAATAACGCGAATATCGACAACCAAATACGTGCAATCACTAACTTTCACCGCTTACATCATCAATCGCAGACTGTAAATCTGCTCGCGCCGCATCATCGAGTTTTTGACCCGTGAGAATAAGATTCACCTCATCTACATTCTGTAGTTCAGCATTCTCGATCGCTTTATTGAGCAATGCTGTTAATTTCTTTGCTTCACTTAACTTCATGTGCCTGCTCCCGAATATAAAAGAACAAAACCTTGTTGCAATTGCTCATGCAATAAAGGCATCGCTTCAAAATCGCTTTCTTTTACAGCATGATCAACTTTGATACGGATTGAATCCGCAAAATATTGTATCTGTTGTGCTTTTTCAGCAGTTATATGCTTTTTCCTTAATCGTTTCGCTGTAGCTGATCTCAACATAGCCAAACGTGTATACGTTGCAGCCGAAGCAGCTTCCTCCGGTGACGTTGCAAGTGTCGCAAAAACAGTTTGATTAGCGGTAACAGTTCCACCGAGCAAGGATTTCTCTACTTGCGCAGACTCATATTCGCAAGCGACAAATAAAGCCGTAACAACCACAGCAAAAAAGAAACCTCTCAAATAATAAAAAATAACTGTATTCAACAATTTATGAATCATCACGACACCCTTAATTATCAATCTGAATTGTCAGCGCATCGATTGCAAAACTCGGCGCAGCATCCCCGTTATTCACTGATTTTGGCGTAGTCAACGCCTCGCAAACAATCATATTCCCCGCTGTTGCTGCATCGTTTATTGCAAACGATACAATCTGAGTTGTAGGCGTCCAATCTGCCGTTGGAGCATTAAAATCAATCGACGCCGCATTAGATATTGTTCCGCCTGTACCGGTACTCGCTACACCCGCCGTTCCTTGTGTCGATTTCCATGCCACTTGTGATCGGGCTATTGAAACTCTTGCATAAGCGGTTCCTAAAGTGCTAACTTCAGTGCCCGCCGTTGCATCCCCGCATGCGACGGTATGTAATGAGACAAAATAATTAGCTGGCGCAGTCGCAGAATAAGTGGTTCCGCGAAACTGGTGATCTACAAAATTATTTTCCGCGTAATCTGTAAACGATGTCGCGTTAGCCGTGACTGCCAACAAACCTATTAAATGAGCTACTACTAAAATCATCAAAGGTAACCCGCGAATCTTGTCAAATATTTTGTTCATTAAACTCTCCATTAAACTTTATAAATAAATTGCTGCGATTTAGATAATTCACCTTCATCGCTAACATCGGCATTCCCACCAACACTAGAAAAATCACCGCCTCCACCAGAAAAATCACTACTTTCTACATCTTTGCCAGGTTCCTGGTCCTGACCTTGATTCTCATCTTCTGGAGCACCGTAGTCTTCCGGTTGATTTGCTTGTTGCTCTTGCTGCCAAACACCAATTAATGATGGGTTTATAGGCGCATCACCCCAAGTGCTTTTAATGGGTTCCATCCCAACCGTTGATCGACTCTCATTCACCGTCGCAACAGACTTTGTTATCTCAAAACGCCGATCTTCATCTCTCTCTAATCCCGTCCAACGAAAAACGTACTTATCAGTAAACTCATTAAGAATGTAACCAGTGAAAACATCTTCCATATAAGTCAGTAACGGGCGTAATCCTTTATCTTTCGAATCCGCCAACTTTTCAGAAGTGTCCGACCCACTCAATGAGGATTTTGATGCAGAAAAAGACTCGAAATTTACCTCGTCCGGCGACATGCCATAAATCGCGCAAATGATAGACGTGAGGAACGTCATCCATTTCGAAAAATACATTTCGTTATAATCAACACCAAATGATTCAAATGACGCTTTAGACTCTTGATCTTTTGAAACCATGACCGGCAATGACCAAGAGTTATTGACTCCGCGTACCATGGCATTCCAATAACGTTTAAAAGCGGTTAGTTCGTTATTGTCATAATCCCCTGATAAATGGAGTATTCCCTTCGGAATAGCGTTCTCGTCAAATCCTTTAATGTTGTACGTCATTGCATTTAAAAACCCGGTAACAACGCGGATCATCAATTCAACTTCACTCATCCCGTACCCAGAGACAAGAACATCGGCACGCGGATTTCTAGGAACGTAAATCAGATCCTCATAAGTATATGCTGTACGAATAACACCATTGACGACTTGGACAGCGAATATTTCATCATCGCCGTCGTAACCATTTTCACTGCATAAACGAATCGTTGATCCATCAACGTTGTAAAAACCATCGATACCCAGAGATTTATCCCGCTTCATTTCAGTTTCAATCGGCGCAGAATCCATTATTAGCGAATCCCGCACAAAACAATTTACAAACTGTGCAAATGAACGACGTTTTAAACGTTGCCGTCGGCGTGGGTTTGTCTCCCATCCAGAATTTGAAAAAAATGAAGAAAGTTGCTTAATCGATTCTTGCTCATCCGTCGATAAATCATGATTTCGCTCAATATGCTGAATCTCGAATCCAGTCGCGCCATCACTTTCAACTTGCCGAGTAAACCTAGATACCTGGCGGATCCTTGTCATGATAACCGCATTTAAAACGGGTGTTTGCTCAACAATTGATCGAAGCGACTGAAAACCCAAAGAACTAGGCTTTTCCATGTACCCGCTTACACTGGAAATGTGCATATTGTCCAAATAAACCGACTGCATTCCGTGCTCAGGCTTTTTTTCGCGAGTCGGAAATGGGATTATTTTAGCACCCGACTTCCTCATGTCGTCTTGCACTTCGTAATCAAATACCATTTGATCAATTACCGCCTGGACATCCTCACTTGGTAAGATGTCGCCTAACGATGTATGAGATTTTGTTAATTCAACTTGAGCGTCGTATTGCTCTGACTTCGGAGCAGCCGAATTGAATGCGGTATTTTTTGGATCATCACTCATAGATAAATTGTAATGTCACGACACACGGCAGCGCACACCTATACCTCGTGACGTTACAATTTATCTATGAAGTCACCACTGCAAGTCATACAAAAAGTACTACAGAAAGAAGATTGCACAGTGAGCGAACTTAAAAACGCAATTAAAGTACTTTGGCCGCTGATTCTAAAACATCACGCAGAGCACGACAGATGGTCACAAGACGAAACATTACCCCTACGAATTACGGGACCCTGTGAAAAAAACTTTAAGACTACTTTTTCAATATTAAATAAGAAATAATGAAACTCTACATTGTAATTATCGAAGATCGGCACAGTGACGTAACCGCACACCCATTCACCGACTCAGACAAAGCGATCTCTGAAGCAAAAAGAATCGCTGTCGCTTCATAGCACACCAATATTCCCAATACATTCCACATCCATCACAATACATAATTAATACCTATTACTCTTAGTAGAACAAATCCTAGAAATCCTCAGCTTCAACATGCATCATGCAAGCAGGGTCACGAGCTTTAACGGAAAAACTTCTGGCATTACATCGACCAACTTCAGGATCATAACTCTCGCACGACCCACAGGTATTCCTTTCACGCTGAGAAATTGCTGAAACAACGTCTTTTGGTAATCCAGGCATCGCTTCCTCAACCGTTTCAGTACTCATTTTTTCATCGTCCACTTTATCACCCACTGGCAATATAAACTGCGTCGTTCCGTGAGCACGAGCCCACGCCACATCGCAAAGCATATTGGCATAACTAAAATGCGGGTCTATACCAACTTTTACGACCTTCCGTCTGAATTTTTTCTGTTCTTCGTCTCGCTCAACAACCAAAGCCGTTTTCGTAAAATGTAAAAACACCATGTCTCGACAAATAGTAATTGTCTTCCGGATACCTTTTTCAACAACCTCCTGGGTTAATGATTTTGCGTCCGGAAATACGCAATGTCGATTAACAAACCTAGCCATGCTTGTTTGCATGCACTTATACTGATCAAGCCTTACCGTATACCTGTCCCGCTCTTCCTCATCTGTTTTTCTATCCGCTTTACCAAACCGGGTATCACCCCATTTAATCATGTCATCGCTAATATCGCCGTAAGACGACACTAGAAAAACTCGCCCAACAAACCGGCCAGCAAATCGCTTGGCATCGTTATAATTCGGTAGAGATTCAACAATACAAATAGCTACCCCATATAACCTCATCAATTCATCACATCGAACAAAAGGATCATCAGAATAGATTGCTTCTACATGTACAGCCGCTTGTCTACCATCTTCTAGGCGTTTTTTTATGATTACCACGTTGAATTGACCCATTTGATCAATCCCCATGTAATAGCCTTTACCAGATTTCTCCCAGACAACCCCAGCCTCCATACCATCTTTTGCGCACCGATTCATGATGTCCAATGAAATAGGAATTTGCGACGGATCAGCGTAAGGCTTCCCAAGCTTGCGGTTATAAAAATTCTGCATATCTGTAGCAGTGTTATACGACGATATGATTGCACCAGGCGTCACTGTTGCACTGAGAAATTGCGGCATATGAATACTCACAACCTCAACATCATCGAGAATAAAAATCTTTTCCTTAACTTTCGCTTTCCATTCACCGACTTGAGCATTTTCTATGTATACCTTACAAACAGGACAAACATAGATATATTTGTTTTCTGGAGCACCGCCAATCTCACTCGCGTTATATTGGATACAGTCCGGAAAATGCTCATCGAGAACCACGCCACCCTCACAATCGCATTTTGTGTGGAATTGCATTTGATTTCCACGTTGATACCAATAATGAATATCTGCGTCCGGCCACTTCGCCGTGGACAGCATCATCACATAACCAACTTCAGATGCAGACAAACGTTCCATGACTGTTTCCATCTGTGAAACCAGCATACCTTGTACTTCATCAAACCCCAACACATCCAACGGATAAGACTCAGTACTCACCTTGCCGGATGTCCACAAGAACAAAACCTTACTAGCGCCAATATTTCTCGTTAAAACATTGCCTTCGCTGGTTTTTTTGTTATCACTTGGCGATTTAAGTAATTTCTGATAAGCATCTGGAACTGTCCGGATGATCGGTAAGAATCGCTCACTGGACTTATAGGCTGCGAGCGATCGATCAGGCACATAAGAACCCAGTTTGCACGGTGAAAACTTAAGAGAAAAATACAAGAAAACGAGCATTTCCCAGACTGTTAGTCCGAGTTGCGCGCCTTTCATAACGATTAACAGTTTATGTCTGGCTTCTTCTATCGAAGTAGGAATTATTTCGTAGAGATACCTTAAAGCTGGTCGATCATCAAGTGAAAACGGGATACCATCAACCTTGAGACCTTTTGCGGCTAAATCTTCACACCAATCTATGAAAGTAACAGACTCATCAATCAAAGCATCTTCAGTTAATTTATGTTTACTTAGTACCTGCTGCTGTAAGTCGAAATAAACATCATATTCAGAACTTGGCATTAATCGTCATACCGTGTTTTTTATCCAACGCACCAAGATTATCTGCAATCTTTCGAGCGGCTTCCGGGGTTACATCTTTTATGGCCTCGAGGATTAAATCATAGTAATCTTGCATTTTCCGCAGCTCCCACAACACTTGCGCCGATTTAACCATACTCAATAATAATTCTCGCCGATGCTTTATGGATTCACTAAAAGCACCAAGATTTTCTATGTTACCTTCACCATCAAAAGCAGCCTCGCGAAGCAACTCAGCATCTCCATATACCTCACTGAATTTACCAAACACATCAATAGCCTGCACACCAG
>Ga0114934_10001763_pt1 | contig 14030 bp, 11 predicted proteins | sample 4SBtaG_2_FD_99695 | JGI IMG/M metagenome (GOLD analysis project Ga0114934, IMG submission 99695) | Deep subsurface microbial communities from Kolumbo volcano to uncover new lineages of life (NeLLi) - 4SBTROV10_white metaG | ecosystem: Environmental > Aquatic > Marine > Volcanic ... | reverse complement strand
CATGGATATATTATTTGTGCCTTTGACAGCAGCCGCTATCTGGGCCGGATTGTCAGGACTGCAACGCAAAGACTCTTGAATCTTGACGCCTTCAATGGTCTGAGCTTTTCTCCAGTCTGGATTGTTTTGATCACAAACAGGTTCTGCAACACCGGGATCAATTTTTGCTGTTTTTGGTAAATCTACCGCAGCTGATGCCAACATAGGCATCAGCATAACAGCAGTTCCCATAATCAAATTCAGGGAAATTCTCTGCATTTTTTTACCTTTTCAATAATGGTTAAACATCTTTAGCTTTGCCAAGTAATCCATCAACTTTTTTCTTGAATCCTGCGTTTGACAAATAGAAGACATATAAACCCGCTAAAACGATTAACGCATAAAGGCCTAAGCTGCCTGAACTGACTTTTTCACCAAAACCGGCTTTGAATCCCATATGGGCATCTAAACGCTCACCGTTATCCTGGAGTAAAGTAATATGAATTAAATATTTGCCTTTTTCGGGCAAGCCATTCGGGAGTGATAAAACAACGGTACCCGATTTATGTTTTTTAGCCGGCTGAAAGAAAACACGTGTGCCTTCGGGTTCTTTTGTGACTTCAAATTCAACAGATCGATTCCGATAACGAATATCCTGGTAATCGAAAACCAATTGAGTCAATGTGTTCAGGGCAGGTAAATTGCCGCAAAATTCTTCTGCCGGATACGCTTGAGGCTGATAAGCGGTATAGTGAATCCAGTGCCCTTTTTCCAGTTCAAATTTACAATGGTCGGTATCGGTACCTGCCGCACCACCATGCGCCCATAAAGCAGAAGAAAACAGCAATCCTAAGACTGTCATTAAAGCAGACTTCATGATGTATATTTTTTTCATAATTCCTTCCTGTTTTTAGTGTATTAGTATATGCAATTTTTCTTATTCAAATATTCTTATATCACTTAAACTGCCCAAGTTCAAGAATAATTACAAGTAAGATTATAAAATAATAACCCTACTCAATTCATAACTTTAGCACATCAAACCTGGCAAAGAAAGCCAATCTCAAAATCGAAAGCGTTATCTTTAAGGCATAAAAAAACAGCATCATTTAATCAATGCGCTGCTTTTAATTCATTGACTGGAATCAGAAAAATGACGGATTATGAATACATCCGTAACTACTCAGCGTGTTTGGGGCTGAAGGCATAGGCTATGATTTATAAGGACGCGTAAATACGTCCTTGTAAACTCTGCTGCAACGTCCTGTTGCAGAAGCCTGATAAATCAACAGCCTATGCCCACAGAAGAATTTACGCTGAGTAGTTACATACATCCATTTATTTTTTTGAAATCACCACGCTATGTTTTAAGTCTTTTAAGCGACCGCGGCCTTGGTTCAGCTCCTTGACCCAATATTTTTCGTCCTGACTTTTAAAAACACTTAAGCTAAACTGCATTTCATCCATCAATGCCTTGAGGCTTTTCATCGCCTCATATGAAAACCGAATAATTTGTTGCGAAATATCTTCAAAATTCTGATGCTCTACCGTCTTATCAACCTTATGTTCAATTTGTGCGGCCACTTCCGCAAGGGATTTTAACGCTTTCGTCATTGCCGTATTGTTCTGCTGCATTGTGTTTATGACAACATCAATATCGCGTTTAGACGTCATCATCTCGTTTATATCTTGTGCGGATATTTTCTGCATCATCGTTTGAGCCGCAGAAATATTTTGCTTGGAATGGGTCACGACTTTCTTGATTTTTTCGCTGAAGTCATCCGAATTTTTAGACAAGGTTCTGACCTCATCGGCGACGACGGCAAATCCGCGCCCGGCTTCCCCTGCCCTGGCGGCCTCAATCGCCGCATTTAAGGCCAACAAGTTAGTTTGATCGGCAATCTCTTGTAAATTCCCCAATAAGTCTTCGATTTCACCCATGCGAGAGTTCATTTCGTCGATCAATCCCGCCATTTCCATACTTTGATGTCTGATTGTTTGGGTATGTTCAACAAAAAATTCAAATACCGTGTCAATTTTCCTGATAAATTCTTCAGTTATTTCTGAGTTATCACCATTCCTGACAGTATTTTTTTCGCGAGTTAACTCACGAATTTCTTCCGATTGTATTTTGATTAAATCATGTAAATCCTTGAAATTTTGCGACGCGACATGAGACGCATCAATTAATGCTGTACTCATTCCATCCATCTGTTGCTGAAAAGAAACGTCTTCCTGCATCACACAATCTTTTATATCAAGCAGATAACTATCAATGTTTTGCTGAACATCATCATTGCGATCGCAGGCGTCAACAGATGTATGCTGCCGTTTTTGTGTATAATAAAAATTAATCAGCCATATTCCAATCATGACAGGCGCGGCAAACCCAATGACAATTTTTTCTGGCAACCAAAATCCGGCAAGCCAAATCATCAGGCTCAATACGGAAGGTATCCAGTTCTGACGAACACATTCAGACATTTTCATATTCTGTCCAAAACCTTCACGTTAATGCCAGAATTTGGCTGGCGATATTACTCAGTGACAAAACATATTCAGCTGCCCCTAATTTATAGGCCTCCCCAGCCATTCCCCAAACCACGCTACTGTCTTCATCCTGCACAATATTACAAGCCCCGTTGTCCCGCATCAATTTCATCGCACGAGCACCATCAGCACCCATTCCAGTCAGCATGATACCAATGGCCATAGGCCCTACATTGTTCGCAATGGACTCAAACATAACTTCCACCGAAGGTTTATGATGGTTAATTTCAGGTCCGTCTTTCAGCCTACATATATATTCTGCTCCCTGGCGTATGATCTCGAGATGTTTATCTCCGGGTGCAATATAAATATTTCCCGGTTCAATCGGCTGAAAATCTAGAGCAATGAACGCATGCATGGCTGTCACTTCATCAACATGTTTTGCGAAAGAATGACTAAAAGCTGCCGGTAAATGTTGTGACACAACAATAGGCGGCGTTGTTGCGGGCAATGCTCGGACAATCTCTTTAATGGCTTCAGTCCCCCCCGTCGAGGACCCTATGGCAATGATTTTTAATGGTTTTTTAACAGTTGGAAATTTGGGCTGCGCCTGCTGTTGCTTAATTTTTGAGCGTTCATAGGCTTGGACATGGGCGTTAGCCGCCATTTTGATTTTGGCAATGATTTCACTGGCATAAGCTGTAAAAGTATTTGATAAATCTGTCTTCGGTTTTGCAACAAAATCAACGGCGCCCAATTCCATGGCTTTTAGTGTTGACGCTGCACCCTTTTCAGTGAGACTTGAAATCATAACAACCGGCATGGGATGCAATCGCATTAATTTTTCAAGAAAGGTCAGACCATCCATTTTTGGCATTTCAATATCCAGGGTTAACACATCCGGATTCAGTTTTTTTATTTTATCACGCGCAATCAGCGGGTCTGGCGCTGTTCCGATGACTTCAATTTCTGCTGATGAATTCAGAATTTTCGTCAGTAATGTTCGAATAAGCGCCGAATCATCAACAATCAATACTTTTATTTTTTTTATCATTTTGATATGGGGATTCTATCGATTTATGCAACAAAGCCCTTCCAACTTATAGCAACTGTTGGTAGATTAAAACTTTCGTTCACTTAAAAAATGATGTTTAGGCCAGTTCCACCCGGTTTCGTCCTTTCTGCTTGGCTTGGTATAAGGCATCGTCCGCCTGCTTCAGTAACTGTTCAGGCGTATCAAGTTGACCGTAATAACTCGCCACGCCCAAGCTTAATGTCACAAGATCGGCCGCTTTCGACTTTTTATGTGGGATAGCTTTGTCGAGAACCGCCTGACGCATATTTTCAGCCACCTGCCAGCCCCCTTCCAGCGTGGTATCCGGTAAAATCATGGTGAATTCTTCCCCGCCATAGCGGCATGCCAAGTCGGATGGTCTGCGCGTACAGACGCGGATCGCCGCAGCCACTTGCGCCAAGCATTCATCGCCTTGTTGATGACCGTAATGATCGTTATACAGCTTAAAAAAATCAATATCGCAGATAATCAGGCTCATTGGAGCCTTATTTCGTTGCGCAACTTTAAATGCTTTGTCCAACGTTTGGTCAAAATGACGACGATTGGCTAAACCTGTCAAGCTATCGAATAACGATAATTTTTCCAACGCCTGATTAGCCAAGGTCAATTCCAGTTGCGCTTTAGCCAATTTTTGTCGCATATCATAAATACGTTCCATAGCAATGATGGTCAATTGTAAACGTGAAAGGTTTAGTGGTTTGGTCAAATATGCATCACCACCGGCCAATATGCCATCGGAAAAACTTTCATCAGTATCTTTGGCGCTAAGAAAAACAATGGGAAACCAATCATCTTGTTTGATTTTACGAATCGTACGCGTTGCTTCTACGCCATTCATTTCCGGCATTTCAACATCCATTAAAATCAGATCTACCGTATTTTTTGCGATAAATTCAAGACATTGCCGTCCATTTTCAGCAAAAATGACATCATGCCCCATATTTTGGATACATACTCCAACCATGCTTCGGATACTCTTATTATCATCAACAATTAAAATTTTCATTCATCTACATGTAATCATTCCTAGTTTTCATTTTAATGTGAATTAAGAGCCCATACGAAGATAATTACCAAAAACAAGTCATAAAAGACCGCGTAACATCCGCTATCAGCTAGAAGAATTCTATATCACCTTCAACAGGCTCATGATTAATACGTTTTTGATATTGTGTTTCCTCAGCCATAATCTGAGCTTCCTGCAAATTTTTAATCTTTTTAACCCTGGCTCGCCCTGTTAGCGGATAATAATTAACTTTGCGCGGATATATATCCCCCAAATCCTGAGCAATTAAATGCAAGGCCTCGGTATTAATATAATCCAGCATGAATTGAATGTTTTTTTCGCCTATATCGCCCAGTGAAGCAATTATCTTTCCCCCACCAAACAATTTTACTTCCAGGTTCTTGCGTTTGCCGCCATAACTTAAAATCGTATTAATTAAATATTCCATCGCATAATTACCATAACGCAAAGCCTGACTTATCACCAAATCAGTCTGTCTCTGTAATTTAGTGCTCTCTGTTCGCGGCAACATAAAATGATTCATTCCACCCACGCCCGTTTCAGCATCCCGGATACAAGCAGAAAGACAGGAACCTAACAGCGTCGTAATCATTTCATTCTCACATGTTACATAACAGTCACCAAGGAGTAGTGACGCTACGACAATATCGTTTTCCTGATCCCAATAACGTCTGATATTCTCAAAACCGGGCAATGATGGTGGCGGAATCTCCCTTTTATTCATGGTCAAACCTACCGTTTGCGTTGATATACAGTGTTGCCGACAAAATCGAATCCTGTGTCAAGCTGATGCAAGGATTCTGAGTGCCCAATAAACAACCATCTACCAAGCGGTAATAAATTCTGATAACGCTGAATTAATTTTTGTTTTGTTATCCTGTTAAAATAGATTAGTACATTACGACAAAAAATAAAGTCAAATGGCTCCGTCATGGGCCACTCGTGCATAAGGTTAAGCTGTTCAAAACGTATAATGCGTTGTAATTCGGGTTTTGCTTTTATTTTTCCTTGATTTTTGCCTATACCTTTTTTAAACCACTTTTTCATCATTTCTGCAGAAAGTCCCTCGCTTCGTTTAAGTGAATATTCGCCATTTTTCGCAACATTTAAGACTTGGGTATCGAGATCGGTCGCAAGAATTTCAATTTGAAAATCCAGCGGCAGATTTTTCAATAAGGTCATGGCAATCGAATAGGCTTCTTCACCTGTTGAACACCCTGCTGACCAGACTTTAACCTGTTTATTCGTCTGTTTTTGAGCCATCAATTCAGGAATCACCACCTTTTCCAGATAATCGAAATGATGCTTTTCCCGGAAAAAAGCGGTTAAATTAGTTGTAATAGCGTTGATGAATTCACAAAATTCCTGCTCATGATTACTTTCAAGATATTGACAATATTGCTTAAATGTTTTGAGCCGTAAGGCTCGAAGCCGCTTTGCCAGACGTGAATAAAACATATCGAATTTATCATCATTCGCTATAATTCCTGAATAGTTATTCGATAAGGTTCGAAGGAAATTAAAATCTTCCCAGGAATATTCAAATTCGTGCTCTTTATCCATCTTATTCCAGAATGTGAAGTTGTGTGCAGTGTCTATTCGGAAGAGTCCTACAAATTAAGCAATTTCTTCATCCCTAATAATTCAGCCGCATGGATAAAGCGTTCTGAAGGAGACTTAATCACGAGTTTTTTGTCAACTGTTTGCCTGCAAGCCAGTAATAATTGTAAAGTCGCCGTATCTATCGTCATGACTGCAGATGCATCCACTTCAATATCGGCTTCTTGATCAAATGCAGCCAATATTGTCTGGCGTAATGTTGCGACATCTTCAACTGTCTGCTTGAAGGATAAAACAATTTTGTTTGGGGATGCATGTGTTTTTTCTTTCTCTAACCATGAAAATTCACTCGCTTCTGGATTAGCAGCAAGACTGTCTTTTTCATCTGTTGTATTGATCAAGTTGGTCATCTTCTCTGCAATTTTATGATTCTTGGCATTAACGATTTCGGCTTGAGGGGCTTTATCAATAGTGACCGCCATACACTTGTTCTCTTGCGCGGTATTACCCTGCCAGTTTTCCGCCTGGGCAAACTTTTCTGCCAATTGATTAGGAATTGGGGCATCATCGCTCATGTTTGTATCCTTAAATATTGCAGTACCTATAAAAGTCTCAGTTTACTGACAAAGCCGGGTTAATTCATCTGGAGCGAGTAGTTTGTCGATATTTAACAATAAAATCATTTTTTCTCCAGAAACATACATGCCTCGCATATAACGGGTATCAATTTTTGCCCCCAAACCATCAACCGACTTGATTTCTTCCGCCTTGATGCCAATAACATCCGAAACAATATCGGCTACTACGCCGAAAACATTCCCTGTTTCCAAGGTAACGATAATAATGACCGTTGTTGCCGTATAAGATTGCGGCAACAACTTAAAGCGTTGGCTCAGGTCAATAATCGGTACAATCGTACCCCGTAAATTTAATGCTCCTTTGATAAATGCAGGCGTATCAGGAATTTCTCTAACCGACTCTCCCCAGCCACGAATTTCCTGGACTTTAATAATTTCAATCGCATATAGTTCATCGGCAAGCTCAAATACAAGAAATTGTTCAACCGTTACTGGCTTTGAATCTTCCATTGTCATTTTTGAAATCCCGTTGTTATTGAAATTAGAACTCTTCCCAATCATCATCTGACGGATTGACAACAGGATTTTGCGTAACCGGGTTACTTCTAACGACTTGCGCAAAACTGATTTCAGCAGAATTATTGTGTTGTCGTGCTGTCAACTCATCTTGATTTTGTGTTATTTTCCCAATTTTAAAAAATGCCAATAGTTGCATCATCGCTTTGGAGTGGTCATACATTGACATGCTGGCTGCTGAAGCTTCTTCAGCCAAAGCAGCATTTTGTTGTGTAATTTCATCCATTTTTGTAATTGCCTGATTCACCTGAGTTATCCCAATAGATTGTTCAGCGCTGGCCGCTGCGATTTCAGAAACGATATCTCCGACTTTTATAATGCCTACCTCGATATCATTGAGTGCATTACCGGTTTCAAAGACAAATTCACTTCCGCAGCGAACTTTTTCCACACTGCCTTGAATCAATTCTTTACTTTCCTGCGCTGCTTTTGCACTACGCTGAGCCAGGTTTCTGACTTCGGTTGCCACCACTGAAAAACCGCGGCCTTGTTCACCCGCCCGCGCAGCTTCAACCGAGGCGTTCAATGCCAGTAAATTGGTTTGAAAGGCAATTTCATCAATAACGTTTATGATATCGGCAATTTTACTGCTGCTGTCATTGATTTCCTGCATAGCGGCAATCGCCTGCTTGACGACCTTGCCGCCACTTTCGGCCAGTTTTTTTGCCTCTTCAGCTAATTGGTTGGCTTGTTGAGCATTATCCGCATTATTTTTAACGGTGCTGGTTAATTGCTCCATACTTGAGGCTGTTTGTTCCAGATTGGCAGCTTGCTGCTCAGCCCTTTGAGACAGGTTGTTATTACCACTTGCAATTTCTTGAGAAGAATGACTGATAAAATCAGCGGCCTCATTAATTTTGTTCACCACTTCATTCAATTTATCGATAGTGCTGTTGATATTATTTTTACACTCCAGATAAATGCCAGAATAGTCGGTTTCGATACGATGATCCAAATGTCCCTGTGCCAGACTATGAATCATCTGATTAACATCGGTAAATGCCTGATCAATAATGTTAGCCAGCTCATTGATGCTCGCACCGAGCTTGGCAAAAAAACCGTCTTTATTGCTGATATCTATTCGTTTGTCCAGATACCCAGATTTTACGCTTTCGATAATATTGGCAATTTCTTGTTCGACCAGGACTTCTTCGCTCCGATCTCGCCATTCCACCACAATGCCTTGTCGATCACCATTTTCATCCAGTATCGGTGCCGCTAATAGATCCATAGTGTGATTACTAATCGTTAGTGTGGAATGTAACGTACCCGTTAAATTATCGAGTATTCTGCGCTGATGCGATGGGTTTTTATGGAAATTATCAATATTGCTACCCAGTAAAGCGTCAGCCTCAAAGTTTGGCAATTGTTTTTGAATATCGGCTTCGGCGGCCTGAAATAACTGCAAAACCGTTTTATTCATATAGATAATGTCATATTTATTATTTGTTACCATGACACAGGACTGCACATTATCAAGCGCCTGTTTGATGCGCCCCACGGTGATGGCATGATCTTGGGAAGCAGCCAAATCAACATTCATTTTGACTTGCATCCTCTGTAGAGTTTTCAATAAAGCACCAAATTCATCATTCGCGCTAAAGTCGAATGTGTTATGAAATTTGCCATTGATTAATTGAGATAAAACTCGGCTGATCCGATTTATATTTTGATAAAAATAGGTGTTCAAGCCCCAAAGTATCATCCCTGCCAGCACAACAACTAATAATACAATGCAAAAAATAAGCCACAATCCATGTTGCAATTGGTCAATTTTCATTTGTAACAGTCGATGCAAATTATTAGCGACTCTGTCATATAAAAGACTGCTGTGGCTAATAATTTGACTGCCTTCAGAAAATAGTCCAGAGGCCGTTAATTGAGCATCTTTACCCTGTTGAAGACGTGTAACTTGTTGTAAAAAATGTTGTATTTCAGAATCAATCTGCTGCTCATATGTCAATAACTTCGAGCTTTTTGGCACCATTGATTTTGTATTCTGCTCAATCATACTCTGCATACGCTTGACATCATGCCTTAAAATCGCTAATTGGATGATGTCATGTCGGCTTATTTCGGCTTTTTTTAACGTCCTGATGCCATAGTCTCTTAATGAACTTAAAGCTGCCATCAACGCTGGTAATTGCTGAACTTGCAGATTCATTAAATAATGACTATCGCTCCGAGCATCTAGCATCAGATTAGATTGTTTGGCAACAGTTTTCATTAGATTCAGAATATTCTGGATTAAGGCTGTGTGCTTATTAAAACTCTGCTCAGCACTCAGGTTTTGTTTGTTTGCCAGCAACAGGTGCCAATCTTGTTGTATCGATTGCCATAATGGGCTCGATTTGAACACAATGCCATAATGTGATTCCATAGCCTCAATAGCTGAAATATCCTGGTCGATTTTTACCTCTGTTTCTACGATATCTTTCACGACATCAAGTTCACCATTCAATTTCAATAACATATCCAATCCGCGGTGCTGGATCATGCTGACCTGCAAATCTTTTACGGGTTTTAAATAGTCAGAGCCAACCCGCTCCTGCATTACAAACCCTATATCTCTCTGTTTTTCTAAATATAATACGCCCATTAAGCCTGCTATAGTCAATAATAAAAACAGACTACTTAATCGCATTTTTTGGGTGAATGACATTTTTTTAAAAATATTCAGCTTCTCTTTCCAATTATCGGCACCCAAAGACGCTTGTTTGCGTTTTATTTTGTCATACAGGATTTCGGCCTCCTGAATCTGTTCTCGGGTTGGTGCATAACGACACGACATAAAGGAAACTAAACGACCATTTTTATAAATTGGCATTACATTGGCTTCCACCCAATAATAATCGCCATTCTTGGTTCTGTTTTTTATAATGCCAACCCAGGGATTACCTTTTTTTATTGTTTTCCAGAAATCAGCAAAGACTTCCGATGGCATATCCGGATGACGAATAATATTATGATTACTCCCAACCAATTCTTTTTCACTGAACCCGCTGATTTCGATAAAAGCTTCATTCGCTTTTGTAATAATTCCTTTAGGATCCGTTTCAGTAACCAGAATCGTCCCCTCTTTCATCATCACTTCACGATCAGTTACCGGCATATTTACTTTCATGTTCTACTCCTGAAATCAAAAACTGTTTATCGCGACATATAGTCCATCAACAGCTTTTTATTTGTTTGTTCCAAAGACTCTAGATGCAGCAATCTTTTTACATCTAATAACATCACCATCTTGTCATGCACAGATATCAGACCCGTGATATATTCAGTGCTGATTGCTGAGCCAAAATTTGGCGTTTGCTGTATTGTTCGTTCATCCACATCCAGAACATCCGAAACGGCATCCACCACAACACCTGTTCGGCGATGATCCGTCTGCAATATGATGACCACCGTCAACGCTGAATAACCCTGATGCTGCATACCAAATTTTTCCCGTAAATCAATAATCGGAACAATAGCACCTCTTAGGTTAATAACACCTTTTTCATAAACAGGCACATTCGGAACCCGGGAAACGGGTTCCCAACCCCGGATTTCCTGAACGCTTAAAATATCGACAGCGTAACTTTCATCGCCCAGCGTGAAACTTAAAAACTGAGCCTGGCCGGCTTGGTCTTTTTCATTTTTTTCGATTTGTTCCGCAACCTTTGTTTGATCTTTTTTTACGTTCATACATTTTGCTTTTGAGCGAGTCGAATTAGTTCTGGAATATCCAGAATTAAGGCAACCGAACCATCGCCCAGAATGGTTGCCCCCGAAACACCTTCAATTTTGCGGTAATTTTTCTCGAGTGATTTGATGACAACCTGCTGTTGGTCGAGTAAATTATCGACTAATAAACCACATTTTACACCTTGACCTTCAACGACCACGACTATGCCATCGCTGATGCGTCGGGCTTTAGCGGATGAAATATTAAACACCTCATACATACGCACAATAGGTATATATTCATCTCTTAATCGAAAGGTTTCCCCTTTTTCGACAATTCGATTCACCTGTTCCCCTGGGATAGAAATAGATTCGAAAATTGAACTTAATGGGATGATAAAACATTCATCACCAATCGCGACGGATTGCCCGTCTAAAATAGCCAAGGTCAAGGGTAAATAAATAGAAATAGTTGAGCCTTTACCGCGTTCCGAATGAATGTCGATATTTCCGCCTAAACTTTGAATATTTCTATAAACAACATCCATGCCAACACCACGGCCCGAAACATCGCTCAATGCTTCCACAGTGGAAAATCCTGGCATAAAAATTAATTCAAAGATTTGTTTTTCGGTCAACATTGTGCTTTCGTCAATTAAACCTTTTTCAATCGCGTTGGCTCGCAAAATATCCTTATCCAGCCCTTTACCATCATCTTTGACTTCAACCACAATGTTACCTCCGCGGTGATAGGCTTCTAAAATCACCGTGCCCATTGCAGGTTTGCCTGCGGCAATCCTCTGATCGGGCATTTCAATGCCATGATCCAGACTGTTTCGAACTAAATGAACGAGCGGGTCACTGAGCAATTCAATGACCGTTTTATCGACTTCAGTTTGCTCTCCTTTGATGACAAGCTGAATCTTTTTTCCTATTTTTGTACTGAGATCATGCACAAGGCGCGGAAAACGACTGAATACAAAACTAATCGGCATCATCCTGATATTCATGACATTCTCCTGCAATATGCGGGTATGCCCTTCTAATTGCTCCAAGCCATTTTTAAGCTGATCTATCTTGCTTAAGTCAAAATTTTCACCTATCAAGCTTAACATAGACTGCGTAATGACCAATTCTCCCACCATATTGAGCAAGGCATCAATCTTCCCTGTTTCCACACGAATAGAACTTGATTTTTTAGTCCTCACACCAACCGTTTTGTCAAGCACTTGAAGCAAGGGTTCTGATGAAACCTTCGTCGTATTAGCGTCTTTCTGGCTATACAAAGGGGATGATGTTTTATTCGTATCAAGGCGTGGCGGATCTAATTCCTCGCTGACCGATGCCGGGTTTAAGGCGCTGATTGATAAATCACATTCATCTTCGACCCAATCAAAAATATCTTCAATCAATGCTTTATCAATGGCACCTTTAAGCTCAAGCTGCCAGGATAAATAGCAATTTTCAGGATCTAGCGTATAAACATCAGGAAGTTTCTCTGAATTCAACACAATGGAGAGTTCGCCAAGTTCTTGTAATTCGCGTAAGATTCTGACAGGATCATTACCTGTTCGAAACATGCCACTGTGGGGTGTAAAATCAATTTTCCAGCCCTGCGCTGAAGAAGATTTAACTTGGGTTTGCGGTGCTAATATGGGGTTGACAGCCGGAGTCGGTTCGCTTGTTTCAGCAACATTCAAGCTATTAAGTTCTAGTTGTAACTGCTGTTTATGTTCCGCAACAGCCTGTTCATCAATAACCCGGTCTTGCTGAATAGCATCAAGCATTTCCCGTAGACAATCGACTGCACCTAACAAAACATTGACTGTATTATGACTGGCCTGGCGGCGGCCATCACGCATTTCATCTAACAATGTTTCCATCAGATGGGTAAAATGCGATAGCGTCGAAAATCCGAATGTTGCACTACCTCCTTTTATGGAATGGGCTGCTCTGAAAATAGTATTGATCGTTTCAGCATCCATATTGCCCTTATCCAGATTTAATAACCCGAACTCCATGATATCCAATCCTTCCTGACTTTCTTCAAAGAAAAGTTGATGGAATTGGGCCATATCTATAGGCATCATAATTTACCTTTTTTCAAAACCGGTCCAAATACAACGTTCGCATTCAAACTAAAACGTTGTGGATGGGTGCTGAATTAACCTGATGTAATCTGACATTATATAAATCTATACATTCATAACACATTGATTATAAAATAAACAACCACCAGCTAAAGCTGGTCGGTTCGTATGTCCGGATACGGGTCATAAGACCCGTTATGACTTCGTTTTAAAATTATCATCACCTTTTGGTTCAAATTGATGTTCTAAATAATTTTGAATCATTTCTTCTGTTAACTCTCCTGATGTAACACAAAAATATCCTCTTGCCCAAAAATGCCTCACCCAATATCGTTTTTTTAAATCAGGAACACTTTCAAATATTTTTGCAACATTTCTTCCCTTTATTCGTCTTACTTACGACTCCCTTTAACATTTCAATCTCAAATGTTTCGCACGTCTGACGAATTAACTCTCTTACTTTTAATCCAACGTCACCTTTAAGCACCTGATACCGGTATTTTGTTACGGCTCTGTTGCATAAACACATCTAACCAATTGATTTTAAATATAATTCATAAAAATGCATTTTTGTAAGTCATTGATTTATGCAACAAAGCCTTTGAGCCTTATTCAAGGCATCTACTCCATCAATGGCTTCGGACCCACGCTTGTCAGAATAAAACTGACCATTTGACGCATAGAAGCTGAATCGTCAACAGTGAGGATAGTTGTCACACTTATCTCCTTTATCAATATAAAACACACTATTTGTTAATACCGTTTTGCCAACCATAACAAAGCTGTGCCAAGTATAGTTCATCACTATTTTTTTACACGATTTCAGCAAAACAGATAAAAAAAGGGGAAGCTAAAAGCTTCCCCTTGTGTAACTACTCAGCGTAAATTCTTCTGTGGGCATAGGCTGTTGATTTATCAGGCTTCTGCAACAGGACGTTGCAGCAGAGCTTACAGGGACGTATTTACGCGTCCTTATAAATCAATAGCCT
>Ga0114934_10001762_pt1 | contig 14030 bp, 16 predicted proteins | sample 4SBtaG_2_FD_99695 | JGI IMG/M metagenome (GOLD analysis project Ga0114934, IMG submission 99695) | Deep subsurface microbial communities from Kolumbo volcano to uncover new lineages of life (NeLLi) - 4SBTROV10_white metaG | ecosystem: Environmental > Aquatic > Marine > Volcanic ... | reverse complement strand
GTGCAAAGTTTGGCATCGAGGCAGCTTGGGCTGGGTGAGCGCGGGCTGGATGCAGAAATTGCAGCGCGTACCGCCGGCCTAACCGGCTACCTACCAGGGCAGGGGGGTCCGATCACTACCCTGGCAAGGGAAGCACAGGAAGCGGATATAGAAAGTCAATCGCTACGTGACCAGTTGGCACAACAGCAGACGGGGCTGGCAGAGGCCGAGGTATTTGGCTTTGAGCCAGGGCGCGAGGGTCGCTCTACCATGCAGCAGCGGGCGATGGCACAAGACATTTCTTCGCAACAGTTGCAAGACCAGTTGGCTCAACAGCAACAGGGGCTGGCGGAGGCTGAGCTGTTTGGCTTTGAGCCAGGGCGCGAGGGCCGATCTACGCTACAGCAGCGGGCTGTAGCGCAAGACATTGCAGCAAGCCAAGCCGGCATAGAGAGCCAGGCCGATAGGGACGCATTGGCCGAGGCGCAGCTATTCGGCTTTGAGCCAGGGCGCGAGGGTCGATCTACGCTACAGCAGCGCGGCTTAGCTGAAGACATAGCCGCCCGCCAGGCACAGCAAGACTTGCAGCGCTCGGAGATATTCGGCGGCGTTGAAGGTGAACCGCAGACGATACGTCAACAGGCGTTGGCTGAAGAGATAGCGGCTCGTAAGGACCGGGATAAGTTAGCCACGGCTGAGCTATATGGTGGTCTCGAGGGCGAGGCTCAGACACTACAGCAACAGTTAGTTGAGAACCAGTTAGCCGGCGCCCCAATGGATCGTCAGATGATGCTGGCTTCGCAAGCAATAGCGGCCCGCGAGGCCGGTATGGACTCGTTGGCGGATGCGATAACTGACCAAGTGCAAGGTGTTGCTGAGGCGGAAACGCGACGCAGTATGGAAGCAGCTCAAGAAAGATTTTTGGCGTTAGGCGACGATGCAACTTTTGACGATTGGTTTCAAATCGCAGACGAGTATAATGTGCCAGGCTTAGCCGAAGCTCTAAGAGCTGATTTTGGTGCGGGCAAAAATCCTAACGATAAAGATAGCGAAACCGAAAACGTGCGGCGGAAATTCTATCAACCGAGAAATGGCGAGTAAGGAGAGCAATTACAATGGGCATACCTTGGATGGCATTAACGAGCGTAGGGTTGCCGCTTTTACAAAAACTTGGCGAGAGTAGAGATGTGGGCCGTTATAGGCGGCAGCTCGAAGAACAACAAAAAAAGGCAAATCTTATCAGCGCTTTGAGCAAGGGGCAGGTCCAGTATCAGCCTACCGCGCAATATAAACCATCACCGTTTACAAAGTTGGCCGGCGCGGCGAGTACGGGGCTGGGTGCGTATCAAGCGTTTAAGGGGCTACAGAACCAGCAAGCGGCTGCTGATCGAGCTGCACAACTGGATGAGTTCCGTTTGCAGCAAGCTCAGCGGGACGCAGCAACCCGAGAGGGAATGGCAGACTATCTCAGCCGGGACCGGCCTAAGATAGGCAAGTTTACGCCGCAGCCGAGGGAGCAATACGGACAACCGCGTCAGGCGGCGCCTAAGATAGGTAGGTTTACGCCTTCTCCGCGGACGGCGGCAGCTCCACCACCTACGGGTGGCCAGGTAGGTGGCGGCTTAGGCGTAGGCCAGGCACCACCGAGCGGCGGGCCGCAGCTACGGGGCGGCTTGGATGTGGGTGCGCTACCGCAGTTTGAGGCGCCGGGGTTGGTATCGTCGTTGGCTAATCTGGACCGGGATAGGTTTCGAACGATGGGAAGGGAGCAAGCTGCGGCAGCAGAGAGTAAGCGTTTGTCGGATCTGCAAGGGGATGAGTTTGATCGTCAGACCAGGCGGATGGTGGCAGAGGCCGCTGGGGGGCCAACGGCAGCTTCAATCAGAGCGCAGCAGAAAAGCGCATTTGATAAAGTATCCGGTATTATGAAAAGCCGAGGAAGCCGCGGCCTATCATTTGACCAATCTATTGACGGCCTTGATCTGACGGATATGACCTCCGCAGACCGGTTAGCCTTGCAGGAACTACATACACAGGCGCTTTATGATCGCGGCAAAGAGATCAATAGCAACGTAACCGAATTCTTGTATGGCGATATACGTCAAAAGTTTTCTCAGGATCAGTTTATGAAGAAGTCGGGAGACTTGAAGTTCGGCATCAACCTTTTGACCAAGGGCTTCGATCTTCAAGACGGGGTAGGCGATATAATGATGGTCAACGCATCTGTTCGGTTGGCAGATCCGGGGGTGTCGGTACGCCCGGCGGAAGCGGAGACAATGGAAGAGGCGATGGCCTTGTTGGAGCGGTATGAGTTGGTGGCATCGGGCGAGAAGGTCTTGGAGGGCAATAGATTCACGCCAGCCTTTAGAAATCGTCTGTTAGATGGCGGTCTTGCTAATTACGATGGCAGCCAATCTTTGGTCGCCAAGCAAATAGAAAAAGAAACAGCGGCTATGTTGCCCCAAGTGATGAACATTATAGACGCAGAGCCCATAACGGGGAAACAAGCGGCCAGAGAAATTATTTTACCGTTTTTGGAGACATACCAATTATTTCCGATTGAAACCTACAAATACGACACTGAGGCTTATAAGAGAGGGCAAGCAACAGCAGCACAGACCACCCCAGAAGGGGATCTTTGGCAACAAACGAAGAAGGTCTTGGGGTTTTAGTTAGGACAAGTAAGGGATAAAAAAATGGCTACCAATTTAATACCCAGACTTGAACTTGAGGCAATAACTCAGATTCAAGACCCTGACGAACAGGAGCAAGCCAAGCAGCGCCTTGTGGACAAATATGGCGTCGATGTCATAAAGCAAAGCGTTGAAGCCATTGACGCCAAGATAAAAACCGAGCGCCCTGGCTTCCTCGCTCGAGGTGCGGCCTCTTTTGGCGGGACGCCCGAGCGCGAAGCGCAGATATATAAGAAACTGGGCTACGATGTAAAGGTTAGGCCAGAGGGGCTGGTGGCCAAAACAGCCGAGGGCGAGCGCTATGTCGATCCCAAAAAGTTTGATGTTGGCGACATTGCCGATGTAGCTGGATACATCCCACCTACGCTCTTGGGTCTGGTAGGCGGCATAAAAGGCGCGGCGTTGGGCGCCCCAGCTGGTCCAGCGGGAGCGGTAGCGGGACTTACGTTAGGCGGTGGTGTAGGGGAAGCAACAGGCGAAGCCATACGGCAACAAATTGGCTCCGCGTTTGGAGCAAAAGACATTGATGTGCCAGCAGTAGCAGAGGCGGGAGCCATAGGTGCCATATCGGGGCCATTGGGCAAGCCGGTGGAAACGGCGCTACGCCGGGTAGCGGCGCCGTTTAAGGGGGCAATAAGTGAGCGCTTGAACAAGAGCGTCATTGAGGCGGCAGAATATTTAGACGAGCAACTCGGCACGAACCTACGTGGTAATTTGCCACTGTCGGCCATGACCGAGCATCGAGGCTTGCAAGCAGCAGAGCAGCGGATAGCCGAGGGTCCATATACAGGCGATGTATACGCCGAGCGGGTATCTAAGCCTTTTGAGAGCGAGCAGCAGCGAGCCTTTACCGAAATGGAAGCTCGCACCGGCCCGTTGAGTGGCTTTCCAACAGGCGGCGGTGTGTCCTCAGAGCAGTTAGCCACCATAGGCCGTGGCGATAGAGAGGCGGGCGAGCGCATCATAGAGGCCACCAAGGAAACGCTGGAAGCTCGTAAAGACCAGATTGATAATGCTTATAGAGAGCTTGGCGAGGCTATAGATGACGCCGCCATTGTTGATCCCGCCGAGACTCGCCAGGCATTAGGCCGCATTAACGAGATGACGGGTAGCGCCACTGAGTTTGAGCTTTCCAGTGAGCTGCGGGGCCAGTTGGCCAAGATCGGACGGGATGTAGAAAAGATTGAAACCTTTGAGCAGATGGACAACTTCCGCAAGCTGATCGGGTCGCTGTTACGAGCTCATTCCGATGAGTTCAGCCGCACCGGCTTAGACGCGCAGTTGAGTAAGCTCTACGGGGCGCTGTTAAGCGACATCGAAACGGTGTATGCGAGAGATGCGGGCGTATTAGGGTTGCATTTAGGCGAGAGCGCTCGCGGCTTAGCTCGAGAAGGTATTGAGCTGCAAAATGTCGGCATCAACCGCTTGCTGAAGGGCGACAAGGAAGAGGCGATAGTAGACCGGCTGATGAGCAAGGCTACAACGCCGAAAGAGGTTGCCCGATTCCGCCAGCGCATTGGATCATTGCCCGGCACTTCGGGGTTAGAAACGACAGAAGCCGCAGAAATAGCATGGCGAGCTACGCAAGCAGAGGTGCTGGAGAAGCTGCGCGAGGCGTCGATACGGGAAGGCGAGTGGAATAAACCACTTGAGGCGGCGCTAAGTGGTAGCCGTATGCTTTCTCAGATCAAGCGCATGGGTGGCTACGACAAGCTCAAAGCGCTCTTTGGTCCAGAGAAAGCTGATGAGCTGATGCAGTTCGCAGGGTTTCTCAAAGAATCTAACGTCCGTGAGCGCTATTTAAACTCCTCGGGAACGGCAGCCGCCAATCAATTTATCTCTACGATGTTTGAGCTTGTGCGAAGGCCATCAGTAGCTATAGGCCAGTGGTTGGGTATGCAGGGCATGGCTCGCATGATGACTAAGCCAGGGGGCCGTAGATATTTAACAGAAGGCTTTCCAAAGGCGGAAAACCTTCTCGGCCAGGTGGGGCGTGTAGGAACTCGGTACGGAGTGCGCGAGTATCGGGGCGAAGAATAGTTTTATGGGTGATTAGTACGGCAACGAATAGCAATTATGCCAACAAAGGGCGAATAATATGAGTACGGTCTCAGCGGTTAAATCGTGGGCATCAAACGAGGTCTTGTCAGCGTCTGACCTTAATTCAGAGTTCAGCAACCTGGTGTCGGCTGTTAATAATTTGAACAGCGACAATCTGGATCTGGCGGCTAACTACACCTTTACGGGTAACCTACAGGCGGTCAACATCACAGCGACAACGGCCTTTTTGCCCGATGCGTCGGGTGGTGCTGATATAGGGTCAACTACGCTTGAGTTTGGCGATGTCTTTTTGGCAGACGGTAAAGCGATCAAGCTGGGTAGCGACCAGGACATAACGCTTACGCACGTAGCCGATACGGGTGTGACGATGGCCGGCGCTCATGCTAACGGCACCATCTTACAGCTTAATAATACGGCCACAGACGGCGATGCGGCGATACAGTTCGCCTTGTCGGGTACGGTGGCCTACTCGCTCGGCGTCGAGGATGGAGACTCGGATAAGTTTGTAATTAACTACGGCACCGGCGCTTTAGGCGCTCAGCCGGCGCTTGAGATAGACTCGAGTGGCAATACCAGTATCGCCGGCACACTTGGCACCACCGGCGCCGCTACCTTGGCCAGCTTGGTATGTACGGCAGCCGGCACTTTTGGGGGTGGTTACGGCAGCACCGGCGCGACGATCAGCACCGCCGGCGTAGGTCAGTTCAACGGCGCCCTGACTACGGACGGAGTGTTAACTGGAGCCAGCCTCGTATGCACTGCGGCGGCTACGTTTGGCGGAGGCACCGGATCGTCAGGCGCCACGATAACCACCGGCGGCGCTGGCACCTTCGACGGCATCCTAAAGACCGAAGACACTACCGAGGCGACCTCTACCACAGACGGTTCCCTACAGACCGATGGCGGCCTATCTGTAGCTAAGGATGCGATTATCGGAGATGACCTAAAGCTGTTGTCGGATTCGGCGGTCTTGTCGTTAGGCGATGGCAGCGATGCAACGCTGACACACGATGGCACCACCGGGGTAACGATAGCGGCTAACCCGATAACCGTTGATAGCGGCGCGGCCCTGACGCTTGACGCTCATACCGGTGTGTTTGTCTTCAAAGATGCCGGGTCCGAGGTCTTAAGGTTTACCGAGGGCAATAGTGGAGATGTCACTGTTAAATTGGCAACTAACGGTAAAGACCTGGTATTCACCGACAACGGCGATGCCACTAATATGAAGATTCTGGACGCCGCGGCTGGCATTAATGTCCCAGGCGAAGTTCAGACCACTAAAATTGCCTACACCGATGGCGACGATGCTATAACCATTGCAGACGGCGGCGGCGTCACTACGGCCAGCACCTTGACGATAGGCTCGGTGGCAGCCGCGGGGAGTGATGTAGATAAGTTTCTGGTCCTCGATGGTAGTGGCAACGTAGACTACCGGACCGGCGCCCAAGTACTTAGTGATATTGGAGCATCAAGCGGAACTGCTGCGGATGATATATCTGCTGGTGATGGTGCAGTTAGCATAGAAACGACAAGTGGGAACATTACCATAGATGCCCAGGCGAATGATGCTGATGTAATTATTAAGGTTGATGATAATGGGTCAGCAGTTACGGCGCTTACGCTTGATGGTAGTGATGAAGGTAATGCGATATTTGTCAATGATGTACAGTTAAAGTCTGATGGTGCATTGCTGGAATTCGGTGCGGACCTGGATACTACGCTAACGCATACAGATGGCACAGGACTGACGCTTAATTCCACGAATAAGCTCACTTTTGGTGATGCTGCAAGTTTTATACAACAGAGTTCGGATGGCACCTTGCGGATAGATGGTGAAGCGATTATTGACCTTAATGCGTCTACGCGAGTGGATGTATCGGGTGATCTAAAAGTTGGTGGTGAAGTGCAAACAGCGGGTATCGGTTACACCGACGGCGATAATGCGATGACCATTGCGGATGGTGGTGCTGTAACATTCGCCGCCGATGCTTACGTAGCCAACGGTAGCGGCTTAGTTGTTGGCAATACTGCTCAAGTCGCAACAAATACTCTGACGGGCGAGGCGCAGATTCAAGGCACTACCAACAATGACTCACTGTTGTCGATTAGTCGATATAGCGCCGATGGCACGCCTCCGCGCCTCCATTTCGCAAAAAGCCGCAACGCGACTATCGGCAACGTGACGGGTGCAGTGCAGAGTGGCGATGATCTGGGTTCAATCGGTTTTTGCGGCAGTGATGGCACCGATTTCAACAACCAATCTGCGTCTATCGGTGCTGTGGTCAGCGGATCAGTGTCGGGTGATACTGTGCCAGTAGATCTAATTTTCAATACTGGCACGGCAGCTACCGAGCGTATGCGCCTCGACAGTGCTGGCAATATGTCGCTGGGTTACAATAGTACAGCCAGTGCGGCATTTACTAATACCACAAATTCTCGTGGTCTACTGATCTATAACTCCGACGACTCTGCGTCTACAAAATCTACGGAACTGACATTAGCCGCAAACGCGGGTAACACACAGTGTGTAATTAATTTTACCGAAGACATTACAAGCACTTTTGACGGTCAAATTTTGTATGATTTGAATGCTGATGATATGTACTTCAAAACCTCTGGCAATAACACGCGGATGCAGATCGACCCTAATGGAAGGGTTGGCTTTAACGTATCGCCAGTGCCGACAGCATATAACACACTTGGTGTTGTTATAGACCAAAAAACAGGTGACGATGGCATTCTGACTTTTAAATCTACGGGCGACGTAGCACATGCTATTACCGATCAGGCCGAAACGGCCACATATGGAATGGTTAAAAAATTGGCGGCTACCGCTGGTGGCGTAGAAATCAAAGGCCTTAGCGGCGGCGAGGGTGCAGTGCGACTCGCAGGTTTTCAGACGGGCGAACAAACATCCGACACTGATGCATCAAACGGTTCATGTTTACGTCTCGGCGCGTATAAAAAGAGCGGCAGCAATTATGCCGCAATTGGTAGCACGGGTAATATTTTTGCCATTGATAATGCTGACACAGTGCGGCTGATACTGAAGGGCAACGGAGACATGCACATCACTAACACAACGCTAACTGCGCTGGATGAGGAAGATGACATCGGCCTTGTCAGGGCGTTCCAGAAGGCATCTTCAAAAGGCGTTGGATTAGTAATGAGTAAATGGGATGCAGTGATGAAGGAGAATGAGGACGATCTTCGGCGCGTGGGTGTATTGTCCAGTGAATCGGACTTTGTTATTCAGCAAAATTTTAACTCGTTAATCGGTGGTTCAGTGTGGCAATTGTATACCAAATTGCAAGACACTAAAGAATTTTATGAAAACAAAATCGCCGCATTAGAATCGCGGCTTATGCGATTGGAGAATTAAAATGGCTATTTCAGCGAACATTGTAACGATGGGTGGGCTAACTGCAACGGGTGCGTATCTACGGATTTCGGATCTGACGGTTAAGAAAATTATTCAAGGTAGCAATAGCGGCAAATGGCAGTTGGTGTATGGCGTGGATTGCTACGTCAGTGCTGATGAGCGTGCATCAGAATCACCGACAACGCTGGTCGCGCCATCCGTAGACAGGTTCAAAGTGATCAGTGATGACGAGCCGAGCGATCCGTATGCCGTAGCGTATGCTAATTTGAAGACGCAATCAACGGTTAGCAACGCATCAGATTTGGTGTGACCCATTGCGAGATCGGGTTTGTCGCACTGCTGGCGATAATTTCGATATGTGGAATCGGCATCGTAATACTATCGGTGGCTAAAAATGAGAATTAACTGGGCAAATTTGCCGCCTGACCCCGCCGGTATGTCAATGAAAGATTTGTCCAAGGCCTATCGCCAGTTGTGGAACGCCCTGGAAGAACAGAAACGACAAAAGCGGGCAATTCAGAATGTGAACAAAGCCAATCGTAAAGAGCTTTTACAAAAACGGGACGAGGCCAAAACAGCTAAAGGGCGGCTGGTAACGCTTAGTCGTAAACAAAAAGCCAAAGAAGAAGCAAGCAAAGCGAACTACTGGAGTGGCGGTGCCGCGATATGTGTGGCGCTGTTTTACGAATTGTGCAAAGCCAGCGAGGGTTGGATCGGCGGCCCGAAATATCAATCGTTCTGGCAACACGAAGCGATGATTTCTACGCTGACGTTTCTGACTACCAGTTTATTTGCCTGGGTGTATCGAGCTGCCCACCCCGATAGTAAATAAGGAACAACGATGGAACCAACTACAGATCCAATCTCGATGCTAATCACCGGCGGCGGCGGCCTGGGCGGGGGTGCCGTTGGTGGCTATCTACTGAGCCGGCTGCTGGGAAACAATAACAACAGCAAAGCCGATAACAGCGCCGAGCTAACGAATATCGCCAATAAGCTGGATCAAACTAACGAGCTGCTCAACGAGCTACTGCGCTCCCATGCGAGGCTCGAGGGCGCTCTATCTAAATAAAAAGGGGATAGATAATGGAAGACCAGATTCGTAATCGTATCAAAGAGCTAATAGCGCAGCGGGACCAGATCGTCGGCCAGATCAATCAAAACGCAACCCAACGCCAGCAGCTCGAAGCGGCCTACCAGCAGACGGCGGGCGCCATCGCCGGCCTATACGAGTTCGCACCGGATGCCGAAACAGAGGCAGAAGTAGAGGCGCCGGCGGAGAATGGCCAGCCCGATCTCGAGTTGGTAGAGGCTTGATACCTATACCTTATATATAAGGAGTAGTTGCTATGGATATTGTAAAAGGGGTAATAGACAAGGTGGCCAGCCGTAAACTGGCAGTGACGGCGGCAGCGGGTGCGGCAGCGGCAACCGGGGTGGTAGAGATCACCTTGCCGGTGGCTATTGTGGCCGCGGCGTATATCATGGGCCAGGCGTTAGTCGATGCGTTTGGCGGGTAGGTAGGGCGCCATCTATAGATGATCTATAGAAAACAGTGGGAATATATGATAACGGTGTGACTTTGTGAGTATTAACTACATGGGTTTTGTTCTATAGATGCAGTGTTTCTACACATTATTGGTATCTACTGGAAACGGTTGTAAATAAGGTTGCGTATTTTAGGTCGATACGTGTAATACGTGCTTACATATATTAAAAACAATAGTTTATAGATAAAAAAAATTGTTTATCTATAGATTATCTATAGAAACTTGCTTATTTCGTTCCTTTTTGCTCAAATTTAAACACGCTATCTGCGAGGTCGGCTACAGCTTGCTGATCGTCTGGATATAGGTGGCCATAGATATTGAGGGTGGTTGCAATATCCTTATGGCGTAGACGATGAGATACCTTTTTGATGTTGGCGCCGTTAGCGATCAGCATCGACGCATGGGTATGGCGGAAATCGTGAGGGCGTATTTTGCCAAGGCCGGCGTGGCTGCTGGCCAATTGTATGCACCTACGAACATGGCTTTGGTCTTGGATTTTTCCCAGCTTTTGGGGTTGGTAGCGGCTTAATATCGTTCCTGGGCTATCTGTAAAGGTGGGCTCGGTGGGGAATATCAGTTGATCGTCATGGTCTAACCACCCTGGGTATTTTAAGCGTAGCTTGACTTGAGCAGCGCGGTGGTTGTCTAAAATGGCAATTGCCTTTGCTCCCAGGGTAACCTCGGCGCGAGACCCATCGGTCTTAGGTACGACCAAATCCTTGTTATGGTTTATCTGGCGTTCAACTTTGTAATAGCCGGTGCCATCACTTTCTTTGTGGTAATACTTCCACTGCATCGCCAGCGCTTCGCCAATACGTAACGCGGTCAAGGACATTATTTGTATTAGCGGATGCCACTTAAAAGGCAGCGCCTCAAGTAGTTTGTTTATTTCGTCAACGGTTAAGGCTCGGCCTTTTCGCGCTTTGTTTTTGTCGGGGTTGATAAGAGGATATTCTAAATCAGCAGTAAGATCCGTATTGTGGGCTATTTTATCGTTGCGACATTGCCATTTTAGCACCAAGCGAAAAGTTTTTAATACATGCTGCATAGTAGAGCGCTGAAGGCGCTCCGGTATCAAATCAAACACCATCTGCTGGACATCATCGCGCTCTATTGTACTGTATCGTTTTGCACCAAAGCGCGGTATAAGAATCCCATTTAAGTTTTTACTGTCTAAATCAGCGGTGCCAGCCGCCCGCGTTTTTTGACGCATATCAAGCCATTTGAGCGCTACCGCTTCAAATGTAACCTTAGATCCTTCGTTTTTATTCGCTTCGTCTTCTTGTACCTTCGCTAAAAACCGCCGGTATCCGCGCACCCCTTCCCAATTGCCATCCTCGGGTATCTTACGCCAGCAGGGCTTGCCGTTTATGGTTGGGTAGACGAAGCGGGAAATGCTACCATTTTTATTGGGTCGCTCTTTGTAGTACGGGAGCGAGTTGCGTCGAGGCATTCGGTATCTTCCTGTAGTACGGATCGGGGGATGCGGATACGGCCACCGATCCATCGGTGGGGTAGCTGGTTGGCGTGGACCATATTATAGATAGTGTTTTGCGACACTTGCAAGTGTTTTGCTACTTGCCCAGGCGTCAGCCACAAGGGCAGTAGATCGTCTATATCATTCATCTTGTGTCTCTCCTTCCAATAATGTTATCAACGATGACTTTTCTATTAACAGGCGGCCAAATTTGCCACCGGGTTGTTTTACTTGTAATAACCCTTTCTTGATCCATTTGTGGATGCCCCAATGGGTAACGCCGGCGATTTCCGCGGCTCGGCGGACGGTGATGTAGTTGGTAGTGGTTGTCATAGTCATAGCCGCCTCGTTATCGTATGGCCACTACCCGCCCCGCTGGATCTCCCCAGTTCCAACGGCGCCGCAGCCTTGCCGCCAGGCTGCCTATTGGCGCAATCCCAATAGCCGTATCTCGGCCACTCAACATATTGAGGGATTGGGCGGGTAGTGGCGTAGATACGTCATTTATGAGTGTGCATCTCAAGTGTGGTAATGTCTTGGCCTTCTGATACGCGCAAGATGAAATCTTCAATGATGTCGGCGTCGAGCCCCACATATCCCACCATCTCGTTTGTCGGGTCGAGTAGCCAGGCTTCGATGCCATTGGCCTCAACTTCGAGCGAAGCGGCTGTACATTCGTCCAGGTATGGCGAGGACAGCTTGCGGGCCAGCGTGTAGTAGTCGTTGGCCGCTTTAGCAACCACTGCTGCGGCCAGGCGCTTGTATGGGTCATAGTTGTTGGCTCTTCTCCAACGTCCCAGCTTTATCTTGCTCTTCTTCATCTATCTCATTTATCTCAATGGTTACCCGCGGGGATTTCGAGTCTGGTGGCGTAAATTTGTGGAGTATGGATATAACGGTCTTACGGGTATCGTCAGGTAGTATTGCGGCGTGGACGAGCCCGTCGATAACGTATTTTTGTCCGTGGGATACGTTATCGAGGTCCATGCGGCGGTCTTTGGTGGTCCAGTGGAAGACCAAATGGACCGGGGGCGTGGCTGGTTTGAGCTGCCCTTTGGCGATCCAATGCACTTTGTTAGTCTCTGATTTTTTGACGGTGGCGTAGGCGGACCAGTGGCGCTTGGTGGCCGCCAGAACGGCGTTGAGGGTTGGCAACTGGCCGGGGATGGTGAAGGATTGGTCAGCCATTAAAATAACTGCCCTTGCGCTATGGGTTCTCGCAGAGTGCGATGCGCTCGTTGATAGCGTTTGACTATGATTTCCAGCGTTTCGGGGTACGTTAAATGCCGACAGAGGGGCAATACTCGCAGATCCATCGCGTCCCGAAACCAGTTGGTGCTATCAACAGAGTCCAATCGGTTGATATGGGTATAGGCCCGCAACGCCCAACCGTGTATGTGGTAGTTATCTGGTACTTGTTCGCAGACAGAACGGATAAACTGCTCTTTGCCCTCGCGTGGCGGCTGCAAGCCAATGCCTAACCACTTACCTCGATCTGCGGCTAATGCAATTAGATCGGCCAGATGCTCGGGTGGGTCTGTGTCGTGGATCGTCGGGAATCCGCCAAATTCCTGATAATTCTTCCAGCTCTGGCGCCAATCGCCCGATATATCGTCAATGCCCGCATAGGCATCGCAGAGGCCGTCAAAGCGCTGGTACCAATCGCGGTAGGCATGGCCGTCAATAGTTACCTTTCGCGTCATAGCACTATATGCACCGCAATCCAGTAATAGGCGGTTGAACGTCGGCACAAACTGGTCAATAAATTTGTAACGCCCAGCTAATACAAACGATAGCAATACGGGCATATCTTTTACCGCATTCGCTTGCACTTGGTTGTCAGGACTACCCAAGTAAACCGTCAGCGGAGCGGGTTGTTGACTTGTCGTATTACTGTTTTTTTTTGTTTCCATGTGTCTTCGTTTTCGTTGTAAGTCCAATTTTGGGTAGCCAGTAAAAACCCGAGCATTTGGTTGATGCCCTCAGATAGATCGTTTACACCACTGAGTATGTCTCGGCGCTCGGGGCTATCGGGCATTGTTTCCCGAATCAATTGGTCTAATTGGATAAACGTCATTACGGTTGAAATGCTCTCCGTAGCCCATCCGCCGCGGCGGCCATAGAGCGTATCCGTTGCTCGAGGTGGGTGATCGTTGGCGCCAGCTCGGTGGGGCTGCCGGCATACCAGTAGCCTCGGCCACTCGAGCCTATTGGGTGGCCTTGCTCACGGAGGTAGTGGACGATAGCCCTCACCGCCGGCCCGGCTATACTGAGCGCGGCGCCGATCTGCTTGCCGGTGATCGGGTTGTCCTGGTCTCGAGCCCGCAGCCCGCGCAAAACGGTAGCGGCGTGGGCGTCAACGGCGGGCTGATGGTTTGAGTTTGGAAAGGTGGTTAGTGGCATAATGGTTTTATTTGGTTTGAGCCCTTACCGTATTTAGTAAGGCCAGCCGCAACGACTCCAGTTGCTGCATCGTAGGCTGGGCGCTTTGGTTTATTTTTTCTAACTCTTTTATTCGTTTTGTTAATTTGATTTCTACCGACATCAGCTTAGTGAGAACCATTTGGTTTTCGTTCTTGAGGTGATCGTGGCCGTCTTGTAACGACGAGAGCTGAGTGCGGAGAAGTTTGTTTTGTTTTTTTAAGCTGGCGGTGGTCTTAGCGCCGGCGGCTATATCATTTGCCAGTTGCTCCAGCGTTTCCGCGGTGGCTTTTTTATATTCCTTTGATAGCATTAGGCTATGGCGCCGGCGGCGGGAATGAATTGAGCGCGCAACTTGGTCTGTTCGACAAAGTGCTGGGCATCGTCGTAGCCTATAACACGCCCGTCTACGGCGTCGATGACGAGGGCCAGGGCGGTCTCTACCTCTTCCCAGGTGGTGGAGTTAT
>Ga0114934_10001761_pt1 | contig 14041 bp, 26 predicted proteins | sample 4SBtaG_2_FD_99695 | JGI IMG/M metagenome (GOLD analysis project Ga0114934, IMG submission 99695) | Deep subsurface microbial communities from Kolumbo volcano to uncover new lineages of life (NeLLi) - 4SBTROV10_white metaG | ecosystem: Environmental > Aquatic > Marine > Volcanic ... | reverse complement strand
CATGTACTGCTCATTATCGGCGGGCAGTTGGCCCATTTCACCACGAGGCCATTTTATACGAAACTCGGTATTCTTTTCTAAATCTTTTTCAGCTAAAATTAAAGAAGTTTCTATGGTTGTAATTCTTGATACCACTCCAAAATAAGCCCAAACTCCCAGAGCTACCGCTGCTATAATACTCAGCAGATTTCGAATAGGCATAGCTACACTGGTGTTATCGCTTAATTTCATTGTACTTTCTTTTTTACACCTTTACACATCTCTCGTACAGCAGCAAATTGATCTCCTAGTTGAAGGTCTTTATATTTTCCGCAAGTGCGAAGCAGCTCTAACTCCTGCATAAGACGATTATTTTCTTGCATTAATTCAATTTGTTCATTGTTACATGTGCTTTGTAAAGGCCAACTAAAACGAATACCAATTTTTCCTGAATCTGCAAAGTAATCGCTGTCACTATCCATTCGTCTGTCATAGTCATAACGATCTATTTCGGTGTATAATTCTACACGGCCTCTTTCACAAGAATTACTATAGAGATAATCATTTCTTCCTTGAGCTTTATAACTAAATAAACAACACACAATTATTAAAAGCATTAGAACAATTAAGAATATTCTTTCGTTTTTCATTAATATCCACCAGTAATTAAATTATTCATATCCTTTAAGTCATATTTAAATTGTCTAATTGAATCAATATTAGTTCGTACTTGTTCTTCTAATGCACGCATTTCTGCATCACTTGCTGTTTCATACATTAACTTTTCTATAGCTTGAAGCTTCGCCTCGATACGCCCTACCCATGTCACCATGTCGGTCATTTCACGAACGAGCTCCTCCCTGGCTTCAGTATAATTGTTTGAATTTCTTGATGTACGCTCATTATAAATCTGATGTATATTATCTATTTCTAATTGAAGAAGTGCGATTGCATCTTCATTATCATCAATTGTATTATTTAATTTATTTATGTAGTTAATTCCACCATATGCCCCTGCAAGCAAAGATAATACTACAGGTATGGAAGCAATATATTTAAGCATCGTCTTTTTTCCTTTGTGTTGGTAGTCGTGTTCCTCCTACATATAAACCAAACCATGCAGCACCGGCACCTACAATAACAGATACAAAAGCTGATTGTGCATTTGTAGGATCAGGTAATTGCATAAACCATTCGGTTGTACGCCAGAATGCTATTCCGTATAAAGTAATTAATAGTCTAGGAAAAATTCTCCATGCTGATAATCGTTCTGGTGTCATTTAACATTTCCATCTTCTCCTTGCTTGCCTTAGCCTCGAATTAGGATTTTTAGCTGCGCCAGGAAATTTTTTCATTTGTCCTGCACTACGTGCACAATATGATTTGCGCCGATTTGCAGCTTTGGAACCTTTTTTAACTTTTCCAGTTACAGCCGTTTTTAATTTTGAACCAGGATTATCTCGGCGATATTTTTTTACCCCAGCCTTAGTCATTCCCGCTCCAGACTTTGTGGAGCGGAAATATTTTTTTGTTTTTGGTGGTTGCTTGTCTCTTGTTCTAGCCATAAATTACATTAACTTTAGTAGCGTGATTGAAGAAAACATAAAGATCGGTATCAAATTTTAATCCCATTTCAGGAAAAGAAAATTGAATCAGGTCCTCTGCTCCTGCTTTAATAGCAGGGGTAACTTGAGTAAATTTAACAGTTCCACCTGAACCATTATCTATCAAATCAACTCTGCCTTCAGTTCCACCACATTGAACAGTTAATCCTACCACACGAGCAGGAGCAGATAAAATCCTTTCAGGACTATTACCCGTTGCTGTTTGTGTAACTTTAGTAGTTACTTGGCCACTAGAAGTTAATTGTTTAGTTTTTAAAGCCTCCATTATTAACTCCAAGGATTAGCGAATGCACCGTTTCCGATTAATTGTGCTTCAACTAACCAAAGTAAACCATCAACAGCTCTACATCTAATGTGAGCTCCTTCTAGTCCACCTTTAGTAGTTGCAGTTAAAGTTAGGGTATCAGTTCCACCTGCAGTAAAAGCAGTCACAGCTCCTGGATCAGTTGCTGTATTATTGTAGATTGCCATACCTCTAAATACATCTGCTGTACTTCTACCTGCTGCAGTTCCTGCATTTAAAGTAAAAGTGTTACTTGAAGTTAAACTTGCAGTCATTAAAAACTCATAGATCATTCCAACTCTGCTGGTATTGTTTGGTCCAGTTCCTGGTCCTGCAATCTCATCATTTGCTGTGTCTGTAATTGAAGGTAAGTTAAATACAGTAACAGCGTTACCAATTTGTACAACTTTGCCTTGATATTTATCTATGCCTGCAATATCAGTTCCACCGTCTGTGGTTCCTGCTCCTATTGATTGAGCCATATCAGGACCTGTTCCTAAGAACCCATTAAGGGATCTTACTGGTCCTTGAAAAGTAGTTCTAGCCATTTTATTCTCCTTTGGTCGTATAGACCATTATCGCTACGCCGTCTCTATACCGTCTGCCTAGCCAGTCTGCGTAACTAAATTAATACTAGGAACTTATTTTATAAAACAAAAAAGGCGCTCTTACAAGCGCCTTCTTCGTATCTGGGAGGATCCAGTGTAAGTTTTAATTAACTACCTTGTGATGCATAAACACAACGAGGATCAGAGTAACCAAAGCTATATCTCTCACGTGCTTTGTATCTCATGTTTCCTGTATCAAAATCGCCTTCCATGCCTGTAGCAAGGGCAGCTCTTGTGAAGTGTTTAAATCCATTAGGACAATCTGTTTTTACGAACCATGCATCAGTATCAGTTAGATAATGGTTAACAGTGTAACCACCTGGTAGCATGCCCATATTTTTCAGAGCGTTAATATCATTGTCAGCAGTACCAACTCTAAGAGTAGAGTTTAAAACTCTATCAACTACAAATTGAATGTTAACTGGAATAATTAATTTATTCCCTTGCATTGCAATCTTTAGTCCTCTTTCATCGATAAAACCAGCAATATCAATCATCGCTTGTTCTAATGAGGTTTCGTTAATATCTGCATCAGTTGCAGATCTGTTAGACCAGGTTCCACCTAGTGCAGTTGGGTGAGCAGTGTTAGCTAAAGTAACTCCGTCTCCACCAGTTGTTGCAAATGCTGTGTTTAATACATCAGCACCTCTAACTTGTTTAGTGTAAGCCATTGAACGTGCCAATGCCTTTGTATATCTAGCAGATAAAGTATCATATAAATTATCTTCTACAGCTTCTTCTGTTAAAGCAAATGCTAGTGCAATTGTTTCGTGAGTGTAACGTGCAGTGAAAGATTCAGAAGCGGTATCAAAACCTACTGCTGCTCCTTCTGCTTTCACGTTAGCTTGTCCGAAACCAACTAACATAACTTCTTCTTCAAAAGCTCTATCTGATGATTCATTATCAAAAATTTCTGCTGCTTCGTTTTCGTAGCGTGCGTACTCCAAACCGAACAGGGCATTTAAACCAGGTTCTAGTTCTTTGGCAAGCTGTGCTCTATTAATAGCCATATCCTATCTCCTATATCCCTGAGGTTGAGTCCATATAATGGACGTTAAGTTTTACGACCGCTAATCGGCCTGCTACAGTTTTATCAACTGTACCTGCATCTACTGAAGCTTGATCATCAAATCCAACAATTTTACAATTTAATGTTGCCGATCCTGATGCGATAGTGCCTGTAGCTAGTTCCCCGTAAGAGTAACCAGTTGTATCACTTCCAGTAATTGCTGTCGCTAAGTTTGCATTAGCAAACAAAGCAGCATCAGGTAATGCACCATCAGCATTAATAACGAATAATGCATCAGGATTATCTGCTACAAAAGCTGTTGCTTCTGTTGACGGTTTAACCGCCGCATAACCAGGCCAGTGTGCTGACCAAGTTGGTGTTCCATCAGTTGCGATATATCGACAACCCATAAAGACACCTAACAAAGGTACAGTACCGCCATTAGCGTTACCCACGACATCTATTAAACCTGCGGCTAGAGGAATTACTGGAGTACCAGTCCAAATTTTGGAAGTAGTACCAGTAGTTAATCCATCGAAGTTTATAGGATACGCATTAACACCTTGGTTATTATAATTTGAGCCTGTTCTTTCGTAAGGACGAAGACCAAAACTCGCATCTATATTAGCCATAATATGTCTCCTTTAGACAATGTGAAATAGAGACATCAATCTTACCCATTAAGATTTTTTGACTCTACCGTATTCTACCCTACTCTGTCTATCTTTTGAGATAGGCATTGAAGGGTGCTCTTGTTTCATGAGATCATTCTCAATGGATGCTTTTTGATCGTCTGTCTTGCGCTGAAAGTAAGCGTCTCTATCTTCTTTAACTTCGATCGGACATCTCATTAATAATAATCCTCCAACTCCGATAACACCTTTATATTTACCTTCTTGTATAGATGGTAAATCATTTCTGCCTGGATATTCACTTATATTAACAAATTCATATCCTGAACGTAAGCGACCCAAAATGTTTTTTTCATCTGCTTCGCCACGAAATTCAGCACGAACCCAACGATGGTGAAAACCTTCGGGTGGTTCGGGTGCTTCTAAACTTGAAGGAGGAACCCATCCTCTCTTGCGAGCTTTTTTTTCACGGGTTTCAATTTTGCGTGGGGATTTATTTATCTTTTCAGTCATTGTATTATGCCTCCTTCACGTGTTTTGCATATTCTTCTAATGGCACACCTAATTTTTTTGCTATCGCAACCTGCGATGGTGTGAGTTTTACGGTTCTGCGTCCAGTTTTCGTCGATCGATTTGCAGAAGCAACAGCTTGGACGGGCTTACTATTACTACTATTATCCTCTATCTTACTATCTTTAAAGCGATGAGGAAACTCTTTTTTTATTCTTTTATCAATTTCTTGATAATATTCGTCAGTGCGAGGATCAAAACCTTCTTGTTCGGTTAATTGTTGATGCAATCCATAAGCTGCATAAGTCATAATTTGATCTTCTCCAAACCATGAATTATCTTCAGCCCATTTTACAGCACGAGGATCTGGCGGTGGAGGTGTTTGAGGTTGTTTTTTAACCGAAGCAGTATCAGGATTAGTAGGTTGAATATTTTCTAATCTTCTTTTTTCTCTTGCTACTCTATCTCCTTCTTGAGTTAGTGTTGCTATTTCTTTTTGATATTCTACTTGTCCATCAACATCACCATTATTAATAGCATTCTTTAAATTTGTTTTCGCTGCATCAAGTTGAGAATCAATGCGAGCCGACATATCAGAAACATAAAGCTTATTCGTTTCTGAAGTTCTATTTTTTAATTGTGAATTTTCTTCTTGAATTTTTCTTGCATATTCTACCGCTGCTTGTTCACGACGTTCAGACTCACGCATTTTTCTAGTAAGTTTATCAATACGTTTTTTAACTCCTGTACTATATTCTTCTAAATCATCTTTCGGTTCATCTGCTTTTTTTTCTTCTTTAGTTTCTTCTTTTTTTTCTTCTACTACTTCTACTTTTTCTTCTTCTTTTTCTTCTACTATTTCTCTTATATTACTTTCCTCTACAGGAACTTCTTCTTTAGTTTCTTCTTTAAGTGTTACTTCAACACTATTACCACTTGTATCTATTGGAACCATTTTTTCTTCAGCCATAATAATCTCCTAAAATAAACTTGCTGGCAGTATGTCTTTCGGATGATCAATGACTGCCAGTATTTCATCATCATTTACTATTCTAAGTTCCCCACCTTCTATACGAATTCTTGATCCAGCATATTTGGTAATAAGAACCCAATCAGTGACTTTACACCAAGCACCGTTTGGAAATCTTTCTTTGTCTTTATAAGCATCAGGTCCTACTTTTAAAACTCTACACACATTCGTTGCTATTTGAGCTTCTGCTACCGTTTCATCTGTAAGATGTAATCCTGCTTTTGTTTTTTTCTCTAACAATAAAGGAAATAAAACAATTCTAAAACCTGTAGGTTCTGGAACTTTTCCTATTTCTTTTTTTGTTTTGTAAGGTTTTTCATTAATATCGATGATATTAGTTTCGGGTATCATTATCTTCGGCTTCGTCATATCGCTCCTGTTTTTTTAGCAGGTCCGTGAGTTCCTGTACTATTTCATTATATCCATGTAATTTTCCTAGAAGATACTTATATTCTTCAAAGTCTTTTACACCCTTGTTTATAACTGTATTAACTTGTTCTTGTCTAGTTTTAATTATTTTTTTTAAATAGTCAATTACTGTAATTAATTCCATTAACCACAATCTTTCATGATCGCAGCCAAAGCTTCACATCTTTTTTTTGTTTGTTTTCTCCAACGTGAATCGAGCATTTGTAAATGAGCCTCGTGATAATTTTTTTCTTCAAGTGCCAAAAGCATCTTAGCAAACTTCATAACCCCTGTAGTACCAAGTTGATATACCATTTCCACGATACATTCCCAAGCATTAGGATGAAGATCTTTAATATGACCTACTAAAGTATTAGCTCCTTCTTTCGCTTCTTGTAAGTCTGTTAAAAATAATTCATAAAGTTCTTCTTCAGGATATTCTACTCCTTCTTCAAAAACATCTGTTGGTTTTACTAAATGGCCATAACCTATTGTAGCAAATCCAAGGGTATCTTTATAAATTTTTGGAACAAATCCTTCATGTTCCATAATTCTCTCTTCTAAGCTCATGTATATATTTTAGTTTTAGGTCTTTTGTTTGATAGCATACGACCGAACCCTCTAGGTTTAACAATCACAAAACCACCATGTTTATAATTCTTAGCCCACTTCTTAGCAATTTCTGGCTCATTTGCAAATAAATATTTTCTCTGCTTCTCTGATTTGAAAGGCATTATTTTTTCTTTTTCTTAGGAAAACCTTTTTTCATATTAGCATAAGCCTTAGGACTAATAGTAGATTTCTTTTTAGATCTACTTGTCCCTGCTTTTTTTCTTTTGTTTATATTATAATATAATCCTTTTTTCTTCTTTACACTTCCACCCTTTTTTTTATTAACGGCTGCGCCTGTTAATGGTTGACCTTTTAATTTCATACCTGTTGGATCGCCTTTAGGTTTACTTGCAATTTGTGCTTTCATTCCTGCAGCATTAGCTTTCATTTGTGGAACAGTTAAATTTTTTGCTGATAATCTAGCCATTATTTAGTAAGACCCTTTGCCTTCTCAAAAGTTCTGAGGCCCGATACGCCGAGCATTGAAGTGACAATTGCTAGAAGGGGCCCAGTTTCTATGGCAGGTGGGACAATATCTATACCTGAAAATTTTGCATACCAATCAATACAGGGAGATAGGATAAAGGCGAAGAACAGCGCCAGGGCTCCGCACCAGCCAATCGCCGGGCGCCACCCAGCAACAAATACGGATCGATGACCTGCTTCTTTTGCATTTACGTCTAATTGTTTTTCAGCGATTTTTTGTTGAATACGCTGCATTAATATTTTTTTATCTAGCTTTTCCCCCTCTGAGGTGTGCAAATCATCGACCACTTTAGCAATAGTTTTTAATGCACCACCTTGGCCTCCTATAATTCCTTGAATGATGCCAAACATTTTATGCAGCTCCGCCTGTCATCCAGCTAATTACCCAGATAACTACAATGGCTACGATAGCCGCTTTGATCCAATCCTTCATTTTCCATTGGCTCCACTCTTTAATGTGTTCCCACAGATCTTTTAATAGGTTCATATAACCTCCTTTGTTAAAGTAGCAAAGTATACTATTTTAAACCTTTGAATGCTACCTTTTTAATTTGCATTTTACTTCGTTGTCCTTTTGGTCCAGCACCTAAGTTATCTTTAACTTTTGGTCCTTTCGCACTAGCTGTATATACATCAATAATTTTTTCTTGATTAACAAATTTTCCTGCATAAGGATTCATATCTGTAGATACAGTCATTTTTGCATTAGGGTACAAACTTCCGTTAATGTATTTTGGTTTTGGGTTATCCATAATAATTCCTTTAATGATATGTTATTTGTTCAGATTCTATTATAAAACTTTTATCAGCAAAATCAAATAAGATTTGTGCATCTCTTGCTCCTACCTCTTCTATAAGAATAAGTTTAGCTACATTTATCAAAGCCCCTGAGAAATCAATAGGATTTAATTTTTCTTTTTCTATAATATCTCTTGCTTTAGCGTATATTTCATTAATTAATCTATCAGCATCCCCTATCATATTTTTATCTTTTCGGTTTTTGATCGTCCATTTTCTTTAAAGCTACCCTAGCTCTTAATTCAGCAATGTCTTCGATAGAGTCTATCTTTTGTGATTGAAGATCTTCTTTTTGATCAAACTTCATTTTATCTAAAGCTATTTTTTCCTTGCCTTCATTGACTTTTCGTTGAACATCAGCCGCTTGAATCTCTAATTCTTTTTCACGAAGCTCTACTAATTGATCAGCTCCATCTACTTCTAACATATCTTGTTCTTCAGCTACCATATTATTAGTTATCTGAGCGATACGCTGTGCAACTTCTGATTCAATCTGCAGTTTAGATTGTTGCATTTGTTGTTGCATTTGTGGATTTTGACCCATCATAGGATTTTGCTGCATCTGCATCTGCATTTGTTGTAATTGTGGTCCTGCTTGTTGCATAACTTCTTCACGTGCCATTAATGCTACATGTTCTGAAATATGTCCTTGTAATAAAGCTAAAACTTGTAAGTTTGCTTTAACTAATGAACTAGACATAAATGCTCTATGAGCATCAATGTGAGCTTGATGATTCTGTCCTTCAAAAGCACGAAGAGATTTTAAACCCAATGCCATTGCATTCTCTACACCAGGATCAATTGGTTGAGGTTGAGGCGGTGGAGGTAAAAGAGCCTCGATGTTTTGAACATTTAACGATTGATACATACGGCGGTATGCTTCATATAAGTTATGTTGGTCCGGTGCAGCTTGAGCTAATTGCAATTGCATTTGAGCCATTGCCACACGTTGAGACATCGAGAACATGTTAGGGTCTGAAACAGGGATAACATCAACTCTGTCATCAAAATCTGTTTGTTTGACCATTTGATTTCCACCCACAACCATGTACGGATACTCCGGAGGAAGGAAGGTACCGAAAACACTTGCTAGTAATTTAAACTCATGTTTTTGTGAATAGTGCAAACGTTTATGAATAGCGCTCATTACTTTAGCGCCTTGTTCCATCATAGCGAGGGTGGTTCCGACAGGTGCATTTGTGTTTGTTTCTGATATTTTCATATCAGCAATAGCTGCAAATTTTTGTCCAGCGTCTACACAAAAACCTAATAACTGAAATAGCACTTGATCAGGGCCTTTATATGGAAGTGGCATTAAGCCAGCTCGTAAGTCCCCACTTGGTGCGTCTATATCTCTAAATTCTCCTGGTTGTAATGGTGAATCATCACCGGCAATACGTAATCCTTTAGCTTTAAACCCTGCAGGTAGATTTGATAATGTTCCTGCATCAATAAGTTGACGAAGTGTAGAGGTAGCTGTTCGTGATAACCCTCCAAGCATGTGAATAAGACCAAAACCGTAAAAACCAAGACCAGGTAAAAACTTATAATGAACAAAATATTCTATTTTTTTTCTAAGAGGGTCATCTTCTTTGTAGTTTCGGTAAATAGATAAGATTTTATTAGATCCCTTATCAACAGTTACCACATATGGTACTTTAATACCTGTAGGTTCACCTGAATCGCCATCCATATCTTCAAATCCTGGAATATCTAAGTCACAATGCATTTCATACAAGGTATAAACGTCATCAGAATAGGCAACTTTGTTAACTCCCTCTAATTGGTTGTATTTTTTCTGTATTTCTGTCTCTTCATCGCTAACTTGTACCTCAATATCTCTATAGAACCCTGCAACTTGCTGTTTTAAAAGCTCATTTTCCGACATTTTTACAATATGTGTTACACGTTCTGCTGATTGTAGGTCAGTTGCTAAATAATTTACTACTAAATCCTCACTTGGTATAAATTTTGACACTGCTGTTTGTCTTGTAGCGTCATAATAAATTTTTTTGAAAGCAGATCCTGCAAGTGGTAAGTGAAAAAGCAACTGATCCATGTCTGGTGTATACTCTTCCATCTTATCAGTGATCTGATAATTCATAAAATCTTGAACTCTATCTGCTTGCGCAATAATTTCTGGTGTTTCTACACCTAAAACTTCTGTTTTTACTGGTCCTGCTGGTGGTAATAATTCTTTAAAAGCTTGCGCTTGAAAAGCTGTAACTGATTCTGCTAATAAAGGATGTGTTACACTACTTGCGCCCTGAAATGGTTCTGTTCTTTCATTATATTTAAAACCTAATAAATCTAAACCTTTGGTATATGAAAATTCCCACTCGTGCCGTGATTCGTGGTCCGAGTCAAATTCTTGAATTAAATCAGAAGCTATCTTTCCTAACGTTTGGTCATCTAAAACTTCTGCTAAATTGTCAGCGAACCCTGCTTCAAGTGGCTTAGCTGACGGATCAAAATCAATAACTGCTCCACCTTCTTCTGTTTCTTGAACTTCTATTTCTTCATCGTTATTAAGTCTATTAACAACATCGCTTGATTCTATATCAACTGTTTCTTCAACTTCTAAATCAGGATTTGATACTCCTGTAATTCTTTTGTCAACAGCCATTATCTTCTTGCCTTTCCGTAACCACGTTTCGCTAGTCCGCCTGATTTCATTTTAATAACGGAACCTTCTGCTGAACCCTTGGCTTTTGGTCCGGGGATCGTGGACCCCTGGGCACTTCCCTTGGTTGCTGCTCCTTTAATTACAGAAGTTTCTGCTGAACTTTTTACATGGCCACCTTTACTTGCTCTAACATATTTAGGATTAATTAAAAATAATTCTTGTTCAATGATATCTATTTGGTCCTGATCTCCTATTGCTTTTGCATCTTCTAAAAGATCTCTTAATTGTTTTACTCTACTCTCGACCATAAGCCCTCCTAATAATAATTTCGTTGCATACCAATTTGCAATGGAGGATCTTCATAATCCTCTGGATGAACAACAAAATTACCTTGACGAAACCTTAACATAGCTTGGGTCATACTGTCTACTAAATCATCATGTTCACCGTATGGAAAAGCCGCACACTCTTCCACCATGTCTTCTGTCCATCTTTCATCTGGGCGCCATACCATACCAGCTTCAAATAAAGGTGAAACAGAATTCACACGTACATGTTTATCATTTCCTTTGCTTGGTGTAAAGTTAACAACTGGAATTCCTAATGTTCTTAATTCTTGTGTAAGAGGCATACCACTTGCTTTTGCTTCCACAATAATTGTTTCTGGTTCCCAAAAATTATATTCATCCATAGCAATTCTTTTTAACTCAGGAAAATCCCATCTTCCTTTTTTACAATCAACTAACATAACATGAGGCTTTGCTCCTTCTTCAGGGTAAAAAATTCCCCACGTGCTAATAGCACTATAGTCAGCAGTTTCTTTTCTACTATATGCTGTATCATAACTTTGAATAACGTGAATTAAATCTGGTAATTTTTCTTTATCCCATACTTGCCACCACTCACGTTTGATAATGGAACCTTCTTCAGAGGTTGGTTGTTGTTGCCATTGTGCTTGCCATTTTTGTTCTGATAAAGAAGCTTTAACAGATTCTAATTCTTCTAGTTTCCAATACTGTGGCCAAATAGGTTTATTACTTGGTAAGATTGCAGGAAATTCAATTACCTCCCATTGATCAGCTTTAGGTTCTGTTTGTGCTTTCATTAATTGTCCTGTTAAATCTTTTGTTGACCAACGAGTCATAACAATTAAAATGCGGCCGCCTGGTTGTAAACGTTGACGAGGACCAGAGGTATACCATTCATAAGCATTATCCATTGCAGTTTCACTTAATGCATCTTGCTCGGAATGTGGATCATCAATAATTAATAAATCTGCACCACGCCCGGTTATCGCACCGCCGGTACCTGCTGCAAAATATTCTCCACCATGGTTTGTTTCCCATCTACCTGCTGCTTTACTATCTACACTTAATGATACATTATTAAAAACATTTTGATATTCAGTTGTTCCCATTAAGTTTCTTACTTTACGACCGAACCGGTAAGCAAGTTCCGCTGTGTGTGTTGTTTGAATTATTTTTAATTTAGGATTTATTCCCATCATATAAGCAGGAAATAAAAAAGATGCAAATTCAGATTTAGTGTGTCTTGGTGGCATGTTCACAATTAAACGTTTTATTTTTCCTTCAGCTAATTCTTGAAGCTTAGACGCAGTTCTAAGGTGGTGGGGCCCTTTAACAAAGTCTGGCCACATTATTCTAGCAAAATTTAAAAAATTATCTTGCGCTGCATCTTTAAGTTTTAGTTCGTGTTCACGAAGCAGCAGCTTTAATTCTTCGGCTGATGGTTTATTCATTGTATCTTTTTTATACTATATGTTTGTATAAATCATTGTCTAAATGTCCTCTCTCAAAAACCGCCCGCCCGAAAACGGGGGGTGGGGGGTATAGCAAAAGTTTAGAGTATTTGGGAGGAGGAGGGGTTACCTAAAAAAAATTTAGAAAAGGGTAGACCGCCCTTCTCTCTTTTCACGTGAAAAGAATAAGAATAATATAATAAAATGTAATAAAAAGTTATCCACAACTAATTTAAAATAAATTAATTTATTATCTTGTATTATCTTTTAATTAGTTTAAATGTATACTTATATCAAGCTTGGTTGAGCAAATGACCGACAACCTCGACACCTCGAAACAACAGTAGGGGACGAAATAGAAAGTCTACCAAGAAAGATATAAACAATCCAACAAGGAAATATTATGACCTTACGTGTTGATTTAAGCAAAATCAAAGATTATCAAAGTATCTGCTATAACAAGGAAGACAAAGAACAAGGCACAGCCTTGAACTTTTTCAACCTGCCTTATGCAGACGCAACCAACTACCTAGTATTAGGGGCGGCGGCGATTGGAATAGGGGAAATAACCCAAGACAATTACAGAGAGGTTTTTGCTCGACATCAATTCTTACAGAAAGATATAATTACTCTTGACGATGTTAAGAATCATATCGGACTGCAAGTAAACGCAGCGAACGAAACTAGAGGTCGCTGGTTGTCTAGAATTGCTAAATCAAAGTTCCAAGAAATACTTTGGAATCTTGACAACAAGTAAAAGAATAAGGGGGCTACACGCCCCCTTACTTTCATAATATTTCCAACAAGGAGGGTCTATGAAAATAGATAAGAATACTACTGTCGTTGGTTTTGCAGACGCAATGAAACAAACACTTGATATCATTGCTAAACGCATGAACGAACAACAAAGCCAAATTAATGCAGCTCATTCAATTATTGATAATCTGCAACGACAAATAGACGAAATACAATACCCAACAAAAGATAAATAGTTTTCAATGTTGGGTTGAAAATAGGGGGCGATACACTCGCCCCTTAATCATTCAACCAATAGGAGAAAGTATGACTAAAAAAGATTATATAAAAATTGTTAAAGCTATCAAAGACTATGTTATCTTTGAGAAAAGCAAAGATAAAGACTACAATCATTATCCTTTAGTAAATTTATTTATAGGGGTGTTAAGCAACGACAACCCTAGATTTGACCAGTATAAGTTTACAACTGCTATCGATAATGAACTTTTAAAAGTGTTAATGCTTCCTTCTGAGGAAGCATGAATAACATTGCAGAAAATTCATTAAAAGATAAATTAATGCAATTAATTTATGAATCAGTAGAAAAAGCTATTGAAATAGAAAGCATGGACTTAAAACCCGACGAAAAAGTTATTGTCAATATAGATACTGACCATCCTGAAGGAATTAAAATTCATGCAAAGAAAATAAAAAAGTAATAGAGTAGGGGGCTTAGCCCCCTATTTTTTTAAGACTTTCTATTCATTTTTAAAACTTCTTTTAATCTATCATCTAAAGCTTTATTATAACCTTTATTATAACCTTCATTATAACTGGTACTGGAATAAAAGTCTTCCAATAAATTACTATAAGCCCTTACCAAGTGAGGTAAGTGCATATCCATTATATTTATTTTTTCACCTCTGCTTTTTGAATAGTGT
>Ga0114934_10001760_pt1 | contig 14042 bp, 8 predicted proteins | sample 4SBtaG_2_FD_99695 | JGI IMG/M metagenome (GOLD analysis project Ga0114934, IMG submission 99695) | Deep subsurface microbial communities from Kolumbo volcano to uncover new lineages of life (NeLLi) - 4SBTROV10_white metaG | ecosystem: Environmental > Aquatic > Marine > Volcanic ... | reverse complement strand
GCCTATATCTGCCAAGACTTTTTGTGTCCCGTGAATTTCCATTGCATCATTCAATGCGTCATATAAATCACGATGTCCGCAGCCGGGGCATAATTCAGGCGGTCTGTTTGAAATGATTTCCGGTGTCTTAAAAAACTTTGTGTTTTTTATGTTTAAGGCAGTTGCTACAAGATTAGGATTTAGTTCACCATCTCGCGGTAAGGTCCCATCTAATCTTCCACTTATCGGCTTGCCGTCATCGAAAAAGCCTTGCAGCATTTCTTCAACAATCGGATAACCTTCTTCAAGTACAATAAGTTTGTCGCATTCCAAATAAAGTTTTTCCAAATGATTTTTCGGTAGGGGATACTGACTTATTTTTACCAGCGGGAAAGGCAAATCGTCATTCGCGAAATTTTCCATTAAGTAATTATACGCAATTCCGCATGCTACAATACCGAGTGATTTATCCATACCGGAACTGTAAGTATTGTATTTTGAATTTTGTGATTCATTCTCAAAATTGATCTGATTTTCCAATAGAATTTTATATCTGTTTCTTGCGATTGACGGAAGTAAAATAAATTGTTTCGGGTCAGCCGGCAAACTGAATTTATTCTGTTCCACCGCATCCTTACAATCAACTCCGTAGCGGGAGTGTGAAAGTCTCGTGGTTATTCGCAGAAGCACAGGCGTTTGGTATTTTTCCGATAACTCAAAAGCTTCACGAGACATATCATAGGCTTCCTGTTGGTTTGTCGGTTCAAGAATCGGGATTTGAGCAAACTTACCATAATAGCGAGAATCTTGTTCATTCTGTGACGAGTGCATCGAAGGATCGTCCGCCACTGTTACAACCAAACCGCCGTTCACTCCGGTTATTGCCGAATTCATAAACGGATCTGCTGCAACATTTAAACCAACGTGTTTCATACAAACCATAACACGTTTGCCTGAATATGACATTCCAAGTGCGGATTCCAGTGCAGTTTTTTCGTTTGCTGACCAACTGCTCCGTATGCCCCGGCTTTTAGCAGTTTTGGAACGCTGAATGTATTCCATTATTTCTGTTGAAGGTGTACCTGGATAAGCATACATACCTGATATTCCACCGTCAATTGCTCCTTGTGCTATTGCTTCATCGCCGAGTAATAATAATTTTCCCATCGTAACTTTGGCTTTATTTTTGGATAATATTATCCGAAATATAAATATTTTTTTTACTATAATAGAATTGTTTTCTAATGCGGTTATTACTATTTCTATCGCACTAAAGTGCAAGTTAGAATTATGAATTTAGATTTTAGAATTTGAATTTATTCATCGTACATTCAAGGATTCTGCGAGAGTCTGCGACAAGTATTCTTATTTTTCTAATTTCTAATTTTGAATAATATTGGATGTTTTTTTAACTAAATTATTTTTTTGCAAAAAAAATCAAAGATTCGGCTTTGACGAACAAAGATTTAGTTGTCAATAATATAGGTTTAAAATAGTTACGGAGATTTACAGCTTTGGCAATCAATCTGTATTACAACAGAGACTGCTTATTAAATATTTTATTATTTTTATAAATTATTTTAATAGAAATGACTGAAATAAATTCAGTCTAATGATTTTAAATTTTAACAATAAACTTTTGGAGTTTTAAATGATTCATAAAATCAATGGCAAACAAAAAAATTCAAAACTTTGTTTTGTGTGCGGACTTAAAAATGATTTTGGTATTCATGCACATTTTTATTCAACTGAAAGTCAAGAACTTATTGCGATATTTACACCTTCGGAAGAGCATCAAAGTTATCCGGGAAGATTGCACGGCGGTATTGCTTCGGCTATACTTGACGAAACAATTGGGAGAGCAATATTAAATAAGTATGAATCGGAAGTCTGGGGCGTTACAATTGAATTAAATCTAAAATTTAAAAAACCCATTCCATTAAATCAGCCTTTAAAAGTAATTGGGAGAATTACTAACGAAAACAGTAGAATGTTTGAAGGAACAGGGGAAATTGTTTTACAAAACGGGGATATTGCTGTAACTGCAAAAGGCAAATATTTTAAAGTACCTTTAGAAAAAATTACTGATTTTGATATTGAAGACAACGAGTGGCGAGTTGTTGAGTTGGAAAACGACCCGGAAGAAATAGAGATTTAGTTTGAGAAATGTATTAATAAGAAAAAACTATAATATTAAAAAATCAATATTTAATCTATACAATTCAATAAATTATGTTTTCATTACGATTAAAATGAGGTAAAAATTATCAAACATTCCAATTCGATATTCCATTCAATATTTAAATCCGTAATTATGCGAGTAGTTTTACAGTTAAATGTACAAATCAATTAGATGTTTTAAACAATAGAGTTTCTGCAAAATAACTTATGTGTATTTATTGGGAAGTAATAAAAACGATTATAATATTTCTTACATAGATGTCATTTCCGAATGTTTAAATTGGAAATCCATTAGTTATGTTACCTGAAATTCCAATCCCGCCCTGTTGCTTGGCGGGCTGGCAAGTTGGTAATGACAAAAACATCTTATTTCGCAGAAGGTTTAATAAGTATTCCATATTCGACAAACAGTTTAGTTAATCGTTTCTTCTTCATTGTTATTTGTGGAATCATATTTGCGGTTCAAATTTTTTTCGCTAATATCTACCATATTTAAATTATTTAAGTACTCTGTAAATACAGGTTTTTTAATAGAGCTTAGTTTGTCTAGGATGTTAATAATTTCGTTTGAAGCATCTTCAATAAAACCAATTCTTTTTAACAAGGCTTCTTTTGAAAATTCTTCTTTTTTCAGTTCTCTTCTTATTGCGGAAGTAGATAAATTAATTAAAGTCAAAGGTTGTTTAATTTCGTGATTGGCGGTCAATACAGTTGCCGCAAAAGTTTTGATTTTTTCTAATTCAATTAGCAGCAAATTTGATTCACGGAATTTTAATGCCGAATTGATTCTTGCAATTAATTCTGAGCGGTTGAACGGTTTTTTTACATAATCGAAAGCACCGGCTTTTAAACCTTCCGTTAAATCTTCCGAACCTGTTAAAGCAGTTACAAGAATAACCGGAATATTTTTTGTGCTTTCAGTTTCAGATAAAATTTTACAGGCTTCAAAGCCTGACATTCCCGGCATCATTACATCAAGTAAAACCAAGTCAGGCGTAACTTCGGTTGCCTTTTTTATTCCGTTTGGTCCATCATAAGCTGTGTAAACATCAAAGCCTTCGCGTTCCAATTTATCCTGCAGAATAAAAACATTGTCCGGTTGGTCGTCCACTACCAATATCTTTTTCATTTGCCCTATTCCTTTCTAAGTTTCCAACTTGAATATTCTTTTTACTTTAAATGCCAATTCGGCGCGATTAATTGGTTTTGTAATTAATCCGTTAAAACCGTTTTTCTCAATTATTTCTTTATCATCAAGCATTGCGTGTGCAGTAAGTGCTATTACCGGAAGATGCTTTGTGTTTTCATTTTTTCTTATTCTCTTAATAGTTTCAAAACCGTCCATTTGCGGCATCATTATATCAAGTAAAATAATATCGGGAATATTTGAATTTATTGACAGCAAACATTCTACACCGTTGTGGGCAAATTCTGTTTTAAAACCCAAATCCTCAACAATTTCGCCAACTGTAAAAAGTGTATCGGCATCGTCATCAACTATCAGAACATTAATCATATCGGCTTCGCGTTTTATTTTGCCATAAGTACTTCCTTCGTCTTCTTGAACTTCCGATTCGTCTGTTAATAATTTCTTTTTTGTAATTGAATTATCTTGCAGGCCAAGACGTTTTCTTATTATTTTCAGAACATCGTAACGGTGAAAATTTCCTTTTTGAATTATTGATTTTACATCTTCAATTATCGAGTTTCGTGTTCCTGAATCAATTTGTTCAGGAAATGAGAAACAGACAGGAATATTTTTTAAGTACTTATTTGAATGAATATCAAATAACATTGAAAATTCCTGCCGGTATGTTTTATTAACATTAAATATAATCAAATCCGGCGTTTGTTTTTCAAAAATCTCTACAGCATATTTATAATTATTTTCAGAATAGATTACATTATATTTAGTTTTTATTGGTAAAGATAGGTGCTTATCTTGGATTACTGTTATGTTTTTAATTTTGTGAACCGATTTACTTTGTTCTTCAATAAGTGCGTCTAAATTTTCTTCGGAAATATTGTTTATAAAAAATCCGTTTATTAAAAAGCCGATTCCGAGTTTATCTTCTGTATTGAATGCTGTTAAAATATTATGTATTTGTGATGTCGATTTGCTTGCCTTTAATCTCAGCAGCAAGTCAATTCCCGTGTTACCGTTAAGGAATAAATCGAGAATTATGTAGTCGGGTTTAAGCTCAACTGCAAATTGAAAGCCGTCATCGGTATTGTCGGCAAATGATGTTTTCACATAGTAATTTGAAAGATAGTCTTCAAATATTTTTTGAATTTCAAAATTTGAACTAATAATTAAAACCGATAATAATTTCTTACCGTTTAATTTTGCACTTATGGTTGCATCTTTTTTACGGTCGAAATTTATTCTTTCCTTAATTATATTAGGAAGATAAACTGAAAATAGAGAACCTTCACCTATATTGCTGTCAAGTTCTAATTTGCCGTTTAAAAGTTCAATATAGCGTTTGCAGATCGCAAGTCCAAGACCAGTTCCTCCATATTTCCGATTGTTTCCGGACTCTATTTGCTGAAATTCTTCAAATATTTTCTTTCTCTCGTCTTGCGAAATCCCTATGCCGGTATCAATAATTTTGAAAATTATTCCGTTATTTTCGGATTCTTCCAAAGCTAATTTAATATAACCATTATCTGTAAACTTAATTGAATTACCAAGAAGATTTGTTAGAATCTGGTCTAGTTTGTTTTTATCTGTTTTTAAAAGAATATCTTTCTCAGGAATTGTTTCGACGAAAAATTCCAAACCTTTTTCGATAACGAGAGGAGTAATAAAAGATTGTAAGTCGCATAGAAAATCGCTAAGCAAAAATTCTTTTTCAATTACTTCAATTTTGCCTGAATCTGCTTTTGAAAATTCAAGTATATTGTTAATTAATGTCAAAAGCTTTTTGCTATTACGTATAACAATATTTAGTCGTTCTTTTGTTTTGGAAGTAGTTTCTCTATCGTTAAATGCAAGCTCTGTTAATCCGAGAATTGAATTGAGCGGTGTTCGCAATTCGTGCGACATACTAGCAAGGAATTGTGATTTCACTTTTGCTAAAGCTACTGCTTTGTCTTTTTGTTTTTCCAGTTCCTTAGCTTGCAGTTTCAACTCGTCGTGCAACCTTAAAAGTTCTACATTCTGCTTTTTAATTTGGTCGTTTTTCTTATGATAATTATCATTTAACTCGCGAAGTTCATCTACAATATTTTCCAATTGCTCTAATGATTTTGCATTAACCAAACCGATTGCAAGCTGATTCCGGATTCTTTCGAGATAAGCTTTAATATTTGTCTCAGGTTCGGTTTGCGATGCAAGTTCAATTATTGCAATAACTTCATTATTGAACAGTATCGGAAATATTAACAAATATTTTAATTGTATTTCTGCTAAACCGGATTTAATAATTGGGAAATTATCTTTAAAATAATATTCTATAAATTCTTTCTTTTTTATTGCCTCTTTATATAAATCGTTGCCCTCGACTGCATTAGCAAATGTTTTATCAACACCAAAATAAGTAATACATCTTATATCCTCATCTTGTACAAGATACATAGCTCCTACTGAAAAATTTCCGGCATGCAAAATTTTAGACAGAGCCGTTTCCGATATTTCTTTTAATTCAGGGTTTTGATTAAGAAGTGCAAGAAATTCGGTGTACTCCTTTTCTTCCTCGTTTTTCTTTTCCAATTCATTTAACATTCCGTTAAACGATTCGGCAAATTGTCCTATTTCATCTTTAGTTAAGATAGGGATTCGTTTTTTAAAATTACCTTTGCTCGCTTCTTTTGCCGTTTCACTTAGAATAAAAATTTGTTTTCTAAATTTACCGGTAAAAAGCAATATAAATACAACCGAAAGTGCAAGTCCGGCAAAAATAATTATTACCATCATAAGTTTCATTGTTGAAGCATATTCTATACCTTCTTTGGGAGTCCTGTATATAAGGAAACCCTGTTTTAAGTTTGTGGCTAACGATGGACTTGGCTCATAATATGTGCTAAAAAAATCAACATCAGAAAGCGTTTCTGAAAACAAATCATAATTATTCTTAAATTTTAAATTATTAATTGCTTTAATAATTTGATAGAGATATTTGTTGTCGCTTTTTTCGGAAGGTAATGCAAAAGGAATATTATCAACGGTGAACGAAATTTTGGCATCAATTGTTTTTTCCAGATTGTCAAGAAAATCTGTAGAGATACTTTTCCCATAATAATATTTTTGATTCCCAACTTTGGAGTTTCGCAGAATAATATTTGGATTTTTATGTATAAATTCTGAAACCGTTTGGCAGTCCGTATTAATAATTTGATTATTAAATACTCTAAGTGAGTTTTTAAGAATCAGAGTATCGTTTGCAGTTTTGAAAAGAAAATCAAATTCAGGTTTAGCAGTATTTTCAAAATTAGTTTTTGTAGGGTTTTCATTTTTATTGACAAAAGCACTGAAACTTTCGTCAACTTTTGAAATTTCGGATTGAATAGCAAAAATGAAATCGTTTGCAGATTTAAGTATTATTTTCGAGTTTTGATTTTTGAAGAAGCTGTTTGTTACGGAATAATACACCGCCGTAGAAGTTAGTGTAACAACAAGTACGATAACAAAATTGATTAGTAATAGTCTAACATTAATTTTCATCTTCTTCTTTTTGCAAAACTTTTCTGATAGTTATAATTAACTCATCCAAATCGTAAGGTTTTGAGATAAAGTCGGATGCGCCCATGCGAGCTGATTCAATTGCACTTTTAACATCGGCATAGGCAGTTAGGACAATCACCTTACTTTTAATGTTACTTTCGTTTAATTTGTTTAATACATAAAAACCGTCTTTCCCGGGCATTTTTAAGTCCAATAATACCAAATCAATTTTTCTTGAAAAAAGTATTTCCAATCCGGTATCAGCACCATCGGCATAAAAAGCAATATAACCTATTTCTTCAAGCTCCTCCTTAAGGACAGTGCCGATAGTCGTGTCGTCATCTATTATTAAAATTTGGTCTGTCATTTGTTGTTTTCTTTTCTTTCTTTTAGTTTTTCCTTAAATCGTTTTATTTCATTTTTATAATATTTGAGTTCCTTTAAGTTTTCGACTCGTCGTTTAAAAAATTTATCACGTTTTAAATCTTTTATGCGTTCTTTCAAAGTCGGCAGTAATTTAGCATCAATCATAATGATTACTTCCTTTTGAACCTCTTCGTTAGAATTATATCCGGTTAAAAAACGAATTCCCAAAACCCACCAGGGTAAATCCTTAAGAAATGGAATTCCACGCCTTACTGTTTGTGTTGTATTTACAAGCAAACCTCCGATTACAGTTTGTTCACCGTTTAGTAAAAGGACTTCTGTAGAAGCAACGGTTTTTCTGATTTCGGTAGTAATTTGTCCCGGTATTGCCGAGCTTCGTTCTACTTTTAATCTTAACAAGATATAATCAATTCCATCTTCATTATAAATAAAGGGTGTAACTTCAATTATAGTTCCGGTTGAATAAAATTTATCGATTACATTGCCCGCAAAATCACGTTGTTTTATTGAAATATCAGAACCGATTTGTATTCTTCCTTGCTTAGTGTTTCTAACGGTAATAGTTGGACGGGAAATTATATTGCCCAGTTCTTCATTTTCAAAAAATTTGAATAAGCCTGTTAAAGTACCTGAAAAATTTCCTACAGTAAATTTAGCATCAGGGCTAACTGTAAACTCAGGAGCCTTTTGTGTCGACGCACTGCTGCTGCCGGTTGTGTTCCCGTTACTAGTTCCCGTCCCGGTTCCTGTTCCACTGTTGGTTGAACCGTTACTGTTTGATGTTGCCAAAGTTGTTAACCCTGTATGAACGGATAAACCGTTTTGTGAGAGAACACTTTCCCAATTAATCCCTTCTTCCCGCATTTTTTGAACATTTGCTTCGAATAAAATTGCTGAAATTTGAACTTCCCTTGCACTGATATCAGCATAATCTTCAGCTGGAACATTAGGTTTACCACTTTTTTGTTCTTCAACAACAACAACATCTTCTTTTTCTTCAAATTTATAATTATTAAATTTTGTTATCAGTGTTAACGCTTTCCAGTATGGCATATTTTTAATTTCAATTCCGATAGGTGCTTTGGTAACAATTCTTGAAACTATTTTTTTACCGGTCAGTTTTTCACTTATTTTACTTAAAACTTCAATTGCTTGATTGAAAGGGATGTTTTCGGATAAACTAACCAACTCAGCCGGATTAGTATGATCTAAATCTGTTAATGCTTTTTCTGTTGACACCTGTGCACTTATTAGTGTTGTAAAAAACAGAGCGATTAAAAATATTATTAAAGTTTTCATTTTATTTCTCTACTATTTCTTTTTTTTCTCAACTTTTTTATTTTTTGCTTTTTCTAAAGGCAATGTTATCCAGTCAACAATTCCACCTCTATTAATAACAAATTTTACTTCGCTTTTATCATAATCAATTTTTGTTAAGTATCCCAAATAAACTTTATCGCCTTCCCAAAGAAGATAAGTATTTCCGTTATCATCCGAAAGAAATGCTCCATCAGGCACTAAGGCAAGAAGATGTGCAGATTGTACATCGAGAAGGTGATCTTTATTTGGCGGAATTTGGTTTCGAATTAGAGGATAAAAGACATCATATAGCGGATTCGGTCTAAGATTATTTTCACTAAACAGACTTGAAGCAAATCTATTGTCATTCGAAAAGTAAACTTTTGCATACATTGCATAATTAACCAGATAATGTGTAACTCCGGAATCTGATGTTTGAACCAGGTTTGTTAAACTGATACTCTCTATTTTTTTCAATTCTTTACTATGTTCAATAGCATAAACAAGCTTGTAAAAATCATTAAAAGCAGCTACACCGGTGAGTTTATAAGTATAAAAATTAAAATTATTTTGATAGTCCGTGTTTACATAGTCAATATTCACATACGAATACGGCATAAAATTAAAGCTTATTTTATTTACAAATTGAAAAAATGCCGATTGACGTAGTCGATAAGGAATAATAAATTTTCGTAAGGAAAGAATTGAATCCAATTCAGCCGAACGCAATTTTAAAGTATTTAATTGATTAGTAAGTTCTTTTGTATTAAAAACATTTAAATTTAACTCTTTTATTTTAGCATGTTTTTCATTAATAACAGCATCCTGATGCCAAAAAGTAAATGTGCCTCCGGCAAGTGAAATAGCAATTACAATTGCTGCAAGTATCAAAGTATTTTTTAGTTTACGACTCATTACTTACCTAATTTTTACGGAATCGGGATTTATGGAAAATTTTAGATCGAACTTAAAAGCATTTTTTTCACGAAGTGGTTCATATTTTACACTTTTTAAAAGAGATGAATTATTAAAGTCGGCAAACTCGGTAAGAACACTCCGTGAAAGCGAATATCCTGTTACATTAACTTCGTTACTATTTGGTACCGAAAGTTTAGTAATCCAAAAGTTTCTTCTTCTTTCTAAGAAATCAGATTCCTTTTCCAGCATTTTCCAATAAATTTCTGTCCCCGTCCCTGCACTGTCCAAAATAGCTTGGGTTTTATCAAAGCCCGCAATTTTTTGACTAAGCGGTGTTATCATATCAATTATTTTTTGATTCTTTGCTTGCCTATTTGTTAGACTAACAATTTTAGAATTTAAATTATCAATTTTTTGATAATTAGAAAGAATTTTGTAAGTGAAGAAAAATGTTACGAAAAACAGCAACGGCATAATAGCATAACTGTGCCATCCAAATTGAAGTACTTTTTGCTTCTCTTTTATATATGTCGGAAGTATGTTGATTCCATTGTATTTCTTTTGCTGTTCGTCAAAATATTCAACTGCAGCAGAAATAGGAATTGAAAATGAAGAAATATTTTCATTGTCTTCAGCCGGTAAATCGGATGAATCAATAGCGTCAAATTTTAATTCGCTAACATTTGCTTCCGGAAAAGTTCCGTAAAATGAAAGAATTAAATTTTCGGAATTATCTTCTCCGCAGAGAATAACATTGTCTAACCTAGGAATACTGCCGTTTTCCATTTCAAGTAATATCTTAGAAAAGTAAACGTCGTAGGTTTGTAAATTTTGTGTCCCGATATCAAGAGTAGAACCAATGTGTTTAATTTTTTGTCCTTCCAAAAACATTAATTTGCTGTACTCTTTTCCGGTATAAATTATCAACGAAAAATCTTCAGGAAAAAATTTTGTTGTTTTAGAAACATAATATGCAAGTGAAAGTTCGGCAGTCTTTATCGTTGGAATTTTTAAGTATTTGCGATTATTGTATTCTGCAAGCGCATCTACAGTGTTTGCACAGGTGATATTTCCTTCTACAAAAACACTTAATTTTGATGTTTCGGAAAAGTCGATGTAATCAATATAATCCTTTCGTACAACTGTTCCTTTTGTTTCGAGAATGTCGTTGATAATTTCATCAAGGATTTTCCCTTTGTCTTTATCAGTTGATATTTCACAGATATGATAATTTGCAACCGGTTCTGTTATAATAGGAATAAATTGTGCACTTCCCAATTTAATGCCATCAAGCATTTCGGATATTTCTTCAAGGTCGGAGATATTACTGCCGGTTACTCCACTTGGTTCATTGTCCATATTATCAAAGGATATATCACCGTCATCACTTTCCAAATTTTCAATACTGAAACTTGATGCGGTATTATCGAGAATAGCAGGGTTATCACTTTTAATATCCGTTGAACGAACCGAAAGAGTTTTATGAAGTTTAACTCCGGTTTTTCCCAAGCTTAAAAGAGCAACTTTAATTTCTGTTCCCTCGCAATATACACATACCAATGGTTTCAATTAAACACCCTTCAATAGCTGAGTAATTCGAGTTTTATTGTTTGCATAAGCAATTGTATTTTCCTTTGATATTTTCCGTGATTTATAAAGTCTAATCAAATCTTGTTCCATTGTTATCATACCCTGATTTCCGGCTTGATTTATCATCATATAAATTTCACTTGTATTGTTGTTTTTTATTGCCGCACGAACATTCGGAGTAACAAGTAGAACTTCCTTTGCAAGGATACGTTTTCCATCTAAGCTGGGAACAAGTTTTTGTGATACAACGGAAACCAGAACATCGGCAAGTCTATTACGAACTCTTTCCTGTTCAACGGGATTTACTTCGGCAATAATTCTGTCAATTGACTCTACAGCCGATGAAGTATGCAATGTAGAAAAAACCTTATGACCTGTATCTGTTACCTCTAATGATGCAAGTATTGTGTCAGGGTCTCTCATTTCCCCAATTACAATAATATCAGGGTCTTGTCGCAGTGCTTGAATTACTCCGTCTTTAAATGAAAGGACATCTCTTCCTACTTCGCGATGCTTAATAATCGAAACTTTCGATTCGTGAACATATTCAATTGGAGAAGCAATAATTACAATATGTGCCGGGTCAAATTGGTTATGGTAATCAATTATTGAATCAAGCGTTGTGGATTTTCCTGAACCAGTAATTCCCGTAATTAAAGAAAGACCGAACCTAATATAATTATGACTCATTGTTTTTACAGCGTTCGGATGAAATCCCAATGAATCAATAGGTCGCGAAGACGCTGCTATAGCTCTCATATTTAAGGCAAGTGAATCAAGATCGAAATAAGCATCGCATCTAAAACGTACTTTTTTATTTAGTCTGTCATATAAAAAAGAATAACTGAAATCAAGATTTCTGCTTACCCACAAATGTTTACATTGGTTTAGATTTAAAAGACTAATAATAAGGGCTGCTGCTTCATCGGTTGTAAGCCTTGGAATATCTTTTACACGCTCTTTTTTCCCGAAAATACGAAACCAAACAAATCCATCATTTCCATGTCCGCCAATTTCAATATCGGAAGCATTTCTTTCAATCATTAAAGTAAGCATATCATTAACAAACTTTAATAAAACCAATTTATTCGTTTCTTCATTTTCGTGAATATGCTCAATAATAAAATTCACCCTATCAGGTCCTATAACCGTATTGGGAACTTTATTAGAGATTGCAGATAATATTTCCTTAGCCGTATTGCTCATATAAATATATTTTCCGAATAAGAATTTTTTGTATTTATTTCTTTTGTTTTAAACAAAAGACGCCATTTTACTTTTAATAAAAAAATATATATATAATTATCGGACAAAATAATAAATAATTAAATTAAATGAATTTAATTATTCTTCCATTGTTGCGCCGATAACTTCTTGAATAGAAGTTAATCCGAGTTTCACTAATTCCAGCCCAGATTGACGCAATGTTAAAGTGCCGTCCTTTTTAGCTTGTTTTCTCACCGATTCTTCGTCCACATCATCACCGGCACGAACGATCAACTGTCTAATTTCTTTTGTAAAATAAAGAGCTTCATGTATGGCCATTCTCCCTTTGTATCCTGTATCGTTACATTGCTCACAGCCAACTGCTTCATATATTTCAATGTTTCTCCAATCGTCGGGATTTAGTCCGGCTGCCCTAAGATAATTTTCATCTAAATGTTCTACTCTTTTTTTACAGTGTTCGCAAAGTTTTCTAATCAATCTTTGAGCAACAATAATATTTATCGCGTATGCAATAAGAAATGGTTCAATGCCCATCTTAAAAAGTCTGGAAATCGCGCTAGGTGCATCGTTTGTATGCAAAGTTGAAAATGTTAAGTGACCGGTGTTTGCTAATTTTATAGCTGTTTCGGCGGTTGTTTTATCTCTCATTTCACCAACAAGAACAATGTCAGGGTCGTGCCGCAGTATTGATCTTACGGCCTGTTCAAAATTCATTTTGTGTCCGATTTTTAATTGCCTGGCACCTTCAATTACATATTCAACAGGGTCTTCAACAGTTAGAACATTCACTTCAGGTGAAATTACCTGATAAAGTGCAGCAACTAAAGTAGTACTTTTCCCGCTACCGGTTGGGCCTGTAAGTATTATCATCCCCTGCGGTTCGTTAATTGCTTTTTTAAAAGCAGTATGAGCATAACCTTTTAGTCCTAATTTCCCCAAGTCCTTAATAACCTTTCTATCATCAAGAATACGAATTACAATGGATTCAAATTTGTTCTTTAATTCCGTACCTACCATCGGCAAAACCGAAACTCTAAATCGAATAACAGTTCCGTCAATTTCCCGTTGAATAAAACCATCCTGTGCCCGCTCTCTTTCAAAGCGGTCTAATCCTCTTGCTCTATCTTTAACAACAGCCATAACTGCTTCAGGCAGTGTTCCTTCTTGTGTGTGCCAAAGTCTTAATTTTCCGTCAATTCTAAAATGAATTTCCGTCCTATTTCCGGAACAAGGAATGATGTGAATATCACTTACATTTTTTCTAACTCCTTCAACCAAGGCTGCTTCAACAAGATTTGTAAGAGCACTTTTATTAATTTCGGCATCTAATTCTTCTTCGCTTATGGAATTATCTTCGGTCTCAATATTAAATTCCTCGCTAGTGTCTTCCAGCATTTTTAGAAATTCATTTTCCGGCGGTACCAATAAATCAATTATTTTTTCATAATCTTTTTTCCTGATATAGTTAATTTCATATTTACGAACATTTAGACTATATGCAATTTTACTTAGATATCTGTCGGTAGGGTCAACGGCTGCAAGAATTAATTTATCTTTCACTCTTTCATCAAATTTATAAGGGATAACTTTATGCTCCAAAAGCATTTTTTTTACCTCTTCACCATTTGAAGTCATTAAGTTTTTTATAGTTTTAATTCTTTCTTCGGTCAAGTCATCGGGCTTTATATTTAATTCCCTGAAGGCATAAAGGACAGAAACTTCTCGAAAAATTGTATCGTGATCAAAATTAAAGTCTTGCACAAGAATTTGAGCAAGATTGCGTTTTAACTTTGTT
>Ga0114934_10001759_pt1 | contig 14047 bp, 21 predicted proteins | sample 4SBtaG_2_FD_99695 | JGI IMG/M metagenome (GOLD analysis project Ga0114934, IMG submission 99695) | Deep subsurface microbial communities from Kolumbo volcano to uncover new lineages of life (NeLLi) - 4SBTROV10_white metaG | ecosystem: Environmental > Aquatic > Marine > Volcanic ... | reverse complement strand
CTCTCGGTGTCCGGCCTCGCAGTGCGGTGACGGCTCTCCGCAGTGCATAATATCATCCAGACTACACTCGCACCCCGTATCCAGATTAACCACTCCATCATAGCCGTTGTCCCTAAGCCATTGTCTTACAATCTTGATCAAATCCATGCTATTCCTCCTCGCAAAGTAATAGGAATTGCCTTATTCGCTCAGATTCAGCCTTTATGTCAATACCATTGAGACGACACTCTTCAAGGATGTCCTCGTCGTTTGCCTCAAGTATGGATTCACTGAGGGAATCCATCAAGGCTTCATATTGCTCCCCCTATTCCTTTCGCTCTGCACGAACAAACCCAACAACTTCTCCTATTTCTGGATAGTCATAAACCATCACACAGGAGTCACATTTACTAGGGACAGAGGTTAGATCTGTAGTGCTTGCTAACATTATGCTCGCCTTAATTGCTTCTGTGTAATAATGGCCTTCGTATTTCTCAACCAACTGCTCCGTCCTCCACGTGCTTGGATTCACTTCTAATCCAGTATCCACGGCATCCAATGCTTGTAGTAAGACTTTAAGTAACGCCTTCCTATTTACTGTCATCGTAGCCTCCTATTCATCCTCCCACGGTTTATCATCCTTGCTCGCGCAGATATAGAAATCCCAGGAATGGTATTCACCTTCGGGCGGGATCACCTTATAACCCGGCCTACACTCCGCGCAGTTACCATCGCACGGCATAAGCTCGGATATCTCGCAAGCACACTCGCCGAAGGGATTCCACAGCCCGTCAAACCCGTTCTTCTCCAGATATTCCTTGACTATTCTGAGACAATCTTTTTGCTTCGATTTCGCCGTCACAACCTCCTATTCTTAGTCGTCCTTTTCTGTTTCAACTTTTCCACCTACATGTAATGCTATCAGTTTAAGCCCTGTGCTACCATGAGACACGAGCCAAATCGGCGTAGATTCCCCCATCATAAATTCACCACCTTTATATCCCTCAAATATTCGGCCCATTGCCTCCTTACAGTCAACCAGCAAGTCATTCGCTGGACGAAATCCATTCCCCTGCTCAAACGCTAGGTCGCAATAATAACCTCTATAACTATGAGGGTCGTGGAGATTCGTCACTTCTGCGTCTTCTGGCATTCCTTCTAATGCGTTAATCATTTTACCGAGTGTCATCTGCGTTTTTGCACGTTCACGTTGCATGGTAACACTGAGCCCGTCCATAAGACTCTGCATAGTCTTCATTTTAACCTCCTATCTCCTATCCTCAAACTCACCCTCACTGAAATAGAGCGTAGATTGGCACAGGTCTAGCTTAATCTCCGCAGTGGCAAGTGATTCTCGCGGCTTACCGAACAACGGGCACCAATCACCGCATGGTGAAGGACTTCCGTCGCCAGAATAATAAGGACAATATAGACTTTTTTCTTCTCCTGCCCGCTGAAGCACCAACCCTCCATCCTTGTCAATATAGTTCATTTTAACCTCCTTATCCTATCCTTGAGGCCCGCACAAAACCAACAAACGGGCCTTGTATATAGCCGTTTTCATCAATAACAGTGGTGAATCCACTGTCCCCTGTCATAACAAGTTTCGGTCTACTAATTACTCTACCTCGATAGAGTCCTCCATCTTCTTTAATCCAATAGTCAGTGTGTGGGATTGTTGGTCTTTGTGTTAACTCTGAACTTGCCTCAGTCATTCCTCTTAACAAAACCTTGTACAGTTCTTTCTTATTCACTGTCATTTACGCCTCCTTATCTTTAGTTAGGTAACACACAAGCAATCTTATATAAAAGTTCCTCTCGGAGTGACCATACACGCTGTCCATCAGTACCAGACCCAAGCGCGTCTTCTCCTAGAGGTTCAATTGTCTCTCTACATAGAGCTAGTACATATTCTAGCTCTGTAATTCTGGCCTGTAGTTCTAGTACCTTCAGTGCGGTTTCACGTAGACTTTGAGCACCTGCATCAGATTCGGTTGGAGGCTTTACCTTTGGCATACTTGGAGTAGTTCTGGGCCAGTTAACTCCAGGTTCTGTATGTCCACACCGTTTACATATTGAAGGGTTGCTTACATCATTACCCTCAAAGTACATTGCATGACCGAATAACTTACACAGTATGTTCATGATTTATTACTCCTTTGAGGAAGACTGGTTTCTTTATCAATACGAACGCATTCACGACAGGTTGCTACCCCTGAAAACGTATTATCACAGATATACCAATTAGCATCAATCGTTTTACCGCATAATGTTTTCTCAGCGTCATCAGAGTAATGAAATGCTCCTTTACGTTCATCAGAACTCTTTGATTTACACCTATATAGTGTATATAGACATGACATTGTTATCCCTCCATTTCAACTATCACAAATCCGGTAGTTGCTGTTGAATACCCTCCAAAATAGTCTGAGTGTCCATCAGTAGTGTAAAATCATTTGCTTGGGGTTTACCATCAATTGCTCTATCCAACGCGTCTATATTTTTCTGGATATCAGCCTTTGTGACTCGATAATCACGATACGGACCAGCACTAATCTCTATTGTAACTAACATCTTTATTCTCCTCCAATTCACGCTTTAATCGTTCTTGCTGTTGTATTTTTGTCTCTAAAGGAACAGCAGAAAAGAATCTATACCCCTTATTTGGATTCGGCTTGACAGTTTTATAATCAAAACCCATTCTTTCACCAAGAGCTTGCCACGCCCTGTTAGCATTTTCCTGTTGGGAAGGTGGGAGTTGTCCTCCAATTATCATGTACGGGATAGGCTTGCAAGCATCCAGTATATTTTTCATATCTTCCTCTGTCATTTCATAATTCGTTCTATGACACATTTACACATTCCTCCTTTCTGTTAGGTGGCGCACTAGCTCCACAGTTGAAACACGAAAATGTCACGTCTATTGAATCTTCTCCCATATAACTAACTTCATCCACAAAATCATCCAGCTCTGCTTTATACCCACATACCGAACAGACCACCTCCTCCCGGCTTTCCTCCGCAGGAAGTTTTGGGACAACTTCAACTGTCATAACATCTGCCTCTAGGATAATCTTGTAGGTACTCTGTCCCACGTGGACTACTTGAATTTTCTTGGGGATATACCCCAGAGTCATATCTGCTACCCTGAGTAAATCAATCTTATCCTCAGATATGTTAGTGTCTATGATAAGACAGGAGCTAAGTTTGTCGATTCTGGCTGATACTGTACGCCCTATCCCCTTATTAGGTTCAGAGTCCAGTATTACCTTCATCTCACGTGAGTTTAACTGGTCACACATGCTCTGCAACACCTGTTCGCTGTATATCGTATTGTCATCGTACACTACTTTGGGGGATAAGACAACGGCTTCGTACTTTTTCATCATTTACAATCTCCTTTTCAATTCCACCATTCACGTAAGTATTTAAGATTTTTTCTAAGAATAACCATCCAACCAACCATTCTTCTATCATGTACCTTAAAGATAGGACTAGTAGGACCACTAAATAACTTTGCATTACGGATTTCAAAAAAGTCGTCTTTTAGAATTCTCCTAATAGCCCCTCGACAAATCATCATTTGGCGCGTTGCGTGCTCAGAACCAACATGACTCCAGGATTTTGAATCCTCAATCATCATTGAAAGCTGGAACTCCATCACTTTTAATAGAAAATCCCCATCCCAAGGCCGGTCATTCCAGATAATAGGAAACCAAGCTATTAGATTCTTAATTCCATATATAAAATGGTGATACCATCTAACAAGTCGATTATACCTTAACCAGTAATAAGCGTTAATAATTCGTTTTGACATGTGGTTTCCTGCTTGTCTTTGCTTCTTTGCCATGACAATTTTTGAAGCGCTTACCGCTCCCACAAGGACATCTACTGTTGCTGGTGATAGTTTTACACTTGGCTTTAATTAAAAGTGCTTGAGCGTCCGCTGAGAGCGTCTGAGGGTTAATTACGTTTATCCTTGTGTCTGCTATCATCCCTTGAAGGTGTAGCCTCCTGCGTACACTGCGTCTCATGTTCTTTTTCTTAGACCGCATCAGTCACCCCCTTACTATTCAGGGTTGCGACCACTTTACCTTTACTATCTTTTATTTCAAAGGTTATGTTCAGCCCTTCTAACATTTCTCCTTCTTCAAGATATTGATGTATAGCCGTTACTAGATAGTCTTTAGCTCCTCGGAGTAACCTGTTAGCGTCATGGGCTGTTAATACTTTGGGTTTAACTAGATGACGGCTACCCGCATACTCTAGTAAGAGGATTATAATGAGCATTCCTATAGCGTACTCTCTAAGATTCTCATAGTTAATGCCAGATTTGAAGGCATGTAGTAAGGAGAACATCATCCCTACTGCTACTATAAACCAAAGGCTTCTCCGTAATAGGTTGTACATAGCTACCCTCCTCACGCCTCAGTATAACGTAAGTACCCTGTTAAACGCACGCTTCAACATATTCCTTTATTAAAGGAGTCATACTATGGGAATACGATATGAAATACCAGAATTGGATGATGAACATAAGACTAATTCACAGAGTAACAGGTCACGTAAAAAAGCTCTGTTCTTCAGGTGGCTTGCAACCCCTAGGAAACACAGGATACCAGAAACAATAAAGGAAGCAAGACTTAGACTCAACATTTCCCATGTAACGGCTGGGAAGTGGCATAATGAATACAAAGCAAGCAAAGCCATTATGGAGCAGAAGTCCAGTGTAACTATAGACCCATCGGAAGTCACGTCAATTCTAGCCAGAAGGCTTGATTCCCTTAAGCCTGTTATTGCAGAGAATACAGTGGCTGATGACCCAAAGACTGAGCTCCAAGAGATTGTGCAACTTGGGTTATGGCTTAACCTTAATAATACAATCTCCAAACTTGGCACGTTAATAAACGACGTTACGGATATAGATAAACTCATGCGCTTAACTAAAGAGTTTGTCTCAATCCTTAAGAACGTTGGTGACTTAGCAAATGAGATAGCAATAACTGAAGCACCAAAGATACAGAACAATACTGTAGTTGGTATGGTACAACAAGTGATGTCAGGGCTTAAACTCCCATCAAATGAGTCAGTGGCACCTAAACAAATCAGCAAACCTAAATTAGTAAATAAGAAGCCTGAAGTCGTAGACACACAAGTTATTGACGTAGGGAGTGACCCTGTTGTTGGTATTGATACTGACATAGACTTCTCCAATGTTGGTGACGTTGGTATAGTTTAGCGTTATCACTTATGTATAACGTGATGGAATGGCTAATTACACTAAGGAAAAGTAGATGGTAGACGAATTAGATAGACGAGAGCTAGTTTCCTCCTTCGCAAAGCCTGTAACGCCGCAAGAGTTATATACCTTCCTGTACTTGGCTACAGGGGAAAACATCCCATCAAAAAGAGTTTGTCCAGACCATCAAACCCCGTGGGATTTTTGTTCTAGTGCTTTCTTCAATAAGTATGATTCTATACTTGCTATTGGTAATCGTGGCGGTAGTAAAACTAGAACAGTAGGTAAGCTCATCTTTGCAGAGCTATATTTCCTAGCTGGTGTAGAAATAGCCGCCATAGGCGCTATTGAAAGCCAAGCGCAAAGGTGTTACGGGTACGTCAAGTCCTTTTTGGAGATGGCCGCACAGGACAAGATTAAGAAGACTATTCGTAAGCTCACAGTTTTAAATAATGGTTCAAAGTTTGAAGAGCTAGTTGGTACACTAGCTGGAGTAAATAGTCCACACCCTCAGAAGTTACGGGCTGACGAAGTGGAGTTAATGAAACCGGATGTATTAGATGAACTATTACTTGCACCGATATCATCTACAGCATTAAATATTCCAACTAATACAACATTGACTTCTACACGAAAATATAACTATGGTCTAGTTCAAAGGCTAGTCCAAGATGATACTCTTGGATTTCATACATTTATTTGGTGTTATAAAGAAGTTGCTGAGAATTGTCCTATTGAACGCCGTGGTGTTGATAAGAAAAAGTATATAATACGAGACCACCTTAATATAGATAAAAGAGGCAATATACCTGAAACAGAAATCTATGCTTGGTCTAATTGTGGGAGTTGCCCGTTACTGCCTTCGTGCCGTGGAGACTTGGCACGGGCTGATGGGTATATGCCTATACAGGACTTAATCACTAAGTACAAACGGTCTAATCCACAGCGGTGGATACAGCAAATGGAATGTAGGCTTATTTCCGCTGTTGGTAAGATATACCCACAGTTTGATGAACTTATTCATGCAGCACCTATAGATTATAACCCTAATTTACCAGTAGATATATCTATAGACTTTGGGTTTAGCCACCCTTGTTCGGTTGGTTTCTGGCAGGAAGATGAAGATAAGCCTCACCTTTATTTATTTGATGAACTATATGAAACAGGGCTAACGATTGAAATGCTCGCTATAAAGATAAAGGAAAAACTCAAAGAGTACAAACTTACCCCAGCGCACGTAAGATATGGAGTAGCTGACCCTGCTAGGCCAGAAGCAATAAAGGAGCTAAATGATAAAGGGTTTTCTATAGAGCAAGCCGATAAGGGAGCCGGTAGCGTTTTAGCTGGGATTGATGTTGTACGTGAATACTTATATACAGAGGAGTATGGCTCACGTATAACAATGAACAGGTCAAAATGTCCTAACCATATTAAGGAGTTTAAGGACTATCACGCTAAGATGAATACAACTGGTTCAGAGATAAGTGAAGACCCTGTTAAACGTAACGACGATGCTTGTGACGAAACTAGGTATTATGTTACCTTTATTGAATCTATGAGCGGTGGAGATAATATTCATATATTAGGATAGGAGTAAGCCGTGGACTTAAAGAGCTTAGAAGCTGAACTACAAGACGTTAATGAAGATAACTTCCTTTCTGTTGTAAAGGCTGATGAGTTGAGAACATGGAAAGGGATTATACTTCATCACTCTTATCATCCAGATAAGCCCGTTTGGAAGAAGAACTATGGTAGAAGCCTTAACAACTATCATAAGTTCGCTCATAACTATAGTAATGGGCTTGGATACCAGTTTGTTGTTACTTGGAATCCACGTAACCCTGAGACGCCTATTCGCATTCAATGTTCTTATAGATGGGTTCATCAGCTTGTAGGGGCGCATACTACAGCACGTAAAACAGCACGGATAAACGTGGACTCCACTCCTAATGAGTGTATGATAGGGCTGTGCATTGTAGGTAACTTTGACATTTTTCCTGTGCCACCTGAACTCTATACACAGTTGAAAGTATTTACTAATGCTCTGATGAGTAAACTACGTATTCCACGTGATGCTGTATATGGGCATTATCAGTTTGATTACAAGACTTGTCCAGGAAAGAAAATGGACATTCCTTTCTTCAGGAGATAGCAAGCTTTATACCTATTCTTAAGTTGGATATACAATACTAATTGTAAGAGGAGCCGTTGATGGGTAATAAACTAAATAAGGTTGGTAGCTTTTTCCGTTCGTTCCTACCAGTGCGTCCACCTACAGAAACTATGCCTCGTGAAAGCGAAGACTTTAAGCCTATTGGTAGTCCCACTAGTGCTGACGTTGACTTTACAACGCTTCCAACGTCTCACTCATGGGTATACGCTTGTGTAAGAGCTATCTCTCACGCAGTTGCTGGCGTACCATTAAAGGTACAGAAAAAGAGTCCTAAAGGCAAAGATGGGTGGATTGACTTAGGCAGAAACATTTGGGAAGTCGCCGCGCTAGAAGATGTTAATAGCTACCAAACACAATCAGACTTGTTAGAAGAAACAGCTAATTTTCTTGCATTACAGGGAAAACATTACTGGGAAATATCGCGTAACAGCAAAGGTAAGCTAACTAAGATTTTTCCAATGCACCCTAATTACGTTACACCAATCCCCGGAGGTGAGTTTGTATCTGGGTATAGATTCAAACTTCCAGGGGATAAGCCGATTATGTTTGACCAAGAAGATACTATCTTCTTTAAGTTCTTCCACCCTAGTAATGACTACTCTGGCTTATCACCACTTATGGCCGCACGCGAAGGTGTACTAGCTGATTTCTATAGCCAGCGGTATAACAAAGCATTCTTCAAGAATGGGGCTGTTACAAGAGGTGCTTTGGAATCTGACAGAGGCATTTCAGATAGAGCATTAAGGCGATTACGCAAACAGTTCATGCGTACATACACTGGAGTAGACAATCAACATAAGGTAGCAATCCTTGAAGAAGGGTTGAAATACAAAAACATTTCTATGACTCCAAAGGATATGGAGTTCGTTAATCTACGTAAGTTCAGCCGTGAAGAAATACTGGCTGTATTTGGTGTTTACCCTGTTGTATTAGGTTTACTGGAAGGTTCAAGCTACGCTAACGCCTACACGCAAACACGGTTATACTATGAAAACACGGTTTCTCTCTACCTTAATAAAATAAGTAGTATGTTGACAAAGATAATGCGTAGAGAACTATCAGACCCAAGCGTTAGGGTTTTCTTTGATTTGTCCCAAGTTCCTGCGTTAAGACCTGCTCTTGGCGACTTAATGCAATGGGCTACTCCAGCGGTAAACGCTGGGATACTTCTTATAAATGAGGTAAGGGAAGTAATCGGTCGTAAGCCTGTATCGTGGGGTAGTACATGGTTCAATAATTCAGCTATGATACCAATAGCTGATGAAAGTGGTATACTCCCTTCACCAATAGACGGTGGGAAGACCCCACCTAAACGAGAACACATTGAAAGGCTAATTGAGGCCGCAACAGCCATAAAAGGCGTAGGCCCAGATGGCCCAGAATACGGGGAGGAACTTGATGCTGTAACCGTGCTTAAACAGTATCTTGCTGAACTCTCTGATGGAGACAATGTTGAACAGTAGGCTTTGGTCTTACTTAACAAGAAGACGACCAAAGGCCGAAGCGATAGCTGTTAAGCACTCTATCCTCGTGTTTGAATACTACGCTAAGGTATTGAAACAGGCACTTCTTAATTTACCTAATCCAGATAGACTTGTTGAATACCCAACCAATATAGTACATGCTCTATCTTCTCCAATGATTGTTCTTGAGAGTGAAGCCGTAGCTATGTATGCTAATATGTTTAAGGAGTTAATGAAGCCAGTCGTTAGTGCTGAAGTCAATAATCTGGCTAAGATAATAGCTACGATACAGCGTAGGTGGAAAAGAAAAAAGGATATAACTCCTGTTGGTCCACCCGCTGATATAGATAAGGATGAGCTAAACGCCGCTATTATAGCTGAGTTAGAACGTGACTATTTCATAATGAGGGCCGTACTACTCTCTTCTTATGAGAATGAACAAATATATGAAAGGATTAGGAACATCATTGAAAGGGCTGTAAGGGGAGGATGGACAATACGTGTTACTGCAGAAGAGATAGCTGGTAGTATCGGTGGTAACTATTCAAAGATACGGTCAACAGTAATCGCACGTACTGAAGTGAACAGTATGGTAAACACAGCCAGCTACAGAGCCATGAGGCGCTCAGGCGTAGTCTCTGGTAAGATATGGGTAGCGGTAATGGACCAGCGTACTAGAGACCCTCACGCCGCCGCTAATGGGCAACAGGTAGCTATAAATGACAAGTTTCTTGTAGGTGGTGAATACATGATGTTCCCTGGAGACCCAGATGCAAGCGCGAGAAACTTAGTTAATTGTCGTTGTAGCATGTTCCCAATAATATCTCCACAATTCGTTCCTTTTGGAACAACAACTGACAATATCGTGAATGATTTAATAGGGGATTAACTTAATAAATTCACCTATTCATAGTTCGTAGTATAACCATACATGGAGGAAACTGATGAAAAAATACTTTACGTGCCATGCAAACTTGGAGGTAAGCAAAAAATCAGACGCCTCCGCTGACGACGGTCGCTATATCGAAGGGTATGTATCAACCCCTGATATTGATAGAACCCGTGAGATAGTTGACCCTTCTGCCTTTGCTGAAACATTGAAAACATTTATGATGAACCCTATTCTTTTCTTCAACCATAATTGGGATGAGGGGATAGGCAAAATTGTAGAGGCAGAAATACGCCCTAAGAAGGGTCTTTGGGTTAGGGCGCAGATAGCTGAAGGAACTGAGTTATCTGAAAAGGTATGGACTCTGATAAAGCAGGGTGTGTACAATGCCTTCTCCTTCGCCTTCAGAATAAGCAAGAGCAAAGATATAGAGCCTGATGACAAAGAGTCGCTGGGTGGAAAGCTCCGTAGGATTATCCTTGGCCTCGACTTGCTAGAGGCTTCGGTAGTTACGATTCCTGCAAATGCACGGGCCACCTTTTCTATGGCTAAAGGAATGCTTTATGGTTCTGACTTGTCAGAAATGCCTTCACCATCGGAGGAGATCACTGGCGCTATATCAGAACTTCGTAAGGCGCTCATTTCAACAATGAAAGAAGATAGAGAGGCTTTTATTCTTAAGTCCGGCTCTGCAACGCCAGACACTGAAGAGAACGATGAGGAAACTGACGAAGAGGCTAAGGAAGAGCAGACCCAGGATGAAAAGGCTGATGATACTATTAGTAATGAAGAAGGGGATGAAGATAATAAGGGAGCGGCACCAAAGCGCAATCAATCATTGCTAGGTACAGACGTGAAATGGGATGCTGGCGAAGCAATCAAACAACTTCGTAAGTACGCTTCTTCAGACGGCAGTGGGGAACTGGATAAGATAAACTATTCAAAGTTTGCCAAAGGATTTCTGTGGTTTGATGACGCCGCCCCTAAAAAGGTTGGTTCTTACAAACTCCCGTACTGTACAGTCATTGATGGCAAAGTATATGCAGTTCCGCGTGGAATCTTTGCGGCGGCTGGGGTTATAAGAGGAGCAAGAGGTGGAGTTAACATTCCAAAGGCTGACTTGACTAAAGTTAAAGCGACGATAGAAGCGTGGTATAAGGCGATGAACCGTGAATCACCTTTCGCAAAACGTTCGTTGGACTTGGACTGGGAAGAGTTCAAAGATTTGTTTACAGAGTCATCTGTTGATGACCCCCTCGTGGAAGACGTAAATCTATTGGACCTCAAAACAGCTATAGAAGCTATGCAAACTCAAATTGAGGAGCTATTGAAACGAACAGTAGATGAGGACGGATATCCTCAAATAGAGAAGGAAGAGAATGAACTAACACCAGAAGACAGTGCTCTGCTGGAGAAGATATTCCAAGCAGTATCGGAAATCAAAGGGAAAGTTGTAGTTGAAGAGGACAATCCGTCTGACAATGAGGAGGAAGAAAATGCCGAATAAAACTGAAGACATCCTGAACGCTCTAAAGGTGGTTAAGGAAAAACTTGATGCTGGCTATGACAAGGAGGGTATCGAGGCCATTGTAAGAGAACAGCTTAGCCTTCACGATGCCACTCGTAGGTCAAAGACAGTCGGTGGCGTAGACGGCGGTGTAAAGTTTGCCAGTCTTGAAAAGGCTCTTGAAGTGCCGAACGCTAAGTCTGGGTTGAAGGAACTCCAGAACAAGAGTGACGACCTTTACACTATGGCCGTTATACTTGGCGTTCGCCCCAACGAACTAAAAATGTACAATGAGTTCCAGGAAATGGCGAAGGCTATGTCATCCACTGGTTCTGGTACAGGCGATGAGTGGGTTCCGACAGGGTATTCCGCACAGCTTTATGAAAAGGTAAGGCTGGAAATGAAGGTCGCGGCCCTGTTTGACGAAATTCCGATGCCTACTAACCCTTACATCCCGCCTGTTCTTGCTGGCGATGTCACGGCGTATCTGGCGGCTGAAAGTACCGCCGATGAGATAGCTACTACAGCTACCATCGCACCGTCACAAGTGACGACTAGCAACTTCACCTTCACTGCGAAGAAAATCGCGGCTCGTGTACGTCTTAGCGGTGAATCTGATGAAGACTCAATCGTGCCAATGCTTCCGACATTAAAGAATAACATTGGCATTGCAATTGCAGCCGCAATGGAAACGGCAATCATTAACGGTGATACTGCTGCTACTCACCAGGACTCGGATGTAACGAATGCTAAGGATGCACGTAAGGCATGGAACGGCCTTCGTAAACTGTGCGCCGCAGGTTCTAAGATGGATGCTTCTACGTTCAACATTGATGCTCTTAGAACAATTAGGAAAAACATGGGCGTCTATGGCGTAGACCCCCGGAAACTTGCGTGGATTGTAAGTATTTCCGTGTTTGTTCAGCTACTTGGCCTCACTGAAGTAATAACCTTGGATAAATACGGCCCGAATGCTACCATCCTTCAGGGCGAGCTTGCTAAGATTGATGGTATTCCCATCATCGTGTCTGAGTATGTCCGTCAAGACCTTAACGCTACCGGCGTTTATGATGGTACTACCACGACAAAGACTGAACTCCTTTGCGCTTACCGCAATGGCTACCTTCTTGGTAACCGTAGGGGCTTCACCTTGAAGCAAGGTGAAGACATCGAAAACGACCAGAAGATTCTCGTTGCTTCCATCCGCGAGGACTTTGAACCTGTATTCGATGCCGCTACGCAGTATGCTGTCGGTGAAGGTTACAACATCGCTTCGTAAGCTAAGTAAGTAGGCGTAACCCACGGGAGGGGGGTTGAACCCTCCCTCCCGTTTTCTTTTGTAGATATGGAGGTTAAAATGGAAGAAGAGAAAACCCTAACAGTTGAGTACCTCGGCACGTTGACTGGAGATAAATATAAAACGAGTACCTATGTTATGAACGTGGGTGAAGAGTACGACGTGAGTGAAACAGAAGCACTCCGCTTACATAACGACTTCCCAACGCACTTCAAGATTGAAGGGTTTGCCTCCAGTAACACTAGATCTACTGGCCCTGCTAATAAGGAACTCAAGGATTACACTCGTGCGGAACTCAATAAGATGGCAAAAGAACTAGGCGTTGAGGGCGCAGAAGACCTTCCCAACAAGGCCGCTGTTGTACGGGCTATAGAGGAAGCAAAAGAAGATAGCCTACCATAACAGAAAGCTATAGGGCTACTAGATATTGACAGGAGGTAATGAAGTGTTAAAAACAATAGGAAATAAATCTCTGTCTTTGTGCCTGTTCCTTGCCGTGTTTGTATCTGTGTCTGCATTCGCGCAGACACACACACTTGGTACTATTAGTCAAAAGAACTCAGGGATAACTCCATCTGGAACAAACCCAGTATATTGGAGTTTCACTGCATTAGACTCATTACCTTCTGTAGACCCAACTAAACCAACCTTAGTATATGTAACTGGAACAGGTTGGGAGTTTTTCTATCCAGGAGTCGGCTGGACTTTACTAGACAACGTTACAGACAATGACCATACTATAGGTAATGAAGTAACTAATGTTACAGATGCAACCTTAGTAAGGTCAGGCTCTGGGACTTCAGTTGACCCTTATACACTCAAGTTGAACTTAGCTAATCCAAATACATGGACTGGAAGTCAAACTATTAAGGGAGTCGCTGACGGAGATACGCTATTAACTTTGACTACTAGTTATCTGTTGAACAGACCAGCGTTTCTCAAATTCTATGGGGATGGAAGCCCGGCGCAATATCAAGGAGGATTTTTTCCTAGTACAGACGGGGTAAGCGGAGCTAATTTGGATATTGGAAATATAACAGGAATCAACCCAACAAACCTGACTATTAGTGCTACTATGGGGGCCGTTGGTGCTAATGGCGCTGACATTAAATTAGCCGCAGGGGTGGCGGGAGGGCCTAGCGGCATGAAGGGCGGGCCTAGCGGCATGAAGGGCGGTGACGTAAATATCTTTGCCGGGCCTGGTCATATATACACAGATTCCTCTGGCGGTAATATAAACATTGAGTCTGGTGAGGGCGAGCAAGCTGGCGCGTCAGGGAACATAAATATAGACGTAGGGAACATCGGGATTGGTGGGACGTTTGGCGATATAAACATAGGCGGTAATGCCAAATCTGTTAGCGTGACCTCACCGATTACGACTAATCAGGCGATTACCTCTACCGCTAGTAAGGGCACTGCTCCTTTGATTCTAAGTTCGAATGTCTTGTGCACAAACCTAAACGCTGACCTGCTAGACAGCCACGACTCTACTTATTT
>Ga0114934_10001758_pt1 | contig 14056 bp, 10 predicted proteins | sample 4SBtaG_2_FD_99695 | JGI IMG/M metagenome (GOLD analysis project Ga0114934, IMG submission 99695) | Deep subsurface microbial communities from Kolumbo volcano to uncover new lineages of life (NeLLi) - 4SBTROV10_white metaG | ecosystem: Environmental > Aquatic > Marine > Volcanic ... | reverse complement strand
TTTCCTCTTCGTCCAGGAATGCGGTCGTCTCCCGTTCGCGCGGCGCTTCGGGCGTTTCTTCGACTCCACTCTTCGTTACCTTTATCAGGCCTGCGGCGAGCAGAGAAGCTACCGCCTTCTTGCCCTCCATTTCATCCACCTTGGCCCTGGCCAGTACCTCCTGCAGGTTCCTCGTGCCATTGACGTTGAGCAGGATTTCCTCCTCCTCCATCGTCAGCCTGGTAGAAGCTGTTACGTCCTCGACCACTTCCAGCACGGCCTCCGGCTCGGGAACCCTGCCCTTGAGCCGAGCCCATTCGTCCACCCGTCTGGTGGCCTCCATGACGTAGTTCGTCGTTGTAGTGGGCAGTTTCAGCAGGAAGGGTTCCAGCACCGAACCGCTGATAAAGCGGTATTTTCCATCGGTAAAGGTAAAAACCTTGTAGATGTTCCCCTCCACGCAGTGGGTCCACTGCCCATAGAAATCCTCTTCTGAGAGACCGGAGACTCCCCTCAGGACATCGGCGGGGCTGGGGTTGCTTTCGATGAGGCTCAATCCCTGGGCAAGGTCCTGCTCCGTAATGAAGTGACGGCGCAGGAAGTAGGCGGCCAGGCCTTCCCTGAAATCGTCCGAGGCGGCGTAGACAAGATTGCCGTTGAGGAAAAAGAAGCCCCACCTTTTGCCGTTTTCCAGCATCAGGCATCCGGTCTTCTTGCTCGCCGAAAGGAAGAGAAAGACGTCGCTCAACCCGAGAACGGAGAGGTCCCCTTCGAACTGTACCGATTCGGTTGATGCGCGCTCGAAGTGCTTTTCAAGGATGGTGTCGAGGCTCTCCCAGTCGTGGAAGGCCTCGAGGAGCATGGGGATGTCCCCGGAATCCATGTCCACGTAAACGGAAGAGAGGACGATGCAACCGGTCCTGACGCTGACGACCACCTCGGTTGCCCGGCCGAATACTCCTTCTGCAAGTTCACCGGGGATATTGATTGAGCCGTCGTCGGAAACCCTGACACTCTTTTTCATCCGCCCTCCAACGGTATGCTATAGGCCGGAGCGGCGGCTGTCAATCCACGGGCGAAGCAATGCCCGGACGATGCCGGGCATTGGGTGACGCTGAGCAGTAGAGGGCGATGTGTGTGGCCTACTCCCTCTCCGATTTCGGAGTCTGGTAGCCGGTTATCATGGCCCTCAGCAGGGCGAAGGGTGTGTTCCCTGTCGTCGTCAGGTAGACGTGCACGATAATGAAGGCGAGAAAGAGGTAAGCGCCCAGCGTGTGCGCCGGGGCCAGGACCTTCATCCCCCCCACCTTGGCGAAGGCCTCGGGCCAGCGCGTCGCTCCCCACATCATGACCCCGGTTACGATCTGGAAGGGTATCAGCACTCCCAGCAGACCGAGGTAGGTCAGCTTCTGGAGCGAGTTGAGCTTCTTGCGGGGATCGGTCTCCATGGGGTGCTTTTCTCCCTTGAAGATTCCGAAGAGATAGAACTTTATCTGCTTGATGGCTCCGGTTGTGAAATCGTCCATCCGGGGTATGTAGTGATGATACTTGTCAGCCGTAAAGTGGTAGAAGATTCCCAGAAGAGCGTTCAAGATAAGGAAGAAACCTATCCAGGAGTGCCAGAGGACGTCCCCTTTCATCCCGCCGAAGATTGTGAAGCGCCCGGCATAATGCATCGAAAAGCCCGTGAGAATAAGAAGTATCATGGCCAGAGCCTGGAGCCAGTGCCAGATTCTTTCGTGCAGCGAGTACATGGGTTCCAGCGGTGTCATGACTTACCTCCTACAATCAACCTGAGCGCGCCGTGAACGAGTACAAAGATGAGAGATCCGAGGACGAACAGCCATCCCAGAAGTTCAATCCAGAATACCCGGCTGTTTCCTATTATGTAGAAACCGGACAGAAGCGCTTTGTTGTTGAAGCGCGGACCGTCCGAAGCGTAACTGACGACATTTATCCGTTTTCCCCCATAGTAGACGGGAACATTCTTCGGCGCCACGTCGTTGAGCTTGATCGGTCTGTGCAGGATACTGTTGCTCGAATGGCAGACCGTACACTCTTTTATCGCCTGCTTCCCGCCGACGATGCTGTGGCTCATGGCCCAGGGTACGACGGTGATCCTCAGCTCGGGATTCTTTATGCCGGCGTACTTCTGCAGGAGGCTCTTGACGAGGGCTACCTTTTCAGGCTTGTCGTAAACGGCCTGCGGAATGTCTATGAACCCGTCCTCGTCGCCGAAGAGTTTGACGACCTCGGGCCTGTAAATCCATGTGCCGTCTGACTCCCTGCCCTCGAAGAGGGCCTGCTGAACCTGCCACGTGAAGACCGGCCGGCCCTTGTCCTTGTCGAACCAGTCGATGCCGGTGATTAGATTCGTGGGCCTTATCTCAGTATCCCCGTGTTCGTTCTTCGTGGGAATGTAGGTGGGATAGTAGCCGAAGATCTTCGAATCGGGGTCCACTATGTCGCCGTCAATGCCCCTGAAGGTGATGCGGCTCGTGCCCGTGTTCATCAGGAAGCCCCAGTCAACGCTCCTGTAGGCCCAGAAGTTCACCTTGGGGATGTGACAGGTCTGGCAGGCGAGTTTTTTCAGGTGCTGCCTGCGATAGGGCAGGAACTTGTGAATCTTGTCGGCTACGTGGCAATCCTCACAGCCGCGCATCGTGAAGTGGCGCGTCATGTTGACGGTCTCAGGGGGAATACTGCCGCGGGCGAAGTTGTGGTCGGGGCGCCTGAGGTATGCGGCGATATCCTCCCCCTTCGGTTTGTAGCGCAGGTTCTTCTTTAAATCCATCTGCTGCTTCCGCCCGGGGTTGTTGGGGGCGAAGTGGCAGTCGATGCAGATCAGGCCTTTGGAGGCGTGAACGTCCCACGGGTAGTCCATTTTATCCTTGTCGACGATGTTGGGATGTACCGTGTCGCTAATCTTGGCTCCGTCGTAGATCCAGCCTACCTTTTCGGTGCCGCGCAGGATGTCCTTGTTCTGAATAGGCTGGATGTTCGTCTCGTAGTGGGCCGAGAAGCCGTGGCACTGGGCGCAGTTTCCAAGCGTCGGGTCTGAAAGGTCCAGGACATCGGGTTTTACCGTACCGTCCTTGTTGAAGGCTGACTTCACGTAGTAGAGGGAACCATCTTCCAGCTCTTTGACGATGCCGCTTCCCACCAGCGTGGCGTTGTTGGCCCAGCGGAAGTCGCCGGTGGCGACCCTTTCCCGTCGGGCGCCGCGGTTGGCCTTCGGAACGTGACAGAGAAAGCAGTCGCCTTCAGTATATCCGCTCTTCTTCCAGTCCCACGCGACGACCTTTCCGGTTTTGGCGTCCCGAACATGGTAATCCCTGTCCAGAGGGTCGATATCCTTTTCAGGAACTGTCCCGTACTTCCTGTTCTCGCTGTCGAACTCGGAAATCCCGCCGCCGGTGTGGCAGACGCCGCAGTGCAGAAGCCAGTCGGCGGTACCCATGTCGAAGTCGTCCGGCGACTTGATTCCAAGGTGGGCCAGTTGGCGGTTGGGGATGACCGAGTACTTGCCGTACATCCCGGGCGTCACGTTGAAGGGAGAAATTCCGTGTGCCTTGAGAAGCTCAGGGTTGCCACGCTCGGCCCGTCCCTGCTGGAAGTGAAAACTGTCGGTGATGAAGTCGTAGTCGTGACAGCGCCCGCAGGTTTTCCGGGTGCTGATGGGAGCGTTCGACTTGATTACGTTGACACCCTTTGCATCCAGGAGAGGAATCGTGGGGTGGCTTATTTTTAGGGGTTTGGTGTCCTGCTTGGCGACCGGGGCGGTAGTCGGCGCCTGCGCAAAGAAAAGCAACCCAGCCGCCAGGAGTGACAAAGTCAGCACGGCGAGCAGGCCCGTTAGGCGAAAAACTTTCATTGGTGCCCTCCAGAAGAATTTGGTTCGTTCAATCATGCCGCATCCTTTCTTGAAGCGCTCAACGACCGGAGGCCTTCTTGAGCGCCTTTATCATGTTGTCGAAAAGAGCCTGGTAGGTATCGGCGCCCGGGATCCCATAGATGGACGAGGGAACGATGATCACCTTGGCCTTCGTCTTTATTTTGAAGATCTTGGCATAATTCGGTGGGGTGTTGGGATCAACCATCACCACCTTCACTTTCATCTTGTTGATGTGGTCGGCGAGGAGGTTAGGGATGGGCAGTTTGCCGGGATTCTCCTTGCAGACGACGAAGGAGGGCGCGCCCATTGAAGCGAAATACTTCCATCCGCACTGCGTGCTGAAAACCTTCAACCCCTTTAACGGCTCTAGTTCCTTGCGCCACCTGTCGATGTCCCGGTTTATCTGATCGCTGAAGGCCTTGGCGTTGGCCAGAAAGTAGGCCTTTTTCGCCGGTCTTATTTTAGCCAGCCCCAGCGCAGCGTCTCTGGCTATGGAGTGGGCGTTCGTGGGGTCCAGCCAGAAAAAGGGGTTGCCGAACATGAAGCTATCTTTCTTGAAGCCGGAGCAACTGTTTATCGAGCGAAGGTGAATGCGCCTGACTCCCTCTGACACGTCCACCCATTCGGGAGTGCTCATCTGCGTCTTCCTGGAGGGCTCAAGCAGTTCGAGGCTCCGGCTGATGGCGGCCGATTCGTTGAAAAAACCGCTCCAGACCACAACGTCAGCCGTGACGAGCTTGTCTAGAGCGTCAGGTTCAACCAGCAGGTCCTTGTTCAGGATGCACTCGTGGAAGAGGCTGAAGCTGGAGACCTGGTCTCCGCCGACAACCTTTACGATGGCTTCGATGTCCGGCTCCGTTACGGCGACCGAAAGCTTTCCCGTCTTCGGCGCAGCCGGGAGGCTGAGACCGAAGGCCAGGAGTACGATGCCAAGCAGCACATGAGGGGATGACAGGAACGATTTTTTATTCATGGTTCCACCTCCTTCTCCTTAAGGCGTTTTCCACATTGGAAACGCCAAACTTGCTCATAAATAATATCATGAGGGTGTTAGAATTGCAAACGCGGCGGCAAGCACGGGTCCCCGTCCGGACTCTCGCATTTTTGAGGCGGGCGCCCAAATTTCCACCGGCACATCATCTTTTGGAGGAAACGGGCAGGATGGTTGAGGGTGTCTTCTTGTCACCTGAATTCAAAGAAGCAATATCCGCCGGGCGCTGAAGGGTCCTCGGTTTCAATCCCGGGTGGCACGTGAAGCACTCCCCTAGATTCTTCTTCTTTCCCTTTTTTGCTTCCTTGCGGTGACAGGGAATGCAACTCTTGTGCATGGCTTCCATGAACGGCGGGGCCAGTGGAAACCGGGGTTTGACCTTGACGGTATCCGTGATTCTCATGTCTTTACGATGACAATCGATGCAGGTTTTCGCGTTGGATGCGGTATAGGGTTTATACCGGCCGTGACAAAACACGCAGGATTCGTTAACAGGATGAATTCCCTGGAGGCCCTCCTTTTTAGCCATATAAGCCATGTGGGCCTCGTGGTTGAAAATTTTCGTCGCGCCGGTCATGTCGCTGTGGCACCTGAAGCACTGCGTCGAGCGGTCTCCAGGCAGACTCATGTGATGGCACTTGACGCAGGATTTCTTCTCCCCCATATCCTTCTGGTGCTGCAAATGAGTAAAAGTAGCAAACATGCCTCCACGGTTTCCTTCAAGTTTCAGTGTGGCTCTCTCTGCATCCACTCCGATGGGCGGCTTAACGGGACTAGCCCTGTTGATACCGTAGTCGGCACGGAAAGGAGGATAGAGAACGATCCACGCCAGTGGGATCGCCACGCCTACAAGCAGAGTAATTCTGTGGACATCGCTGTGAAGGGCGACGTTCCAAACGTGAGACAGGCTGTCGAAAGAACCGCTGAATCGAGTTCGAAGGTTTCTTCGCTCCCGCCATCCGTCGTCGAAAATGGCGAAGTTCTCCACGGTGAAGAGAAATACCAGTGCCGCAGCCGCGACGACCCCGACACCGAGCGACCATTCCGTGAGCGATGGGAAATAAATGGTTCCGGCATCCCGGAAGTAACCGAAAATACCAACATCAAGCCTGTTGATCATTAGGCCCGCGAAGGCCGACGAAGCCGCCCACCAGACACCGGAGGGAGTTCGCCTGGTTGATGGCAGGGCCATGAGCACAACGGGAATTACGGCGGAGACCAGCAGTTGGATTACGAACAGCCAACTTTCCCATGTTCCCCGGAAAAGAACATGCCATTTCCCGAAATAAGTCAAGTCGATGACCTTAAGAACGAGGTAAGCCCCCAGAATCCACGAAGCGATGCACGCCAACTGGCTGAGCATCGGCAGGTCTGGCCCGGCAGTCCGCGTGGAGAGAGTGGCCGGGAGGTTCTTCTTCCCGGTATCGATTTCACACGCGGGCGGGGTCACGCCGAATACAGTTTCGGGGGCGTAGAACCAAGCGTATACCATCTTTGCGAGAACCACCGTCATCATCCCCGCACCCATCGCTGAAAGGATAAACAGGAGCGGTAATAATGGCGTGTACCACAACGAATAAAGGCGTTGAGGGGTAACCAGAAAAAGGGACCCAAGGGAAGAGTGATGCAGACATGAAAGAGAAATGCCCACGATGACCACTCCGAAAGCAATGGTGTGCAGGAATTTTTCAACCCGCTTGAATCCGAATCTCTGAAGTACCGGCGGGAGTGCTTCTATTAGGCACACGTTGAAGTACAGCAGCACGCACCAGAAGACTTCGAAAAGGAATGATGTATCGTTCCACATGATCATCGGATGCCAGAACCTGTAAGGGAGACCGATGTCGAAAAGGAGGGCGAACAGAGACGAACCATAGCCCAGGAAAGCAACAAGAATGGCGGCTTTCATCAATGGTTTGAACCGATTTAATTTAAGAACGTAAACGAGGAAGCCCAGTGTAAACCCACCAGTGGACAAAGCGACCCCTGCCACCATATTAAGAATTTTCCACAATCCCCAGGGAACCGCATCTGAAAGATTAGTGGTTGCTCCCAGGCCGAAAACCAGCCTCATGAACCCTGCAACGGCGCCGAAGGAAACCAGGAGCCAAAGCAGGTCCTTAATTTTCCTTGTTTTCTCCATTTATGCGAGTCTCCTTGGAATCTGGGCCATCAAGGAAATGTTCGGCTCTCTCATTTTCTTCGCCGGACAGCGCCATCCTGCGCCGGATTATCCAGTTCACACCCAGCAAAGAGCCAAGAACCGTCATGCCGATAAAGGGGGTTTTGCGAATCAGTGGTTCGGTCAAAGAGGGAATAGCGCTCGCGTTCTCTCCTGGCCATCCGATGGGAGACAGGTCCACGTCAGAAATATAAAGCACGCAGGTTCCACCTAAGGCTTTTTCACCCCAAACGCGCGGAAGGTAGCCTCCTTTCCTTATGGCCAGGTGCGCCTTTCTGAGCAGGTCAGATCGGTCTCCATATTCCAGAACTTTGTGTGGGCACGCCTCTACGCAGGCTGGAAGCTTTCCTTCGCGAAGCCTGTCTACGCACATATCGCATTTCTTGATGAAGGGAATCGTCTTATCCCATTCAGAACGGGGTATGTGGAAGGGACACGCCATCATGCAGTACCTGCATCCTATACACTTGTCGGGATCGTAAGTAACGGGACCTTCCGCGGTTTTTTTTAAAGCTCCGACGATGCATGCGGAGGCGCAGCTGGGTTCGAGGCAGTGCATACAGCTCTTGCGGGCGAAGCGTCCATTGGTAAGGGACTCGATGGAAAGCAACCTGTGGGACGAAAGCCCGTCCTTGACCGAGGCGCGATCCCTCTCTGCCAGCCATGGATCAAGGTGGTGGGCTTCAACGCAGGCAGAGACGCATTGCTCGCAACCAGTGCAACGTGTTACGTCAACGAGTATAGCGTTCATGAAGCGCGTACCTCCTCCTCAAAAAGGGCTTCCGCCACTCTATCCCCCGCGCCCGGACGCAGTTGCCAGTGGAGGTTGGAGATGCGATCGAAAAAGAAGAGCACAATATGAGCAAGTTTGGTGAAGGGAATGACTAGCAGCAGGGCCTCCCCACTCAGGATATGTATCAGCATCATAGTGTCCCAGCGAATGGGATTTACCCAGGGATGGGCGGCCATATAACCGGAGGTGAAAGGAACGATGATCATTACGAGGAGAAGGTAATCCATTCCAACGCTCGCCTCCCTATGGCGCTTCACGAAAGTGCGGTAACAAAACAGAATCAGGAGACATGCTATGGTAAAGAGAGTCAATGCGTCTGCGAAACCCGTACCGAGGGAGGGCAGACCTATTCCGAGAAAAGATTCCCAGAGTACAACATGCTCGGCCAGAAACAGCGGAACAATGATTAACCCTATGTGGGACAAAAAGGATGACGCGCTGAATATTCTCGTTCCGGGAATTATGTGTTTGACGGGTATCACCCATGAGAGGCCGTCAAGCGCAATTTTCTTCCAAGCGGCGTTCTTGAGCCTCCGTCCTTTGCGTATTATCAGGGAGTAAACTTGGATTATTACGTGTCTCAGGAGCCCCAGAACCATTATCAGGAAGGTAAGAGCAAACAGGGGGCCTTTGGCAAAATCAATCATCTGCTGCATCGAGATACCTCACATTTCCATTTGCGCCGCTTCCTGCTTGCGCTCCAGTGGAGACTTGCCGCCTGGAATTTTTATGGCTTTGAGAATCAGGTCGTGAAGTCCCATGACCTTGCACGGAAGCTTGTAATGATCTACCAGTTCCCTGAGTTGCTTCTTGCAGTTGGCGCAGGGAGCAACGACTATTTCCGCTCCGGTTTTCCTGATTTGATCTGCCTTTACCTTACCGCCTATATTCATCCTGTAGTCGTGGATTTCATCAACGGAAACCAGTCCTCCGCCTCCGCCGCAGCAGTAATTCTCCTCTCCATGAGGCGCCATCTCGACGAAATCCTTTACGAAACTGCGCAGGATTTCTCTCGGCTGCTCCACGATCCATCCTGAACGAGCAATGTTGCAGGGATCGTGGTAGGTGACCTTCTCGGTAATGATGCTCTCATCCAATTGGATTTTCCCCTTTCTCAGGCACTCAAGGGTATACTCCATGAAGTTCACCACCGGTGGCGGCTTCTTCCCCCCAAAAATTGGGATGAAGTCGTGAGCGGCGCGGGAGGCGTGTCCGCATTCGCCGATCAACACGCTCCTGCCTTTAAGCCGATCCACCTCCTTCACAATATTCTTAATGATGTTCTCGAGGTGCCAGTCGCTGTAAAAGAGGCCGTAGTTAATACCGTCGTAGTTGCCTGTCCCAACGGTCCATGTATCCCAGTCACCAGCGGCATACAGTACCGCCGCGTTACCCATCAGGGTGTCGGGTTCAAGCAGGTAATCGCTTACGGCACAGAAGAACACCCTGTCCCGCCCAGTCTGGTCCACCGGGAACTCCATTCGAACTCCCAGTTGTTCCTCCATTTCATCCGAGAGAAACTCCAGCGTATTGAGAAGGGCAACCTTGGGAATCTTGGAAGTATTACCGGTTTTACCGTGAAGTTGTTCGTCGACGCTAACCTGCAGAGCCTTCGGCACTATCCCTATCAGACTGAGAATATAGCGTCCAAGGCGCGTGATGAGGGCGTGATCTACACCCATAGGACACTCTTTCGTACAACGCCTGCAGGCCGTGCAACGGTAGAAGATCTCCATCATTTCGTCGATGGTTTCTTCGGTGAGCTCAAATCCGGGGTGCAGACGAGTCTTGAACCAACCGCCCAGCGTAAAGTAGCGCTTGTAAATATCCAGCAGCAAATTAGTGCGGTAGCAGGGTATGTCTCTTGGATCATGCGTAACCTGAAATACAGGACAGGTTACCGCGCAACGGTTGCAGCGGGCGTTTGACATGCAGTAGGAATCCAACAGGGGTTTGTAGTCAGAGTACTGGAGAACGGCCGCGAATGCCTCCAGAAAGCGATTTACCCTGTCCCCTTCAGGAGGGTTCATTATGTAGTAAGGATAGTTTCGCTCACCGCCCTGCCCAATGGATGAGGTCTGCTTCGAGTTTAATTCGGGTTTCATCGAGTCTCCTCCCGCGAGTACTCTCGCCTGGTCTTTCAGGGTCGCAAAGGCCATACCACCTTTTCCGAAAAAGGGAAAAGCGGCCGGAAACCCAATCGCGCCCGCTTCACTTTGGTGCTTTACCCCTTGATACTCCACAGGCTTGAGCTTTTTCCGAAGCCGGATAACGATGGTGGATGCCTGCCGGAAGGAGGCTCCCGAGCGTTGCAACTGTCGCAACGTTATGTCGCACCGCAACGTTCACGCAACAAAACGCGGAGATTCCGATAAACGGCCGGCTTTGACAAATCGGCCGGAGACAGAGAGCCGCTTTTTCGCTTTAATCAAGCCGCGGCAGGCTTTTTCGACTCTCGGGAAGGCCGGGAGCATTCGTGTCGGCCCGGGTCGGCGCCGAACAATTGCGGAGGGAGGTGCAACGGCACGCCCTTTGCGGTATTCTGCAGTATGTTGAGGCGTAACATGGAAGCCCCGGAGAGGAATAAGGAATGGACGAAGAAAACAGAGTTCGCGCACAAGACGATGGAACCCTTCAACTGGGAATCCCACTCCTGAACCGAAGAGTGGCCCCACGATGCACTTGCGGCAAGTCCCTGATGCTGGTAACGCTTACTCAGGGGCTCGTCGTGAAGAAAAGAGAGGTACCGTTGCCGAATCAGAACAGGGGGAGTCTCTATCAGCTTCTGGCAACGCACCACGTGGATACCCTCGTGTGCGGCGGGATAAGCTCCGATACACGGAGTTGGATCCAATCAATGGGCATATCGATCATCGACAACGTTGCCTGCGGCGCCGATGAAGTCGTCGAAGCGCTGAACAATGGCGAAATGGAACCGGGATACGGTTTCTCCAGGCACGCGGGCGAACCAAACGCATCCGCCACGGGGTCTGGAAACAGGAGCGGACGAGCAGGATCCGGAAGCCTAACGACCGATGAAGGAGTTCAGGTCCAAATCACCGAAGTTGACTGTCTCGCCTGCAATAACATGGTGTGCCTGAAGGGAGAATGCTGCCCCATAGCGAACACCCTCCCGGCAGAATTGTATGATGAGAAGACAAGGCGGATGCTGGAGTCCTCTATGGATGTTTCTCTCGAGGATTCCCGGCAACTTTGCAGAGTTGCCGAATTAGTTTACTACTGCCTCGAGATGGGATATTCAAAGATCGGGATTGCCTACTGCGTAGACCTTACGGATCCGGCACGGGTGCTGGCGGACATAATGAGGCGTTTTTTCTGCGTGGTTCCGGTCTGCTGCAAAGTGGGCGGATTGAGCGAGGCAGAGCTCCTCCACGGCGGCGCCGCGACTCCGCTCGGCAGCGAGCGCCGTGCTGTCGCCTGCAATCCGGCTGGTCAAGCGGATGTCCTTAACGGGAGAAAAACCGATCTCAACGTGGTTGTTGGCCTCTGTATGGGAGCGGACTGCGTATTCACGCAGGCGAGCAAGGTCCCGGTAACCACTATCTTTGTTAAGGACAAGAGCCTGGCCAACAATCCGATTGGTGCAGTTTACTCGGAGTATTACCTTAACGCGATATCGAACGCCGGTGAAGACGGTTTTCAGAAGGAGCGCATAGAGGGGCGAGGCGCATCCCGCGAAACTATTGGACATAACGAAGACTGAAAAGGAGGCAAAACGATGACTATGATTTCCTTGGAAGCCGTTGGATTTTGCGCTCACTACTCCGAGCAGGGGGACTGGGCCTTCCAGTATGCCCTTGGGTTGGCACAGCAACTGTCGTTATCATTAAACGTGTTCCATTTCCTGTCGGACCCCTATGTCTCCAACGACCAATCCGCGGTGAGCCTGACCGATGAAGAAAGGAATCGGCTCATCATTGAACGCGAGAAAAAGATGAGGCTCTACTACGACAGCAGAGCCGGTGATTATCTCAACGTGGGTTTTCGTCTCTGTGAGGACACGGAGTGGATTGAACTTCATAAGTGCCTGATGAAGAAGGAGTTTCAGGTTCTCGTTCTGGGATACACATCGCACGAGGCCCAATTCGCCGGAAAACCGATTCAGGACTTCTGCAACGCATTTGTAAGCCCGGTGGTTCTCGTAGGGCCGGAAAGGTCCAACCAGTACCGGCTGAATAAACCAGCCGCCTTGATCGTCGACAAGCTGGGCCTTTCAACACTGCATTGGGAACCTGTCACTCCGGCGGCCCATGCGGTTCAACCCGGACCTTCTCAACTATTTGCTTAAAACAAAAGCCACCGGTGTGGTCATCAGCAGGCAGCCGGGGCTGTGATAGACTATGCGGCGCCTTCGAATACAAGGCGAAAGGATGCGACCGTGTACGAAGACCTCTCGGAGATTATCTTTAACAGCATAAGCGACGGCGTCTTCGCGGTAAATGAACAGTGCATCATAACCTCGTTTAACAGGGCGGCGGAAGAGATCACAGGATTCAAGAGAGCAGAAGCCATTGGTAAGCATTGCTTCGAGATCTTCCGAACCGAAATCTGCCACAAAAGCTGCGCGCTCAAAGACACCCTGAAACAGCATGCTCCCATAGAGAATGTTCGTGTCGCAATCCTCACTCGCAACGGTTGCGAGATACCCATTTCAGTTACGACGACTTTGCTGAGGAATGCTCGCGGACGGGCGATCGGGGCCGTCGAGTTCTTCCGGGACATATCGGAAGTGGAACACCTGGAAATGCACCTGAAAAGGAATAAGACGCTGGGCGGGATCGTGAGCGTAAACGAAAGGATGCAGAAACTCATCCAACTGATCCCCGACATCGCAGAATCCGAATGCAGCGTGCTGATAAGAGGTCCCAGCGGCTCGGGAAAGGAGCTCTTCGCCCAGGCGATCCATTCTCTCAGTCCTCGCAAGTACGGTCCTTACATCAAGTTAAACTGCGCGGCTCTGCCGACAGAGCTGCTGGAATCGGAACTCTTCGGCTACGAAAAAGGGGCATTTACCGACGCAAAGCGCAATAAACCGGGCCAGTTCTGCATTGCCAATGGCGGAACGCTCCTCTTAGACGAAATCGGAGAGATGGACCTCTCTCTTCAGGCTAAACTGCTCCGCGTCCTGCAGAACGGCGAATACCGTCCACTCGGTTCCAGCAAGACGCTCCATGCCGATGCCAGAATCATCACCTGCACCAATGCGGACCTTCAGGAAGCGATGAAAAGAGGGACCTTTCGCGAAGACCTGTACTACAGAATCAACGTCGTTGAGCTTCAAATTCCTCCACTTAGGGACAGGCCGGAGGACATCCCGCTGCTGGTTAGCCACTTCCTGAAGCTTATGAAGAAAAAACGCAGGAAGACAATTGAAAGGGTTTCAGATGAAACACTGAACGCGCTGAGAGCTTACCCCTTTCCAGGCAACGTGCGCGAGCTGGAGAACGCTATCGAGCACGCTTTCGTAATGTGCCACGGTCGTGAGATCCGCCCCGAACACCTTCCTCTGAAAATAACAAGCGGAACGAAGGACCCGGATGCCATCCACCGGAAGAGCCGCGGAGAAAGAGAGGTGATCCTCGAAGCGCTGAAGCGCAACATGGGAAACAAGTCGAAGACGGCGAAAGAACTCGGCATGCACCGCTCTACCCTCTGGCGAAAGCTACAATCCTACGGGATATCCTCCTCAGGGAAAACAGTCCCCCCAACAACTGGTTCAGCAACACAGAGGTCTTGACGGACCACGCTTGAGAAGACTTTTATAACGAAGATAACAAGCGAAGAATGAAAAAGGCAGGCTGCTTACCTTCTTCAGCAGAGATCATACCTGTCCAAAACAGGAAAAGAAGTTAGGAGTGAGGAGTGAGGAGTAAGAAGCAAAACACCTCACACCTCACGTCTTACGTCTCACGCCTTACGTCTCACGTCTCGCATATTTTATCACGCGAAGCCTCCTTTGCCCTTCGGGCTTCGGCAGGCCAGGGACGCGGAGGCGCTGAGAAACGTGAAAAATTCGGGTCAGGCTATGAATCATGAATTTCATCGGTTTCCGGCCGGCCGGACCAGATTCCCGTAGGGCATAGCCCGGATGAAGCGGAAGGCCCCTGCCGTCAAGATCGCAAGGCCCAAAGGGCCGTAGCGAGATGCGTCCCGCCGCCGGTGGGTCAAAGGTACACGGCTGGCCGTGTACCTGTT
>Ga0114934_10001753_pt1 | contig 14072 bp, 21 predicted proteins | sample 4SBtaG_2_FD_99695 | JGI IMG/M metagenome (GOLD analysis project Ga0114934, IMG submission 99695) | Deep subsurface microbial communities from Kolumbo volcano to uncover new lineages of life (NeLLi) - 4SBTROV10_white metaG | ecosystem: Environmental > Aquatic > Marine > Volcanic ... | reverse complement strand
TGAGACAATTATTACACAAATTCTATTAAAGGTAAACAGACTGTTGAAAAACTTCCAAAAAATCATGGGGTCAGGTCTTGAAAATCATGGGGTCAGGTCTTGAATTTATCAATCATTGATTTTTACATTATCACGCATTTTTTAGATGATTTCTTTATAAACTCAAGCCTTTAATATTAAAAAATATTAATAAATTAGTCTAAAAATTATTAGTTTAAGAATATTAAAAATCTAAAATTCCCATTCTATACGGATTCACAAAAATAAAGAGTATATGATAAATTCAAGACCTGACCCCATGATTTTTTGGAAGTTTTTCAACAGTCTGTTTACCTTTAATAGAATTTGTGTAATAATTGTCTCATGTTGCAAAAAAAGAAGGGATTCACCCTTATAGAACTACTTATTACAATTACTATCCTTTCAATATCAATTGCTCCTATATTTTCCATGTTTATAAGGAGTTCAAAGGATATTGAAATAGAAAGAAAATACCTTCAAGCTATGTTTCTAGCGCATAAGACAATGGAGGAGCTCCTCTTTGGATTGAGTATTCACCCAAAAATTAATATAGTCTCACCTAAATTCAAAACTCCATATGAAGATTTCAAATGTAATATCATAAAAAAGCGTATTGAGGGCGATAGTGAACTCTTCAAACTTACTGTAATAATCAGTTTTAAGGCGGGTTTTTCTTCAAGCAAGGTCAAGCTAGAGTCTTTATATAGCTCTCGATTTCCACTTAAAATATACCATAGAAAGGATAATGTATGGGCAATATCAAATTAAAAAATGGCATTACTCTCATAGAGATTCTTGTAGTCACAGCCCTTGTGGGGCTAATCTCTATAGCCTTTATTGCCTTCTCATTCTCCAGAAAGTCAGAACAGAGTATTTCAAGTAAAAATGATGATCTTTTTAATCTTAAAAAAGCTATGAGCATACTTCAATCAAATCTTTCTACTATAAGTAATATAATAGAAATAGGCGAAGACTATATAATAGCAAGAAAGATATGCGGAAAAAGAGTCAGCTTTTATATAGATGAAAAAGGCAATCTCATAATGGCTACCCTTAAAGGTATAGACGAAAAAAAGATAGTCTCAGGAATAAGTAAATTCAATATATCTATTATTAAAATAAAAAAATCTGCACTTCTAAAGTATAGCCTCAAAATAGGTAAAAAAGGAGATTTTGAAGCCACCGATAGCATATTTTTGAGGTATTTAAGATGAATAAAAAGGGTTCCACTCTTCTTATAGCTCTTACTATACTTATTTTCGCATTCCTTATGGGAAGCATGCTAATTTTTTCAGCAAGGTCTCGAAGATTTGAGAGAAATGAGTTTGTAGAACATATGAATCTTTATTACGCTGCTGAATCAGGAATAATAAAAGCATATCACAGATTAAAAAATAATTCATTTGAAAGACGCTTTTATTTTCCCAAAAAAACATGTAAAATAAAAGGAAATATCAATTCCATTAATTATGAAGTTTCTCTCACTGATGGAAGGGATAGTAAATCACATAGCGTCTTAATTAGCTCTACAGCTTATTTTGGAAGTAGAGAAATTACTATAGATGCTAAAGCTTATTTTAAAAGAAGAGAAAAGATTATTGAAAACAATCCCTATTATCTGAAAAGAGAAATTTATGAGCTTTGGGAGCTTGCTTATATAAAATGAATATATCAAGATTATTAAATAAAGATTTAATAAAGATAGGTATTGAAGCTGAAACAAAAGAGGATATAATCAGCGAACTTGTTAATTTTGCACTTGAAAACAATGCCCCAATAAGAAATGAAAAAAAACTCATAAGGGCTATAATTGAACGCGAAAAAAAATCTACTACTGCACTTGGCATGGGAATAGCCATACCACATGGGAGAAGTTTTGAAGCTCGAGATTTTTTCATTGTTTTTGGTATATCAAAACATGGTAAGGATTTTGATTCGCTTGATATGGAGCCAGTACATTTGTTTTTCCTGATGAGTGCTCCACCTGATAATGACACAAAATACCTTAAAGCCCTGAAAGGTCTCAGTGAATCCCTTAGGAGCGATGAATTGCGCGAATCTCTTAGAAATGCGGAAAATCAAGATATTGCATATTTTCTTCTCAAGGATTCCGGATAATGATTTTTCTAGTTGTAGCTGATACACATGGCAATACTTTAAGACTTTCAAGAATAGTGCAGGAAAATTTAGAAAATATTGATGGCATTATTCACCTTGGTGATTTTTCTCAGGATATTCAAAATATTTCACTACCTGATAATCTTTTAAAATTTACTTGTATAGGAAATATGGATGGTATTGAAAGACTCCCTTCTAGATATGAAGATCTCATCAATATACAGGGATACTCCATACTTATGACTCACTCCGATCATTTAGAAACACATTATAATCTAAACCGTTTATATTTAAAATCGCAGGAATTAGGAGTTGACCTATGCCTTTTTGGCCATACTCATAAACCTTATATGGATTCCTCAAAAAAACCTTATCTATTCAATCCTGGCTCTCTGGGAAAACCTATATCGGGTCTAAATCCAAGCTATGGAATTTTAGAGCTTGCTAAAAACAAAATCAACTTTATATTAAAGGAAATTAAAAGATGAAAAAGAATATACTTATAACAAATGATGATGGATTTGATGCTCCAGGCATAAGAGCAATCGCAAAAGTATTATCAGAATATTTCAATATTTACATTGTAGCACCTCACAAAGAAAGAAGTGCATGCTCAAGCTCCATGACAATAGGAAATTCTATAATAGTATATAAACACAAAGACTGCGAGCCATTTCTTAAAGAATGCTATAGTATATCAGGCACTCCCGTTGATTGCGTCAAACTTGCTCTTGATAAACTCATAAATGTGCCTATTTCTTTTGTAGTATCAGGTATAAACAGAGGAATAAACACCGGTATTGATATTCACTACTCAGGTACTGTAGGTGCTGCTCTTGAGGCATATATGATGGGATTCAGGGCAATTGCATTCTCAGTTGATGTAGACAATGGTGAACCAGATTATAATAAAACTGCAAAACTATGTATGATTCCTTTTAAACATATTATGGACTTACCAGAAAAAAAATATCTTTTTAATGTCAATATCCCATCTAATACGACCAATTCACAGCCTTCCATAAAATATACCAGACTCAATTGGTTTGGATATGAGGATAACTATCATCTTCAAAACGTATCTGATGATGAAAAAATGATCTATACAGTAAAGGGAAAAAGAGTCAGAATAGAAAATGCTCCTGATTCAGATTATATAACAATTAAAAATGGCGATATTTCTATAACCCCTTTAAAAATGGACCTCACACACTATGACCATATAGAAAAATTTTCAGGCTATAGCATATCACAGCTTGAAGAATAGTTCTTGTTTAAAGCCTCCTATTTGTTTTTCAAGGAAGTAGGGAGATAGGAGGCAAGAAAAACTTCTAAAGTCAATTAATGATCGCAGGAATTACCTGTTGTAGTAAGATTCCCCTCCAAATAAAGTTTTACTATCTTCTCAGGGTCTTCTTCAGGAGCTCCTACTATTACCTTTATTCCATTTTGTAAAAATAGGTCCTGGGCCCTACTACCCATTCCACCACCAATAACCGTTTTAGCACCATTGTCTGCAACCCATTTAGGATATACTCCAGGCTGATGTTCAGGAGGCTCTTTATATTCAACTTTTATGATATTATTATCATCATCCGTATCAATAAAAGCAAACTCCTGACAATGACCAAAATGTGCACAAATTTTCTTTCCATAACATGGTAATGCTATTCTCATTTTTATCTCCTCCTTATTATTATGGCATACTTGAAGAAGCTTTTTCTATCAATGAATCAATTATTTCTCTGAATTTTTCAGCAGCAATTGTATCATTTTTATTACCCAAATATGGTTTTCCTTCATCACCACTCTTGACTATACCCGGTTCAATAGGTATTTTCCCGAGAAAATCTACATTAAATTCCTTTGATAATTTTTCACCTCCGCCTGAAGAGAATATATTTACTTCTTCATTACAATGCGGACATATAAAGCCACTCATATTCTCGATTATCCCTTTTACAGGAAGTTTAAGTTGATCACAGAAATTTATACACTTTGCAACATCTACTGTTGCTACCTGCTGAGGAGTAGTTACTATTATACCACTACAATTACTTCCAAGAAGTTGTACAACAGAAAGAGGCTCATCCCCTGTACCTGGAGGACAATCAACAACAAGATAATCAAGTTCTCCCCATTCTACTTCTTCTATGAACTGTTTGATAGCACTGTATTTCAGTGGGCCTCTCCATATAACAGGCTGATTTGAATTCTCTAGCATAAGCCCTACTGAAATAACTTTAAGATTATCACCATATTCATATGGTAATATAGTATTTCCTGATGATGTAAGATGAGCACCATGCGCACCAAACATCTTTGGAATACTTGGACCATGGACATCAACATCAAGAAGCCCTGTCTTAAATCCCTTTTTTGCAAATGCAAGTGCAAGATTAGCTGCAATTGTGCTTTTACCTACTCCTCCCTTGCCAGACAAAACAATGAATTTATGTTTTATTTTAGCAAGCCTGTCATTTAATTTCTTATCTTCCACAAATTCCTCCAGAAATTATTTTCATTTATACAGTTAACAAACTGTTGAAAAACTTTGTTGGCAAATCCAATAATATTTCTTAAGTCCTATACCCCTTATCTCTTATCCCTTGCCCCTTATCCCTACTATAAATACACAGTATTTGGCTCCGGACTTATTTTAGAACTTTTTCAATACTCTGTTAATCTGCTATATATCTTTTTAATATCCTTGCTGGCTTTAGATTCAGGATTATACTCTAAAATAGTCTTTCCTTCGCTCAAAGCATAATGAAAATCCTCATCATAAGCTATTGTACCAAGAAATTCCAATGTTCTTTCATAGCAGAAGTCCTTAATGGATTTTGCATATTCAGGATTAAGCTCCCTTTTATTTACAATAACTGATACAGGTACTTTGAACTGTTCACAAAGTTTGAAAGCTCTTTCAAGGTCATGTAGTCCGCTCATAGTTGGTTCAGTAACTATCACAGCCCTATCTACACCAGTTATTGAAGCTATAACCGGGCAACCAATACCTGGAGGCCCATCTATTATTACATCTTGTATATTATTTTTCTTAGCAAGCTGAGCAGCCTGATTTCTAACTAAAGTGGCAAGTTTCCCTGAATTATCCTCTCCTGGGAAAAGCTCTGCATATGCCATCAGCTTCCTTTCTCCAAATCTTCCGATATACCATTCGCCACAATTTGCAGGATCAAAAGAATATGTCCCCTCTGGTGTAAGAAAATGACATGCTCCACAACCTTCACAGAAAGTGGGATCGACTGTACAATCGCTTTTTATTGCTCCAAACCTACATATATTAATATATTTAGAACAATTCTCGGTATTATTTCCAGTAAATTTTGCTTTTTTGCCACCTATAAAGCTATGACTTTCCTCTTTTTTAGGGAAAAGGAGAAGAGAGAGATTTGCTGCATCCACATCGCAGTCTGCAACTACTACCTCTTTTGAAAGATATGCAAATGCAGCAGTAAGAGAAGTCTTTCCAGTACCGCCCTTTCCACTGATTACAACAATTTCTCTCATTTCAATCCTCCTTTTTCAAAAATTCCATCAATCCAGGACGATATTCTGATGAAATTTTGACGATATGCTGGGAGAGATTTTAATATAAGATTTCCCCTCGAATAATTCATAGCAATATCCAAATCATTCTGAATACTTGTAATAACTGGAATATTTGTTTCTCTTAAATATTCATCAAGCTCACTGAATTCTCTACCTGCCCTATTGATAACAATTCCTAAAGGTTTGTCAAATTTAAGTGCAATAGAAGCCGCAGCCTTTAAATCATGGAGTCCAAAAGGTGTGGGTTCTGTAACCAATATTACCACATCAGAGTTTCTGATACATTTTATTGTAGGACATGCTGCCCCTGGAGGAGCATCTATGACCTGTATAGCATTTTTATTCGAACGCTCAAGTACCATAGCTATTAGAGGAGTGACCGTACTTTCACCAATATTCAAAAGACCTCTTATAAACTCTATTCCATTTTCTCCAAAACCGGACTCTATAAGCCCTATTTCACGAGGGACTTCTTTTATAGCTCCTGCCGGACATATTTCTTTGCATAATCCACAACTATGGCAAAGTTCCGGAAATACAAGTGTCTTACCCTTAACAGTTGCTAAAGCCCCATATTGGCAGTGCTTAGAACACTTCCCACATCCAATACATTTATCTTCTATTATTTCAGGAATCAGCACAGTAGCAGATTCATGTTTTGTAAGATCCGGTTTTATGAAAATATGCCCATCTGGTTCCTCTACATCACAGTCGAGGTACTGCACTCTTCTACGATCAGAAAGAAAATATGCAAGATTTGCAGCAACCGTAGTCTTTCCGGTACCTCCCTTACCACTAGCAACAGTGATCTTATACATTTATTCCTCCATATCCGATCTTACTTTATCTATTTTTTCCCATTCAGCATCTATAACTTTCTTATTTTCATGACCGAAAAGCTCTTCAGTCCTCTCTGTTTCAATAATCTTATTATTCTTCCATGACATAAACTTTTTAAAGAAAGTACCGGCAATTCCTGAATAAACAAGGAATCTACCTATTTTCCAAATGATATTCACAAGTCCATTAGAAAACAAAGCATTACGGTTTTTTCCGCATATACCTCGTCGTCTCCCAAATTTCCCCATGCCGGGACCAGTTCCATCAAAAAAAGGCATTACCAATGACCTGCTACATCTGCTCCGGCAAGGTTCGTGAGTTTTCCGTCTTTCAGAGCCTTAATAGCTTCCTGGGCTGTCATTCCTATTCCGGAATATCCTTTTATACCTGCCGCCTTTAATGTTCTAAACGCATTAGGGCCAAGGTGTCCAGTAATAACTACATCAACACCAGCATTCGATATGGCTTGAGAAGTCTGAATCCCTGCACCACCAGGTGAATTAAGACTTGCAGAATTATCCAAAGTATCCACTTGATCTGTTTCTGTATCGTAGATTATAAACATCGGACATCTTCCGAATCTCTGTTCTACTGGGCTTTCTAATTTTCCATCAACACTGCTTATCGCTATTTTCATTCATTTTCTCCTTTAGGACTCTCAAGTTCATTCAGTCTTTCCTCTATACGACTCAATGTACTTACTATGTTTTTTTGTTCTTCTCTAAGACTCTTTATTTCATTTTCAGTATTATCTACAGTACCTATAGGTTCCCAAAAACAAAATGTCCCCCTTCCTCGAAAACCTGCTCTAATTCCTCTTCCATAAAATCTTCCTCGGCCAAATCTTCCTGCGCCACAACCATAGCCATATCCTCTCGCAGGAACTCTATTATAGTTTACACTATTTTCAGAAGAATTGCTATCTGCGCAATTTCCCAATCCCCATCCTGTCATACTACCTTGGCCTAGAGGGCCTGTTCCATCTCTTCCTGGCATAATAACCTCCTTAGATTTATTATTTCCTGCCTCTTCTTCTACACCTTATTCTACGCCCGCATCCAGGCATTGGATGAGTAATATTAAGAGACTTACCACTCAGATAATCCTCCAATACCACATTCACATCCCCTGAAATAAAAGGAATTATCTTTATACCCCTTTCAGCTATCAAATCATAAAAATATCTCGAAACCGCACCACATATAAGTTCGTCTATACCAAGTTCCGCTATTTTATGCACGCGCTCAAACGGATCGACTGAATCGATCTTTTCAAAAACAGCCTCTTCCATATTTCCGTTATTAATATTTACAATCATTATTGTATATGCAGAATCAAGAAGAGGTGATATACGATTTTGCCATACTGTTATTCCTAATTTCATAATTTATCTCCTGAAATAAAACAAGCAATTATCATACCAATATTAAATATTATATAAACAGGTTGTTGAAAAACTTCCAAAATAAGTCCGGAACAAAATACTGTGTATTTATAAAGAAAATGGGGAGAGAACCTACCCAGGTGACTTTATAAGTCACCGGAGAAGTAAAGCCCCTGTTTGGTTGCTTTAGTAACTGCTAAACCAATGGGGCTTGCAGTAATGTGTGAACGGGACCACATTTTCTATAAATATTCAGTTTTTGTGTAGGACTGAAAAAACATTATTGGATTTGCCAATAGAGTTTTTCAACAGCCTGTAAAACATTTCTTTTAATCATATATTAAGTATTATGAATATTTATTAAGTCGCATTTTTGCGACTGTTATTTTAAAAAGAGTCGCATTTTTGCAACTTGATTCCAAGAGAGTCCATTTTTCTAAAGAGCGTACTCTTATGTATTCCAAGCTCTTTAGCAGTAGCACTTTTATTATTATTATTCCTCTTTAAAGCAGAAAGAATTATCTGCGCTTCAAGTTTCTTGAGTATAGATTCAAGGCCTTCTCCTTCAAAAGATATGGATAGAGTCCCTCTTATGTTTTCTGGGAGGCATTCCTTTGTTATTTGTCCTTTCTGGCAAAGTACAGATGCATGCTCGATAATATTTTCAAGTTCTCTGATATTGCCAGGAAAATCATGTTCCATAAGAAGAGTAAGTGCTTCATGGGAGATGCCAGAAATCAGTCTTCCTTTAAGTTTTCTCTGCTTTTCTATAAAATGATCCACAAGTAGAGGAATATCCTCTCTTCTATCTCTAAGAGGAGGGAGTTTAAGTTTTATTACATTAATTCTATAATACAAGTCCTGCCTGAAAATGCCCTTTTCTACCATTTCAGAAAGGTCTTTATTTGTAGCTGCAATAATTCGAATATCAGATTTCAAAGCCTTTGTAGAGCCAAGGGGTCGAAATACGCCATCCTGAAGAACACGAAGAAGTTTAGCTTGAAAAGCCTGGCTTATATCACCTATCTCATCAAGAAAAATAGTACCTCCCTCCGCAATAAGAAAATATCCTGGTTTATCCTTTATCGCATCAGTAAAAGCGCCCTTTTTATATCCAAATATTTCTGATTCCAATAAATTGTCTGGAATGGCACTGCAATTAACAGTGACAAAGGGTTTTCCCTTTCTTCCACTCAATTCATGCAATGCTTTGGCAAGGAGTTCCTTCCCAGTCCCAGTTTCTCCCTTTATAAGTATGGTGCTGCCACTTTTTGCAATCTGCGGAAGTATATTAAATATCTTTTTCATACTAGGGCTATTGCTTATCATATCTTCAAATCTACTATGTTCTTTAAGTTCACGCCGTAGCTCTTCTACAACACTCATATCTCTGAATGTCTCTACTCCGCCAATAATATTTCCATCAGGGTCCTTCAACAAAGAAGTCGAAACGGTGACAGGAATTCTTTTCCTATCTCTATTTACAATATATGTATCACTGTCAACAAACGATTCACCCCTTTCCATTGTCCTTCTAAGCGCACAATCTCTTTCACACATATTTGATTTGAATACTTCATAGCAATGCCTTCCTATGGCTTCATCTCTTGAAACACCGGTTATGTACTCAGCAGCCTTGTTAAAACTAGTAATCTTCCAGCCATAATCCACAGTAAAAACACCATCGGAAATACTATCTAAAATAATACTAGTAATCTTATCATCCATATCATTTTTATACATTATTTTGCGATTATATTCAAATTATGTATAATGAAAATAATGTGTGCCATCCCAATATTTAAAGATAAATACAATTCTAATCCACTCTATTCCTGTATTGATTACATGTCCTATATTGATTACATGGATTTTCATCCATTTCCCGATAAAGCAATCATGATATTTCAATCAAGCTTAAACAAATATTTTGCCGCAAAGGCAGAAAAAACATGGAGTTTCTCTCTAGGGAAGGCACATCTCATAAAATATCTTGGAAAATCTATTGTAGTTTGCGGTGATTTCGGTATAGGCGCACCTGCAGCAGTGATAATGCTTGAGGCTCTTGCTGCCTCTGGAGTAAAGACACTTATATCGATTGGATCTGCCGGAGCTATAAGCAATGAACTCGACATAGCAGATTGTCTTATTTGCAAAAGCGCTCTTCGTGATGAAGGCACTTCCTGGCATTATGAAGGCGGAGAAAACTATAGTTATGCAGATAAAGGCCTTACAGAAAAATTTGCATCTTATCTTAAGAATACCGATATTCCTTTTTTCACCGGTTCAAGCTGGACTATAGATGCCCCGTATATGGAAACTCGAGAAGAAATAAGAGCATATTCATCAAAGGGCATCAAGACTGTCGAGATGGAAGCAAGTGCACTTTTTATTGTTGCAAGAAAAAGAGGGATAAAAATGACTTCCGCATTTGTAATTAGCGACATCCTCTATTCTAAAGATTGGAAACCAAGATTTCACAGCAAAAAAGTCACAAAAAGGCTAGAGCGGCTTAGCGAAGAAGCTCTTTCATTCTTTGCTTTTACAAAAGGATAAAGGGGTATTGAGGAGATTTTAAATTATCCCTGAATCTCTTTCAAGCTTTCTAAGACTTCCTGTGCATGCCCTTTAACTTTGACTTTACGCCATTCTTTCAGAATATTCCCATCAGGACCGATTATGAATGTAGATCTTATAGTCCCTTCATATTCTCTTCCATATAGTTTCTTTTTGCCCCATGCTCCAAATTCTTCAGCAACTTCATGAGATTCATCACTTAAAAGCAGTACAGAAATATTATGCTTTTCAATAAAGCGACAATGACTCTTCTGAGAATCTTTACTTATTCCTATGATTATACAATTCATCTTTTCAAATTCATTCTTCAATCTGCTGAAATCAATAGCTTCCAATGTACAGCCACTTGTATTATCCTTTGGATAAAAATAAAGTACTACCCATTTTCCCTTAAAATCATTTAAAGAATATATTTTTCCATCCTTATCAGGTAGTGAAAAATTCATAAAAACCTCCTTTTAGCAATTAAAAATTTTTAAATCAACATATAAAATCAAGGTAAAAATCTAACTTCTTCGCTTAGTCTTATACCAGAATCTTCAAACACATTTTTTTTTACAATTTCTGACAACTTAATAACATCATCAAAGCAACCATTACCAATATTTACTATAAAGTTAGCATGCTTTTCAGACACCTTCATATCTCCTACTTTCATACCCTTGCACCCGGCTTTATCTATATAATATGCTGCAGCTACTCTTCTCTCTTTTCCAGGTACTTTTACATTCTTAAAAAAACTTCCTGAACATTTTGTGTGCATTGGTGGAAGTTTTCTTTTTCTCTCTTCTATAATACATTTCATCTCTTTTAATATATCCTTTTCATATCCTCGCCCTGGGATATTAAATCTAGCCGATATTATTATATTTCCTGTTTTTTTAAATATGGATTCTCTATAATCAAACTCGGCCTGTTCTCTTTTAATGGTCACAAAACTCTTTTTTCTCCTGTCAAAGACCTCCATATCTTCCACAAATTCTCCTATATAGTGTCCGTATGCCCCTGCATTTCCACATAATGCGCCACCAATTGTACCAGGTATACCAGAAAGGCATTCAAAACCTTTTATAGAATTAGAACTGCAAAATAAAAGAAATTTTTTAAGACTTACTGAGCTTTGACAGTGTATATACCCATCTTTAATAAATATTTCGCCTTCAAACCTGTTTAGTATAATAGTAGCATTTATAAGACCATCTCGAAAAATAACATTACTTCCACCTCCGATTACAATAACAGGTCTTTCAAAAGAAATGACATTCTTTATTATATGCTTAAGGTCAATTTCACTTTCTGCCTCAATCAATTCCGATACCTTACCGCCAATATTCATTGTAAGATAAGGTGATATATCAATATCACTATAACTATGCATTTTTTATAAAATTCCTAAGACTTTCCTCTATTTTTTCCAAGGGTACTCTCGTATTTATGCATGGTCCTTCCGGTCTTTCATTCAATATGCCATATACAGGGATACTATTAACATCATATATTCCAAGGCTCAAATCCTGCTCACAAGCAACTGCAAGTATAAAGTGAGGTTTAATATCTTTAATTATCTTCCTAGCAAGAGTACCTCCCGTAGCTATTGCCATGTGTACACCATATTTATCTCTTAATTTGAGAAGTTCAGCAATATCACATTGCCCACATCTAACACAATTATCTTGATCAAAGGTTATTCTGTATTTACATAATGAATATTGTAAGCAATGAGGAAGAAGCATTAGTATTTGTTCAGGCTCAAATACATGAAAATACTTTTTATAGACAGCAAAATTATTAGCTCGTATATATTTTCTCTGAAATTCTTCTACAGGTATATTTAGCAATTTTGAGGCCATCATATATACAGGAAGTAATAGCCTATAAATAAGATTTTTAAACATCATTCCGCATCTTTACCTATAAAGTCATATCCTCTACATAAATCATCTATATTACATTCTTTCTTAGATTCAGGCTGTATTCTCAAAATAGCAAGAGCTCCCTTTTCGCAGTTTACTGCTATAACACCATCCCTTTTGAATATTCTTCCATTAGGAAGGTCCGATTCTCCTTTTATAGAAAAAGCCTTTTTTATCTTAAATTTTTTACCATCAACAGATAAAAAAGACCCTGGCCAAGGGTGAAATGCTCTCACTTCATTTTCAAGAGTAATAGAATCTTTATTAAAATCAAGCTTTGCATCATTCTTTTCGAGTTTTCTTGTGTATGTAGCAATTTTCTCATCCTGCAATACAGGCTTTATCAATCCCTTTTCTAGAAGATGCATACACTCCACAAGCATATTTGCTCCGTAGACAGACAGCCTCTCTTCAAGTGTTCCCTTTGTATCTTCTGGGAGTATCTCTATCTCTTTCTGAAGTAATATAGGACCAGCATCCATTTTATTCGTAAGCCTTATAATACTTACCCCTGTTTTCTTATCTCCATTTAATAGACTAAAAGCAATTGGAGAAGCCCCTCGATATTTTGGTAATAATGATGGATGAAGGTTTATAAATCCATATTTTGGAATATTAAGAAGCCATTTCGGGATGAAAAAAAAACTTGCAACTACAATTCCAATGTCAATATTTTCAAAGAGCTCACCATATTTTTTAAATAATTTCACATCCTGATATACTTTGACATTTCTTGACAAAGCAAATTTCTTTACAGGGGGTGGAAGAATCTTTTTTCCACGATTTTTTGGTTTGTCAGGTGATGTAAATACAAATTCTACAGAATGATCACTATTTATTATTCTTTCAAGAGAAGGTACAGAAAAATCAGGAGTACCTATAAATGCACATTTCATTTTTGGGCTTCGCCCTTCTTCTTTATCTCATTAAGTTCTTTTTTTAAAAGCATAAGTTTTGTGGGACTAACTCTATCTATATAAAGTACTCCATCTAGATGATCAAGTTCATGTTGTATGACTCGAGCCTCAAGTTCATCAGCTATACGGTCAACTGTTTTTCCATTTTCATCAGTATATCTATATTTTATTGAAGAGGGCCTAGATACAAGTGCACTGATCCCCGGTATAGACAAGCACCCTTCTTCCATCTTTACATTATCCTTAGACTGCCAATATATTTCAGGATTAATAAGTATCTTTGGTCCTGTATCATCCATAAGATCAATTACTACAAGTCTTATATTCTTACCTATTTGAGGAGCAGCAAGGCCCACGCCCTTGTCTTGATACATGGTATCTATCATTTCATGCGCCAATTCAATAATATCAGGCGTTACATCCACCTTAATAGATTTTTTTCTTAAAACAGGATTACCATAAATCTTTATTTCCATTTAATTCCCTTCCCTGAATATATTATAACAGTAGCTGATAAAAAATCAATATCTAAAAATTGATAGATACTGTCAAATCATTGTAGGTACCAAATTAATTGACCAGTCTCCTAATCGTATCTCTCAATTCTGATCGATTCAGCTTCAATTCAGGGATTGAGCCCTGATTGAATATATACTTTTCCTCCTTTTGTTTTATTATTTTACTCACTTTTATTTCAAATGATTTTAAAGAGTTAGTTTTTTCATTTTT
>Ga0114934_10001752_pt1 | contig 14073 bp, 22 predicted proteins | sample 4SBtaG_2_FD_99695 | JGI IMG/M metagenome (GOLD analysis project Ga0114934, IMG submission 99695) | Deep subsurface microbial communities from Kolumbo volcano to uncover new lineages of life (NeLLi) - 4SBTROV10_white metaG | ecosystem: Environmental > Aquatic > Marine > Volcanic ... | reverse complement strand
TAGGAGAAAAAAATGGCTGATGGACCTACAGCTGGTGAAACAGTTACGAAACAACGAATGCTGAATAGTTGGCTTAACCAAGTAAAAGATAATATAACAACCCAAATTAATTCTGGATGGCATAGCGGTACTCGCCCTGCTCAGGCAACATCACAAACATTTACATCTGCAACCCCAGGTAAACTAACTGCAGGGGGTACCCCAACTGTTGATTTAGGAACAAATACTTTAGGTACACCTTCGGTAGATAAAATTACTGATAGTATTATTACCGCAGCTCAATTGGCAACTGTATTAGTTAATTATACTTCTAATCTTACTAAAATTAGAAATGTAAATCTAATACAGTATGAAAATAATACTAGTGAAGTTTCTAATCAGACAGTTCTTGCTCATTTATCATCGAATACTTACGAACAAACTAATACTATGTCAAGTTTAGCAGATGCTAATAATGTTGAGAGTGGAGTAGATGTTGATGCTTCTGAGTTTGTAGATTTTACGACGGCTCTTTATAATAGTTGGAATTCCTTGAAGACTAATACAGTAACTGTACAAGAATATTATTGCCATTCTTCCTGCCATAGTAGTTGTCACGGATCTAGGGGGAGAAGATAATGATTCATAATATATTTCCTACTAAAGTATTAATAAAAGAACTTGATTTTTCTGATGAATTTACTACTGATTTAACAGCTACTATCGAAGCTATTTATAAACAATACGAAGGCGAAACAGGAAAACGAATGATTGATATTAGTAATAATTCGATGCCTGTTTTTACTGAAGAAAACTTAAAAAAATTTCCTGAACTCCAAACCGTACAGCAAATTTTTATTGATGGCTTTTACGAATTAGCTTCTTCTTATTCTACGAATAAATTTACGAAAAACCAGATACAAAAAATGGTAACTAACTATAGTGGAAGGCTTCCTTTCCTTGGTAAGGGAGAATATCGACGAGTTCATACTCATGTTGGAGCAAGTGCTTACGGTATTTTATACTTAAAAGATGTAGATAATCAAAGAAAGGGTGGAGAATTAATCTTACATGACCCTAGTTTTCACAATAATTTTGGCTTCACTGAGCAAAATCAGTTTCCAATTTCAACCATAAAAAACCGTCTTGTTATAGCTCCTGCTTATATATGGCATGAAGTAACCCCTTATACAGGAGAAGAAAATCGAGTATCTATTGTTCTTAATTTAGATATATTTTCTGAATCTGACTTATTGGAGTCTGTTAGCTAATGCTTAATATTAAATCTACTATTTCAGATACTAGTATATTTTGTACAGTTCCTATTCAAACAGAAAATTTAAAAAAGTATTTTACAGATAAAACTGTCAATTTTCAAATTGATTATTCAAAAAGTAAATTACATACTGACAAATTTTTAGTTTATATTTCGAATTTAGGAGTTCCAGCAGATTTATCTCAAGATAAATTAAGTTTATATCAACGAATTTCTTTACTTGAATCCTACATGATGCTTCCTTCAGTTATCTCAATACCTACATTAAATATAGCAGCATCTTCTGTTGTAATGCGTCGTAAGGGTTATGATTTAACTGAAACATATCCTAATGCTTTTCTTACTGAGATAGAAGTAGATAATTTTATTGAAGATCAATACGATATGGTAGATAAATGGGTAGTATTTTTAGATTCATGTTTAATATACGCACAAAAATGCATTCCTGAAATGGATGTAGAAGAATATCTTACTGCCGATATTCCCATAATACATAACAAAAATTATGTAGGACAAAGTATAGTAGAATTATTTTCTTTAGATTTCTTTTTTCATAATTATTATCAGAAGCCTTTAGGCGATCTTGCTTATTTTAAACATCAATTTGAAGATTATATGTTTCAAGGAAAGAATTTATACCATTACTTTGCTACACAACATAATTTTTTACTTCCAATGTTACGAACTTTAGGAACTGCTTATAACTAAGATGTCTAAAGTTATTATAGGCTTTATTAATCCACCACACGCTGACTGGAGTTTAGCTAATAACTTAACATATCTTTTATGCCAAACTCATTATAAATATGAAGGTAAATATAATGATAAAATAACTTGGCTTGAAGCTCCATATAAATGGGATATTTATGAATCTTATAACGAAATTTATGAGCCTCTTAAAAATGCTCATATTATTTTATTCTCGTCTTATATATGGAATTATTCTTTAATTGATGATCTAGCTGAATTAGCAAAAAAACAAAATCCGGATGTTATAACTGTGCTTGGAGGGCCTCATATAGGTATAAATGTTCCTTCCTTTCTAGAATTAAGAAAAGAAAAATATGATTTTATCTGTAAGCCTACCAAACCAGGAGAAGTATTTACAGAGGATTTAATTAATAGTTATGTTGAGACAAATGGCAATCCTTGTATTGAAGAGATAAGTTGGGAACTAAGAAGTTCTAAAACCCGATCCTGTCCCATGCCTTCCTATTCTGCTTATGAGCATCATTTAGATTATTTATCTAAAACTTCTCAATATGCAAAAGAACAAAAATTAGATCCTTTTATACCTTTAGAAACTACTCGTGGATGTCCTTATAGGTGTGTATATTGCGAGTGGGGTGGTGGTTTAAATACTAAGATTTTAAAAAAAGATACTGAGATTGTAAAAAAAGACATTCTTGCCTTAAAAAAAGCAGGGTTTGAGGACGCTTCTTTAATTGATGCAAATTTTGGTGCTTTTGAAGATAGAGACTTAGAAATTCTTGATTTTGCCTGGAATCATCAACTTCCTATTATTGAGATTTCTAGTGTTAAACGAACAAATCTTAATAAACGAAAAGATTTAATTGATAAATATTTTGAAATTATTAAGAAAGCATCGGATCGTCATGGTTATAATTTTGTCCACACCTCGTTTGTTGTACCTTCTGTTGCTCTTCAAAGTTTATCAGATGAGGCTATGAGAATAGCTGACAGGATAGATTTATCAGCTCAGGATAAATTAGAGTTGAGTAGACATATTAAATTGAGATGTAGCGAACAAGAGCTTCCTCCGCCCCATATGGAATTAATACTGGGTATGCCAGGGTCAACTATTGAAGATTTCTATGATGAATTTGAAATTATTTGGAATTTTGGAGCACATGGGTTATCTAGATATGATTATATGGTTTTGCCTGATAGTACAATTAGTAATCCTCAATATTTAGAAAAATATAATATTGAAACTGTTGAAGTGTATACGGATTTAATTGACGAAGATTGCGTAGATAACTGGAAAAGTTTATATAAAAATAGACGTAATTATTTTCATACTATAAGGAGTTGTTATAGTTATACAGTAGAGGAAATGCATGAAATGTGGTTTATGAATCATGCTGGAAATAAATTATTGCAAGATGTTTACCCCATGTTTCATAATGATTTTACCCCTAGTAGATTTGCAAAGTTATGTTATAGGATATTAAATAAGTTACCAGATTTTGAACCCATACATTTTTATATTGTTGACTTATTAGATCCAGATACTCCCGCTTTAAATTCTAAAAGAATACATAAAGAATTACGGAATGAAGTTATTAATAACTTAATCGAGAAAGCTCATTCTTTAATTGTTGGTGAACTTTATTTGGAGTTGGATTTTAGTAATGAAAAATAGTTTTGAATCTTTATTAGGAATAAAAATTCCTGATATGGGCGAGATTGGAATTATCTTTTTTGAAGAATGTAATCTTCGATGTCCTATGTGTCCACAAGATCATACTTCTATAGAAGGTCAATCAAAAGATGAAATTTTATCTAAAGTAGACATTATTAAAGACGTATTATTACATAATTCAAATAATCGGGTTGTTACCTTAAATATAATGGGCGGGGAATTATTTCAAGATCACTTACTAGAAGAATACTTACCTATCTATTCTGAATTTATTGAAAACGTTAATACTTTATCTCTGAAATTAAATAGAAAAATTATTTTTAGATTTGTTACTAATTTGGTATTTACTAATCATGAGTTAGTAGCTAGTTGGCTATATAAACATAATTTAGATTTAACGGTAAGCTATGATAGCAAAGGTAGATTTAATACTACTAATTTAGATATTTTTAAAAATAACATTGAAGTCTTTAAAGATAGAATTAACTTAATTAGTTTAGTAGCTTCGCGAGAGTCAATACTAACTGTAATGAATAGATCTGATAGTTATTATGATTATCTTTATCGTAACTTTGATTGTCATTGGGAGTTTTTAACCCCAGTTCCTGGAGTTACTGCGCCTACTAAAAAAGAACTTTATGAATTTAATAAATTTCTAATAGATAATTATCCTAATTGTTTACAGTTAGACCCGTTTATAAATAAAGAGTCTATTAATTTAATTGGGGCTGAAGTATCACAGTTAGCCTCGCATTTTAAATTAATTATACCTAATAATGAGACCACTACTTGTCAAAATTATGAATTTTATTTTCCTGTAAAAACTTTTGATACTTTTATAGATAAGTTTATAGATGAATATGATTGTTTATCCTGTAAATATTACTCTCGATGCCCCTTAGATCCCTTAATGCGAGATAACTGGGTAGACGATACATTAACAGGATGTACTTATAAAAAGACTTTTGAATACGCGGATAAAAAATATGGAACTTATAATTAAACCGACAGAGTTATGTAACTTTAAATGTAGTTTTTGTTCTTCAACTAAAATTGCAAAACATAAATCCGATCTTCTGTCTCATGACTATATTTTTACTTTCTTACAGAGATTTCCAAATACTACAACCATTATAGTTAACGGTGGTGATCCATTAATGGTTGAACCAACTTATTATTGGAAAATAATTGATTATTTAGATAAAAATAATCTATCTACTTCTATAGCTTTAACTACTAATTTATGGCCTTTCTACAAGAATCCTAAAAAATGGGTCTCTCTATTTCTTAATGAACGAGTAGGAGTTACTACTTCTTTTAATTATGGAGAGGGTCGACTAAAAGGGGATTTTAGTTTATTTACTGAAGAAGATTTTTGGAAATGTTCAGATTCTATGTTAGAGTATGTAGGCTATCGCCCAGACTTTATTGCTGTTATTACAAATGATAATGAAGAATATGCTATTAAAAATGTGGAACTAGCACGAGAAATGAGTTCTTATAAAGAACCTTTAGGAACTCTTCATAATCTAAATGCTTTGGAAAAAACTGGTGTAGAATGTAAGCTTAATTACGCAATGGCTTCTGGAGATCAAAAAGACCCTTATTTACTTTCTAAAATTTACGAAATTTATATAAAGGTTTATAGGCAAGGATTAGCTCCGTGGGAATTTAATACTAAACAGATGATGAAACGATTAAGTACAGGAGCGACAAGTTGCCCTCAATCACGTAATTGTGATGAAGGTATACGAGCACTTAATCCAGGTGGAGACTATTATAGTTGTGGGGCATTTGGAGACGATAAAGATCAGTCTATTGACTTTCAGAAAGAAATAAAGGGGGACTTTTTTACTCCTTTACAAGATAATATGTCTCTTTTAAGCCTTAAAGAAGAATGTTTTGAATGTCCTATGTTTAGTATTTGTAATGGGTGTAGAAAAACAATAAAAGATTTAAAAGAAGCAGATGTAGTAGAATCTCATTGTGTTAGAATGAAGAGTATAGCATCAGAAATTATTAAAATTAATAGTCTACCTGATGCTGCCTAATATTTTTGAAGAGTTACTTTTAAATGGATTTTGTATAATAAATGATGCTTCTGCTTTTATACACTTAGAAAAGTATAAGTTTACTTGGATTAAAAATCAATCTGAAACTCATTATTTTGAGACTGTATTAGATAGTAATCTTATGAATGCGTTAGAATTAACTCATAAATTAGTAGGAGAAAAATATTTTCAATCAGTAGGTGATTATACAATTACTACTAATTCAATTTGGAATGGAATTGATGAGGATACTTTATACTGGCATAATGACTTATTATTTGGATCAAATATAGCAGCATTACTTTATTTTAATACTTTAACCAAATTAACTGGAGGAGAATTAGGAATTCGTAATAATTCTACTCATGAAGAAGTTGTAGTGTACCCAACTCAATATGATATTATTATATTAAATCAAGATTTAATATGGGAACATAAAGCTAATCAATTAAAGATGAATGTACCTCGTATTGTAGCTCATTTTGATTTTTATATCCCACTATTTTGTAATCAACAAATTATAAATTATCTGTCAATAGATAATTATTCTCGTCAATGCGAAAAATTATATAGGTTAAGTACCATGAAGGCATTTTATTAGTGTTTACTGTTAGCGTTAATCCGACTTATCATTGTAATTTTAGGTGTAATTTTTGTTATCTTACTCCGACTCAGCTAAGTGACCGACGTAAAATTCAGATTTCTACTTTACGAGAACGGTTAGATGAGATTTCAAATTATACTGAAATTACTCATATTGATTTATATGGTGGAGAAGTTGCGATAATGTATTCTGATTATTTAACTATGTTAATTACTCTATTAAAGAATTACCACACTCCTATTAATATTATTACTAATTATTCTGCCCCAATTCCACAATTTTTAGATGATGAAATAACCTTAACTGCAAGTTATGATTTTGACTGCCGCGAGAAACATGAGTTAGTATTTCATAATATGCTTCAATCTTCTCGACCATTATCGGTTTTAATTTTAGCTTCACGAGGAATTCTTAATAAAAATGTAGATGAAATGATTCAAGAGCTTAATTTATGTAAAGCTATAAGAAGTGTGGAAATTAAACCCTATTCTCCCAGTCAAGCTAACGATCATAAAATTAATTATAAGGAACATGAAGAATTTATTATTAAATGGATATTAAGTCCGATTAAGAAGAATTTTGAATTTATTAATGAAAAACTTATGAAAGCCAGCTTAACACGCCAAGGACCTTATTATAAAAGTGCTTTTAGTGATAGTCACGTATACTTGACTCCGACTGGAAAATTTGCTACATTAGAATTTGATGAAAAAGACAATGAATATTTTTTGGAGTTTGATAGGTTTGAAGAATATTTAAAATGGACAGAGATAGAAAAAGATCGAGTAACCCATAATTCCTACTGTTCCAAGTGTGACTATTTAGGAAGTTGCTTATCTGAACATTTACGGGATGTAAAAAGTTTAACTTATTCTTGTAATGGATTTAAACACTTATTAGATTGGTATAATGAACGAATTTAGAAACAGCATTTTAGCTTTAATGAAAGCAACTATTGATCCTAGAAAAATAGTTAAAATAACGTATGAACCGTCAAAATCTTTAATTTTATCTTATGATGAATTAGTATGTAATACAACTTTATTTACAAATAAATCTATTTCTTATATAGATGATTCTAATACAAGTTCAATAGTAAATTCTGAATGTAATTCTGTATCTGAAACCTACTCATTTTTACAAAATAAAACTTTGGTTAAAATTACAGATATTGAAAATTATAATAATAATTATATTAAACTCTGTGATGATTTAAAAAAGATTTTTAAAGTCAAAAAGGTAGATTGTCATATCTATTTTGGTAAGAAAGGGTCTCCTTCTTTTGAATTTCATAAAGATCCTATGCATGTTTTAATTGGGTGTTTGAAAGGCAAAAAAGAAATAAAGTTTAAGAAACGTAAAGTTTTCTTAGATGTTAATGATTGGGTGTATATTCCTGCTAATACTAATCATAAGGCATATTATCCTACAGATTCTATTACGATTAGTATAGGATTATATAAATAATGCTGGCTATATTCTTCAATTTTTGTTAGAATTATAACATATATTTAATCAGGGTGATGCCTCAATACATCCGCGGGGGTCCACGGTTAGCCCCCAATTTTACGAATGGACTAAAAATTGGATAACTATATACCTCGACCTATATGTGTTAAATGCGATGAATCGTTTAGTGTTAAACGATTTGATTTAGGTTATCGTACTTGTTTAGAGTGTGGTAGCGAAAAAAATACTTACACTATTGCCCCCGCATATAATAAGGGAGCATATCAACTAATTAGCCGTTCGTACGTGCGGGACATCGGAAAATAGTCATTATTTGATTGCATAAATATTAATTTTATGTTATATTAAGATAATAATTAAAGAAAGGACTATTGAATGACCAATATTATTAGGTTGGACTATAAAGATTACTGGGAGTTTGAAGCTGAACACCAGCTAACTCAAATAGAGGAATGGTTACAAGAATCTTCCTCATATTCCAGTATGAGAGAATTTCAGCTTAAACACATTCGGTTAGATTGGAGTACCCGACGTCGTTATTCTAGAGGTGGGTGGTATCCCCAACATAATGGCGCAGGTGTTTCTATTGCTATGTGGCCTATTTGTGGACGTAAATCTCCTGATGAGAAAGTCCCACAAAAAGTATTTGAATATGCATCCTTCGAGGATGATCCAGAAATTGGAAATTTTTATACGGATAATACTCATAATCGTTTAATGATGGTATTATGTCATGAAGTAGCTCACGCGGCTCAATATACTCATAAAAGAGTTCATAGTATGGCACGGATTAAACCACATGGTGAAGAGTTTAAAATGTTCTATCGAGAGATTAGGAATTATTGGTTAAACCCATATCTGCCAGAACAAGCTAAGATGGGGATAGAGTATCGTAAACATAAAAAAATGAGTGTAATGCAGGAGCTAGCAGCGTAATGAATAAAAAAATAATAACTACAACAAGTCCTAAGTCACAACTTCATATAAATGCGTTGCAACAAGAAATTGAAATATTAAAGAGCAAGCTTCAACCTACTGAAACAGGTACTATCCATACAGCCATATCAGTATTAACATGGCGTATAGAACAAATTGAAAAAGGAGAAGAGGTACCTATATAATGGATCTTTTTATATCAATTATTGTAGCAGCAGTTGTTATTCTTTTAATCTTACCTATTGGACTAGGAATTGGAAAAGCAAGTGCTGGATTAATTTATTGGTCAGAAAATGAAAAAAGGAAATACCGTAAACAAACCGACAAAACTCGGTAAAGAACTTTTACAAATTCTTAACGAGTATTTAAAAGATCGTCCTGTTGATACCAGTGACTGTACTACTAGTGATTTAGCTACGATGATGAACCGCTCACAACGTAGCATTGCTGGTATTGTAACTCAACTACAACATATTAATTTAGTTTATGTTGAGCGTACTTCGGTTCATGGGGAAAAGATAACTTTTGTTTACTTAACAAATCAAGGAAGAGAATACGTCGCGGGTGTCGTATAATGGCATTATCACAGCCTTCCAAGCTGAGGACAGGAGTTCGATTCTCCTCACCCGCTCCAAAAAGATATGAATGTATATATTTCACCACCCTTTGGGTCAAGAATTAGATTAAAAAAGACAATTTCTATTCGCGGGTCGTTTACCCCCGAACCACGAAAAGGGTTACTGAAACAAACATATAAGACTTTAAGACACACTAAAAAAGGATGGGTAAATAAAATAGGATTACGAAATCCAGGGATTCAATCATATTCGTTTGATAATTCCTCTGTGATTTCTTTAGCTTCAGTAAACGATGACTGGGAAAAGTTTTTCCCAATTATTCCACCTGAACAAAAAATTGAATTAAATCTATCGTGTCCAAATGTAAATCATTACGCAATTGACTCTGAAACCCTATGGGATTTTTCAGAAAGATATGATTGGATTTCTTGTAAATTATCACCTAACGGAGATATTTTTGATCAATGTAAATTTCTAGTAGAACGTAATATTCGCAGAATTCACATGAGTAATACTCTAGCTGTAGATGGCGGAGGGTTGAGTGGTTCTGAAGTTAAAAAATTTAATCTTCACTATATTCCGAAAATTCAGAAAGAATTTCCTGAATTTGAAATAATTGCAGGTGGAGGTATTTATTCTCCTCAAGATGTTTTTGATTACGCATCTTTAGGAATTGCTAACTTTAGTTTAAGTACTATCTTTTTTACTCCTTGGAAAGTAAGGAAAGTTTTACAAGCATTTAAGCTATTAAAGGATACAGACTATGATATTAAATCTATATCCGCTATTCAAAAAAGGTATTTTTAAGTTATGAAAATAGGAATTACTTTTAGTACGTTTGATTTATTTCATACAGGTCATGTTTTAATGTTAAAAGAAGCTAAGACACAATGCGACTGGCTTATTGCATGTTTACAAACTGATCCAACAATTAATAGACCTAACAAGAATAAGCCAATTCAAACAATCTTTGAACGGCTTATTCAAGTTAGAGCCTGCAAATATGTGGATGAAGTTTTAGTCTATGCAACCGAAGAAGAGGTAGAATCTATTCTAAAAGCTATTCCTCACGATGTTCGCATTATTGGTGAAGAGTATAAAGACAAACCCTTTACTGGTAAGAGATTATCAGAAGGTAAACTATATTATAATAAAAGACAACATAGATTATCTACTACAGAATTAAGGGATAGGATTATTGACAGACGAGGAACTACATAATAAATTGGTGGAGTTACTAGGTCTTAATTATCATAACTATCCGCTGTGCGTAGAATGGAATTTAAAAGTAATAAAGTATATTTATTTAAGACAAAAGGTGACACATGAAGATTAAAGAAGCTTTACGTATTGGTTTAGCTAGTGATTTATCTACAGTGGATGAAGCGGTAAGAAATATCGAAATTCATGCTGGTAATATGTTCGTTTATGAAGAAATGAGAGCAGAACTCAAAGAACTATACGAAACTTGGGATAGAGTTGGCTGTGATAAAAAAGACAGTATCAAAGTAGCTTTAGAAATGTGCGAAAATGACACCTAAACCAATTCATCGAAGAATTGAAGATAGACTTGACATTCTCCAATGTCTCATGGAGGAAGGTAAGCATCTAACGGAAGAAGATCTTGTTAGAGATGCGTTAGCTCTTCTTGGTAAATATCGCCCCTATATGAATGATGAACAGTCAGACTACGTTGATGGTTGTAGGTTTGCTCTGGATGAACAAATGGAATGGAAATAAGTAAGAATGGAAGAACAAAAGATTAGTTTAATTAGTGGAGGGTTTGACCCTTTACATAGTGGTCATATTGAATACTTTAAAGAAGCATCTAAATATGGCGATGTAGTAGTTCTATTGAACTCAGATGAATGGTTAACTCAGAAAAAAGGTAAACCATTTATGCCGTGGAAAGATAGAGCTGCTGTTGTTGGAAATCTAAAAGGTGTTATAGACGTTTTAGATTTTGCAGATATGAGAGGAGATGCGATTGATGGTATTCAAAAAGCCACTAAGAAATATCCACCTCCTGTTTATCGAGTAAGTTTTCTTAACGGAGGGGATCGAACTTTTCAAACGACTCCCGAAGTAGAATGGTGTATGAGGCATGAGATCAATTGTATCTTTGATGTCGGAGGGGATAAAATCCAGAGTAGTTCTTGGATTCTAAACTCTTGGGAAGCACCACCTACTAAACGTCTATGGGGAGAATGGAGAGTTTTGAAAGACTACCCACCCTCTACAAAAGTTAAGGAACTAATTGTATATCCAGGAAGGCAACTTTCATACCAACGACACTTTCACCGTTCTGAGTATTGGCATATCTCCGAAGGAACTGCAACAGTTTACGGAGAATATGAAACCAAAAGAACCTTACACTCAGGACAATCGTTTACAATTCCCACAGGTGAGTGGCATCAACTAGCAAATCTAGAAGATACTACATTACGGGTGGTGGAGATACAATGGGGAGACTATTGTGAAGAGGAAGATATTGAACGACAAGCTGACTAAAATTGGTTTAGGGCTTGTTCTAGTTATCATTCTTTTATTTACAGCTATCCCAGTTTCGGGTAAATTAGATACAGATTATATCGACCCCGAAGCTCAGATGTGTTTAGCAAAGAATATTTATTTTGAAGCCAGAGACCAAGGAACAGCGTCACATGTTGCTGTTTCTTTAGTGGTTTTAAATCGAGTTAATGATAAGAGATACCCAAATACTATTTGTGAGGTTATCTATCAAGGACCGACCTACTCTTGGAAACCTGAGTTCCCAGTACGTCATAAGTGTCAGTTTAGCTGGTACTGTGATGGAAAATCGGACAAACCAAAAGAGATAGAAGCGTGGAATGAAGCACTGACAATTGCTTCTCTGATTCTCGGTCATCAATCTTATTTATTAGATTTTACCGAAGGGTCAACACATTATCATGCGACTCATATTAAGCCACACTGGGCAGATCATTTAACAAGGATTGCCCAAATTGAAGGACATATTTTCTACAGGTTAGAGCCATGAGTTGGGAAATGAGAGACTATCGTAAATGGTCTTTCGATCCCGAAACTCTTCGGTGGCCGTGGTACAGTGTCCCACAAGAATTTTTTGGAAGGTATGTGAGCCAAGTGCTCATTACCTTTCCTATTCTAATGTTATTTGCCGGAGTTAATGCTATTAGTTTTGCTACTATCCTCTGGTTAGATTACTATTTTTATTATCGTTTAAAGAGATATTTCGGATTATCATGCCATTTTATACCGTTTACGTGTTTGATGTTGATGGGACTCTTACTCCTAGTCGCGACATAATTGACTCTAATTTTGAATCCTTCTTATTAGATTGGGTGACGTTACGCAATGTTCATTTAATAACAGGAAGCGATTACGAAAAGACATTAGAACAGATTGGCCCAGAGTTAGCAGAAAGAGTAACGGCAGTTCATAACTGTGCTGGTAATTCTCGCTGGGCTAGAGGTCAAGAAATATATCGGAGCGAGTGGACAATCCCAGCAGAGGCCAGAACGTGGATAGAAGGGAAATTAGAAGAAAGCAAATTCGCTTTACGAACCGGAAATCATATTGAAGAAAGATGTGGATTAGTTAATTTTAGTACTATTGGTCGTGGAGCTAATCGTGCTGAACGGATGATCTATGTAAAATTTGATAATCTTCATAAAGAAAGACAACAATTAACTAAAGAATTTAATGAAGAGTTTCCAGGATTAGAAGCGTCTGTCGGTGGTGAAACCGGAATTGATATTTATGAAAAAGGCCATAACAAAGCACAATTACTATCATATTTAGAAGAGGTAGAAGAAATTCATTTCTTTGGTGATGCGATATATGAGGGCGGAAACGATTGGCCCTTAGCAAAAGCTATCACAGCTCGTAATCATAGTCAAGACAGTATTTATCGAGTTGATGGCTGGCAGGCGACTTATGATATTTTGAAACGAATATCAAATTAGAACCTGTTAATCCGATACCTATTCCAAAAAAGAAGAATATTTAGTTGGCAGTTGAGAAATTTTTATGATACTATAAGTGAAACAGCGAAGAAAAAACGTTGTTCACGAAGTGAAATCTATGTGAAACTCGGCTCGCATGGAACAAACCACGTGGAAATGAAATTTCCTTACGTGGTAACGCGGCAATGAAATTGCTTTACGTGAGTGGGGCGTTTTGTGTCCGTTTTTAAGAGGTCTGTAATGACAAGAATGTTACTATGTTTATGTATTTGTACACAATTATTTGGTATTTTTGTTGTTATAGCTGCCTTAATATAAGGAGGTTGCAGAATGAAAGCAATTAAACTACTTTTAGCTGGACTATTTGTAGTTGCTTTGGCTGGTTGTCTTGACGAGACTAAAAAAGAACCCGCTAAAGAACCCGTTGTTGAAGAAAAAGCTCCAGCAGCAAACCCAGCAAAACCCGCTAGTAAATAAAGTTTACAGATTTTGAGGTGAAAAAGAGAGAACAGTCTTGCATTGTTCTCTTTTTTTGTATATAATAAGAGATGAATAAAAATAATTATAAAATTCCCGAAACGGAACAAATTATAAAAGTTAACACCCACCAAGTGCGATGTGACCTTGATCACCCAGTAGTTTATTATATTATTGGGGATAAAGGTTTTGTTGTATGTGATTATTGTAACGTGAAATATGTGTATGAAGAATGACAGAAAATTATAGTGCCCAATCTATTCAAATCTTACGAGGTTTGGATGCAGTTCGTAAACGACCTGGAATGTACATCGGTGATACCGATGATGGTTCTGGGTTACACCATATGAT
>Ga0114934_10001750_pt1 | contig 14079 bp, 9 predicted proteins | sample 4SBtaG_2_FD_99695 | JGI IMG/M metagenome (GOLD analysis project Ga0114934, IMG submission 99695) | Deep subsurface microbial communities from Kolumbo volcano to uncover new lineages of life (NeLLi) - 4SBTROV10_white metaG | ecosystem: Environmental > Aquatic > Marine > Volcanic ... | reverse complement strand
ATTCCATCACTTTCGACTGATGTTCGTAAGAAAATGACTGCTCGCATTAAAGAACTTGCAGAAGAAGCCCGTGTCTCAATCCGCAACGTACGACGCGATGCAAACAAGGCTGCTGACGGTGAAAAAAGCAGTGGCGACATGACAGAAGATGATTGCAATGGCACGAAAGAAGATGTTCAGGATCTTACGAAAAAGTTCGAGGGCCAGGTAAGCGATCTTGCAAAAGCAAAAGAAACCGAAGTAATGGACGATTAACTTGCTTCTATTCGGAGAGTTTTGAGTCAGACAAGCACCCATATGACAACTTCCGACGTTACCATTCCCGTTCGGCTAACTAATATTGTTAAGCGATATGGACGACGAACTGTACTTGATGGTGTTTCAATCGATGTAACTCCTGGGGTGACTGGTCTTGTTGGACCCAACGGTGCTGGTAAAAGCACTCTTGTCCGATCAATTCTTGGTCTTGTCCGGCTTGCAAGTGGTCAGGCACGTGTATTTGGAAATGACCCATATCGGAAACCTCGTCGTGTTCGTCAGATTGTTGGCGTTGTTCCCGAAGATGAATGCACCATTCCGGGTTTATCTGGTGTTGAAATGGTTCGATATGCCGCCCGTCTGTCAGGTCTGCCAGGCACTGAGGCGCTTCGGAGATCCCACGAAGTGCTGGATTGGTGTGATGCTGGCCAAGAGCGTTATCGGCCGGTTGAAACACTCTCGGTCGGCACCCGACAAAAAGTCTCTTTTGCAGCAGCTATCGTTCATGATCCTGACATGGTGATTCTTGATGAACCGACAAACGGTCTCGACCCAATTGAGCGGCGGGCAATGCTTGGCCGTCTCACCACTCTTGCCAAAGACCACGGGAAAACAATATTTGTTTCAACCCATGTTCTTCCTGACGTGCAAGCCATTTGCGACCGCGTTATTGTGCTTGCTCAGGGCCGTGTACAACTCGCAGGTACCATTGAAACACTTACAAAGCCTCCACAGCCTGAGCACCACCTAGCTGGTTCAGGCCCGCTTGAGCAACTTGCTACAAAACTTTCCGAGCGTGGTCTACCTGCTCGTGTAGAAGCAAATGAGACGGAATCAATCATCTCCCTTGTATCACCAAAACCAGAAAACATCCGTGATGTCTGGTCTGCAGCAGCCGAAGTTGGGGTGAGTATTCGTTCCCTCGCACCAGCAACTCGACCACTTGAAAAAATCTTTATCGATACACTGCGACGATCAGAACAACACCATGACCAACACAACACCACGCAGGGGGACCGCTAATGCCACTGCAGGATGTTGGTTATCGTGCTTGGAACAATGAGCGATGTGGTCCTTCTTCAACAATCTGGGTTATTGCTTGGACTGGGATTCGCCTGGCTTGGGAAAGCCGCTGGCTTCGTCGGATGGTCTTTTTCGCATGGAGCCCGGCACTTCTTTTTGCAGCTAGTTTCTTTGCATTTGAACAGGCCGTCGACGAAGGACGACTGGCCTCACTTGGCACCGCTGCACAACGCGGTCGAAATCTTGATGGTATTGGGATGCTGGGTACCGTTCTTGCTGATGCACTAGGTGGCAATACCGATGAAGTGGATGTTGAAACAACCCGCCACCTTGTCTGGAGTCGCCTCTTATTAGCTTTCATGCGGGCGCCTCAGGCAATGCTTTTAGCGGCTGTCGTTGGCCTAGTTGCTCCAACGCTGATTTCACGTGACTTAAGAGCAAAGGCATGGCTGATCTATTTCACGAGACCTGTGGGCCGCACAGAGTACATCCTTGGCAAGTTCTTTATTCTTCTTTTGTTGGTTCTTGTTATCACCATGCTGCCGGCACTCGCACTATGGCTCACTGGCGTACTTGTAAGTCCAAGCGTTTCAGTTGCATTTGAGACATGGGATCTACCAATTCGAATTATCACCGCAAGCTTCATTCTGGCCGTTCCAACAGTCTTGCTGGCACTTGCTTATTCATCACTCACAACTGAAAGTCGAATTGCTAGTTTTGCATGGTTCGCAACGTGGGTTGCATGCTGGATTGGACATGGTGCTCTCACGACGGCAGATCTTGTTGCCAGCACACAAGATGGTGGCGTTTATTCGATGGAAGGGACGCAAGAAGAGGAGGCGTCCCGTAGCCCAAAAGCAAAAGTCTCTCCAATCCGGCGCAACTTCCGTTGGTTTGCCCGTGCTGCAGGGATCGATGCCGTGGTCGATCGATGGGCTTGGGTCTCTCCGTATCATGCACTTGGTGCCGTCCAAGCGGCAATATTTGGAATTGATACAAGACCACGTTCTTGGTGGCCATCATCAATGACATTGCTTGTAATGAGTGCTAGCAGTTTATGTATTCTCGCCTGGAGGATAACCGCTCCTGCGTCGAGTTAATCCAGATATTTCACCCATTCAACTACTATGCTTTCTCTCCAGAACGTAACAAAGCTCTACGGCACTGTCATTGGTGTCAATGATGTCTCGGCAGAACTTGGGCAGGGGGCTCATGGACTTCTTGGTCCAAATGGTGCAGGAAAAACAACGCTGCTCGGACTCATAACTGGGCAGCTCCGCCCCACTATTGGATCTGTAAATGTTTTTGGTGAGGCTCCTTTTGGAAACAGGCGAATTCTTTCCCGAATTGGATACTGTCCAGCCGCTGACCTCACAGAACGTAATGCGACACCACGGGAATGGGTCACATACCTCATGCGATTAAGTGGCTTTGACGCCGCCGAAGCTCCCCGAAGAGCTGCACGTGCTCTCGACGAAGTCGGCCTTGGTGAGGCATGCACCCGTCCACTGTCAACACTTTCCAAAGGCATGCGACAACGTGCAAAACTAGCTGGTGCATTTGCACATGACCCAGACCTACTGGTCCTCGATGAGCCATTTGATGGCCTCGATCCTGTTGCCCGGCACGACCTTGTTCATCTCGTGCGAATGTGGTCTCAAACTAGAAGTCTCATCGTAGCGAGCCACCTACTCCATGAAGTAGAAGCCCTACGAGCTGATCTCGCTGTCATCCTTGGAGGACGACTCGTTGCCAACGGTTCCGCATCCGAAATCCGTGAGCTTGTCGATGCGTTGCCTACAGAGGTCAAATTCAAAACATCATCTGTCGACAAACTTGCTCAGTTGGCGTGTGGAGCTGGTGTTGTGGAAACACTCTATATACCTAATGAAGACACACTTATTATCGGCACCAGACAAGCCGGTCGTCTTGCAGACATGGTTGCCAAAGCCGTTCATGACGGTCTAGTTGTCCGTGAAGTCATTGCTGAAGACAGAACACTCGAAGGCATTTTCAGTCGGCTGATGAAACTACACCGGGGAGTTGAGCAGTGACAGATTCCCGACAAACAGCTGATGCTTATGATCTCCCACACGGCCGTCCTCCTGAAGGGAATAATTTTGCAGCCATTCGGGCAGTCACAGGCTTTCAGCTCAATCGGTTAATGACGAAACCTCGCATTGCTATGGGTCTGGTTGGTGCTCTTTTTCCTGCTGCAGTAATGTTCGCTGTTATTCGTACGGCGCCGATCAACCGAGACATGACTGTTGCCATGATTTACGCACTCATTCCTGAGGCTCTTTGTGTCCTTGGGCTCCTTGTAACAATGTGTCCGGTTGTTGCAGATGAGCTTGAGCGCGGAACATGGATTCATGTGACCGTACGGCCGGGTGGCCGACAAAGTCTGCTTTTGGGCACATTCGCAGCTGCAGTCATTTGGACAGGAGGTGTTTCTCTCGTATCCCTTATGCTGACGCTCCTTATTGCCCAACCAACTCAGCCAATTGGACTTGTTGTGATGTTTACCGTCCTCATTGGAATATCCTGTATTGGGCGGGCCGCCTTATTTGCTGTTCCAGCTGTTATTCTGCCAAAGCGGGCCCTTATTGCCAGCGTTGGAGTTGCCTTGGTCGTTGAGTATTTTGCCGGTCTACTACCGGCTGTTGTGAATCAAGTTACAGTCAGCTTACGACTACGCAGTCTGCTCGTTGAATGGATGGCATGGCGTAAAGATCTACCCATCGAAATGACTCTTTTCGTCGATGATTATTCAGCACCCGTCCAGATAGCGGCTGTTTGTATTCTAGTATGCATACTCCTTACAACTGCTGGATTTATTCTCAACCGCCGACAGTTTCCACCAAGTGTAGAGAACTGATTGATGGACAGAACACCCATAGACATGAATGATTCAGTCATCCAAATCAAAAACCTTGTAAAGGAATATAAGGGTAGTGATGGAACGATCGTTCGGGCTGTGAACAACGTCTCCATGTCTGTTGCCGCTGGCGAAATTGTTGGCTTACTCGGTGCAAATGGTGCCGGGAAAACTACAACTCTTCGTATGATTGCAACTCTCCTGCAGCCAACATCTGGTCATGCGCAGGTCTGTAATCATGACAGTATCACCGACCCTGTCGGAGTACGACAGTCGCTTGGCTATGTATCAGCCACAACTGGTGTGCCTGATCGTCTGACGGCACGTGAATTACTCACTTCTTTTGGTCGGCTTCATGGTCTTGAAGAAGACACTATCAAAGACCGTCTCGAATGGCTTATTACGACACTCTCTCTACGTGATTACATAGATCGTCCTGCGGGAAGGCTTTCTTCCGGACAGCGCCAACGAATTTCTCTCGGCAGGGCACTCGTCCATAACCCCCCGGCACTTGTTTTAGACGAACCAACAAATGCTCTCGATGTTGTAGGTTCGCGTGACCTGCTTGACACACTTGATCATCTTCGAGAAAGCGGACATGCGATCTTGTTATCAACACATCGCCTGCATGAAATTGAACATCGATGCGATCGATTTGTCATCATTGACACAGGGCACATTGTCGCCGCAGGCACGCGCGATGAACTCGTTGGAGATTCTGGAGAGCTTGAAGATGCCTTTTTTCATGCCATTGAGAAGGGGGCACATACATGAATCGTAATGCCAATCCTCTTAGGGCTGCCTTAGCACTCGCTCGTCGTGATTTACTTGAATTCTTGCGAGATCGAAGAACGGTTGCTGTCACACTCCTTTTACCAATGATCACATATCCGCTGGTCGCCCTATCAAGTTCTCTTGGTGTTCGGACTGGCTTAAAAACAACTGAAGAACGACAGTCAGCAACACCGCTGTCGCTTGTTCTCAGTGGACCGGAAGCTCCTCGTTTAGCAACTCGTCTCGGGATGGTTCTTCTCGCTGCAGAAGACAATGAGCCATCCGGATGGCCGAGTGATGTCTTCGCTGAAATTGAACCGCCACGAAAAGCAAAGGAACTCCTTGAATCTGGAAAAGTTGATCTGTGGATTAACGTTCCGAATGGATTCACAAAAGAGCTGAAAAAATTCAATACAGTCAATCTAACTGCTCATGTTTCTGACAAGTATCCTGCAAGTGAAAAAACACGCTCACAGTTTGAATCTCTCATTGAAAGCTTCGCAACACAGGTGCGTGAAGAACGAATGGGGGTTGCCGGAGTTCCCATAAGTCTTTTTGATCCCATTAAGTTGATGTTCGAAGGAAAAGATCCAGAGGCCGTAGTTGCTGACCGAAGAATCATGGCTCCGGTTGCAGGAGCAATCCTCGTACTACTTTCTGTCCTGACAATGACTGGGTCTTTCTATCCCGCTATTGATGCCATTGCTGGTGAGAAAGAACGGGGCACCATCGAAACACTTCTCATCGTGCCGTGTCGAACGCAAGATATTGTCTTCGGCAAGTATCTTGCCATTTTTGGAGTCACACTTGCTACTCTTGCCGCCAATGTCATTTCAATTCTTCTTACGATTCTTGTCTCTCTGAAATATTTTCCAGATGGTTCTACCGATTATTACCTGCAAAATATTGGACTGGGATCTCTGATAACCCTTCTTTCATTTATTGGTCTTTCATCAGTAGCATCAGCGATGAGTCTTGCTGTAACAACTGCTTCAAAAAGTATGAAAGAAGCACAAAACACACTGACTCCTGTCATCCTACTTATCAGTGCACTTGCAGGAGTGTCGCTCATACCTGGAATCAGCCAGAATCGACTTGTGCCCATGGTGCCCTACACGGGTCAGATTGTTGTTTCACAGAACGCCCTGACACCTCCACCCACGAAACAGGAAGTTATTTCTAAATCGAACCAAACTGACGGAGAGTCGTCTTCCGTCATGATGAGTCCAATCGCCAGTATTTCGCCACTCCTGCTGACACTCTTTTCAAGCGTTGCAGTGACTTGGGTACTCCTTCGTGGAACAACAGCAATGCTGACCGACGAAGACCTCCTGTTTCGTGGACCAGATGCCGCAAGTGGTTTTAGCCGTCCTGCACCTCGACTGATACCTGGGATTATCCATGGTGGCATTGCCCTTGTGCTTGGCCTTGCTGGTCTTTGGTATGTCCAAGGGCTCAGCCCAGAACGCATTATCTTTGCAATACCCGTTCAACAACTCGCCGTTGTCGCTCCTCTAGCCATTCTTCTCTTGTGGCAACGGGTAAATATCAAAAGAACTTTTTCTCTTTACTGGCCAGGGTGCGGATTGAGTTGGCGATCTTTTCTCGGTGGCCTCAGTGCACTGATTGGTGGCCTCCTGACTGGTGGTGGACTTTTTATTCTTGGTGCTGCCGTCCTCTTGCAGCTGACAACGATTGAAATGTCACCGGCAATGAAACAACTCTCCGAGAAGATACTTTCTCTCATGCTTGACCAACCCTGGTGGCTCGCCTGGGCTCTCATCGCAATACTTCCAGCATGCTTGGAAGAACTTCTTTTTCGTGGATGGGTCCTCTCTGCATTTTGTGGTGAGAAACCCAGTAAACAACGAATGGCTATTGCTGTTTTTGCCCAAGCTATTTGCTTTGCAATCTTCCATCTTCTCCCTGAACGGATGCCACAGACATTTCTTCTTGGCCTCGCACTTGGAACAATCGTTCTTCTGACGAAGAGCATCTACCCCGCAATACTGTGTCACATTGCAAATAACTCGATGCCGCTTCTTCTGCTCTATATGACTGGAATTCAAGACAAGGAATCTCTCCCCGAATCCGTGGCAACTGATGTAACCACTCTATCGCTACCGCCAGAGGCCATTGCCGCAGCAGGGGGCACCGTTGTACTCGGTGGAATTCTTCTTGTTGTTTCCAACAAACTTCGAATGCGCTTTTCCTTGGCCAGAATCGCAACATTGATCCTGCTAACGATCTCTTGTTTTTCGAACAGTCAATCGAACCACCTACTGGCCCAAGAACCAACAACACAAAAAACGACTCAGCCGTTACAAGTTGGAGTTTTTCCGATGAAGGGGCTTGCCGAATATGGCGGAGAAAAACCTCGTGGCTACTCCATTGATCTTTGGAATGAATTGTCAAAACGTATCAATGTACCGGCAGAGTTGATTGCAATATCGTCGATTGAGAAGCTTTTTGCTGCTACTCAAAATGGTGATATTGACGTGCTTCTTGGTCCACTCGCAATGACAGAACAGCGAGAGAAGTTGGTTGACTTCACACATCCCGTTGTGCATTCAGGGCTGCAGATCGCTGTTCCCCGTGAGCCTGATGGCCGTCTGCTTACAGCCCTCAATAACTTGATCTCATGGGAATTAGTATCCATCCTTGCTGGAGTGATCGGGACGATAGTCTTGACCGGACACCTTCTCTGGATTTTCGAACGACGTCATAATGCCGAATCATTCCCGACCCCTTACCCCCGCGGCGCCTGGGAAGCTGTTTGGTGGAGCGTAAGTACAATCATCACTGGTGGCTGTGAAAATAAAGTCATATCGACTGTCACAGGACGATTTATTGCAACCGCATCGATGATTGGTGGCATTGTCCTTGTTGCACTTCTCACCAGCACTCTCACTACGACCATGACTGTTGATCAGGTAACCGGCACCATACGGAGCCCTCGTGACCTCTTCGGCAAGACCATTGCCTGTCAAGAAGGTGGTGTTGTTGTTGATGCAGTGGAAGAGTTTGGGGGCAGCCCCATACTCTATCCGGATCTTGAAGCCATGGTGGCCGCTGTTTCGAGCGAGGAATGCGATGCACTTGTCTCTGAATCACACACGCTCATGCTTGCTCTGCATACTTCTAAATCAAAAGACCTTCGACTGATTCCGGGCATCTTTGATTCGTTTGACTTCGCGCTCGCACTTCCACAAGGAAGCACACTGCGTGAGCCACTGAACAACGCAATCTTACAGATGCGTGAAGCAGGACGACTCGATGAAATCAAAGAACGTTGGTTCGGTGAACACAACTAGATTATTTTCCCAGAAGCCATGTACATTGTCTTCCAGGGGGAAACGTTATCGAATCAAAGAAGATTTTTTGAGTTGATTGGGGCCCATTATTTATACGACCGTACGGTAACGTGGCGTTTTCAGAGCGCATTATCTTTCAGGAAAGCGCACCATGAAAAATTATCTATCCCTTCTGATGGCCTTGGTGTGCAATACAGGTGTCATTCAAGCACTTGCAGCTGAACCGCCAAATGTCATTCTTATTATGACTGATGATCAGGGGTACGGCGACGTAGCCTGTCATGGCAATCCGGTCATAAAAACTCCCTGTATTGATCAGTTGCATGCGGAATCACTACGACTCACAAACTTTCATGTGAGTCCTTACTGCACGCCAACTCGTGCCGCACTGATGACAGGTCGCTATCCTGCTCGCACCGGGGCGTACCGTACGAGTAGTGGCCGTACAATGCTCCATCGTGATGAGCAAACGATTGCAAATATTTTTTCAGATGCTGGGTACGCCACTGGCATGATTGGCAAATGGCATCTTGGAGATAACGCACCGCACCGGCCACAAGACCGCGGGTTTCAAGAAGTTCTCTGGCACCGCTGTGGTGGAGTTGGCCAAGCTTCGGACTACTACGGAAACGATTACTTTGACGACACGTATGAACGAAATGGTGTATTTGAGAAATTTACCGGGTATTGCACAGATATCTGGTTCAATGAAGCCAAAAAATTTGTTGAACGTCATCAAAAAGAACCTTTCTTTTTATATCTCGCAACCAATGCCCCGCACGGCCCCTACCGGGTCGATCCAGAGTGGAGCGAACCATACCGAGATTCGGTTCTCTGGGGGAACGGTGCCAATTTCTATGGCATGATCACAAATATCGATCATAACTTAGGACTATTACGAGAACACCTCGAAGATCTGGGGCTTGCCGAGAATACCATTCTCATTTTTATGACAGACAATGGTACCTCCAACGGTATTCCCAAGAGTGAACTACCTGCGGGAAGTTTTCATGGCTTCAATGCAAACATGAGGGGGAAAAAGTCAACTGTGTACGAGGGTGGCCATAGAGTCCCCTGCTTTCTTCATTGGCCTGTCGGTGGACTGAAAGAAGGGAAAGACTTCGATGAATTGACGGCTCATCTTGATCTCCTTCCAACTCTTCTCGATCTGTGTGAGATACAACTGCCTCAGAATCATGACCCCGATGGATTTTCATTCGCAGCAAACATCCATGATGAAAAAATACTGGCACATCGGCACCACTATATTGCACAACTCCATGGTGGTGCCGGGTTTCACCATCCGGAAGAACCATGGGACACATCATGTGTATGTAAGGGACCATGGCGGCTTATAAACGGCACTGAGCTTTATGATCTCCGTACTGACCACTCCCAACAAAATAATATTGCTGAAGATCATCCAAACGTTATTACTGAACTTCGTGATCTTTATGAAGCGTTCTGGAAATCTGTATCACCCCGCATGGAACCGGTCGCTATCGATGTCGGCAACCCTCTGGAAAACCCAACTACTTTGTGCTCACAGGACTGGTATTTGCCATTTGGAAACCCACCATGGAATTTCAATTCGATCAATCGTAGAACCCCTATGACAGGACCGTGGCACGTCATGGTTCAACAAGATGGAACATACCGAATCACCTTGCGGCAACTTCCCAAAGAAGCAAATAAGCCTCTGGTTGCAGAGCGCGCCTCCCTCACAGTTGCTGGTGAAACACACGAGGTGAATGTACGCGACGGGTCATCACACGTTCATTTCACTGTAAATTTGCCGGCTGGAAAAACTGAAATCATCACACAGTTCTGGAATTCAAATGAACCAGATGGTGGGGCGTACTTTACTGATGTTGAGTTCTTAGAGGCAAAACATGCACCATGACTTTATTACTTTCTGGGCAGTGACTGTAGGTTTTACTCATACGATGCTCGCAATTGGAGAGAATCAATGGTTCTCATGAAGGCCTCTCCTCCACTTGATTTTCTGTCTGCAAATCAAAATCGACCACCCTGCCAATTATATTTTCACTTTCATTCGCTTTAAATTGTGTACCTGGTGACCGCCGTGAGTGAAGACACTGCCAATCAATCTATTGCACGCTCTTCTGCATATTCACTCGATGCAAGTCTTGGTTGCATTGGTATCGGAATCGCAACAGCCAGCTTTATTCACATGCTCTCCTTTCCGTGGTGGATGAGCATGATCACCGGGCAGCTCCTTCTGGCAGCAACCTTACTTCTTCTGTTTTTTCCACGATCTATTTTTGTCCTCTGTCTTTTTCTCCTCTCCAGTCTCACGTTCTGGTTCCAAAGACTTCCCTTTGTGCCAAATCATATTTTTTTTGAAATGCTCATACATGCCTCCATGATAGGTACGGTTCTTGCCGTCGGTGCATGCAATTGGAAAAAACGTCTACCGGCTGTCGAACTCCGTGCAGCAATTTATGAACAGATGCGCCCTGTCATAATGAGTTCCTTGATCATCATGTATCTCTTCACTGTGCTGCATAAGTTGAATTGGGACTTTCTCAACCCTGCGGTCAGTTGTGCTGTATCCATGCACAAAGAGCTTGCTGCATCAGTGCCCATCATTCCATCAAGCGAATGGACACAGTGGCCGACCATCATCGGGACGCTTCTCATTGAGCTTGCCATTCCAATTGGCCTCTGGTGGCGCACAACACGGGTTGCCACTGTCATTCTCGGGCTTCTCTTCCACTGGTTTCTTGCACTTCACCCACATGGAGGCATCTATAGCTTTTCCCACCTGCTCTACGCGCTGTATGCCGTTTTTCTTTTTTCATCTCACGACAATCCATTTCAGATCTGGCAACGAATGCCGAAGTTCGGTGTTCTTGCCGCAAAGTTAGCTGCCGTATTCATCTTTGGACTTGCCTGCTTTTTGCAGATTCGTGCATATCGAACTGGTGGCAGTTTTTTTACTGCCAATGCTATTGGGTTTTATGCATGGCTTCTATTCGCTTTGTGGCTGACAGCCACATACGCGCCGATGCTCCTTAAGGCTGGCTGGCGAAGTGCACCGGAACCTATGGTTCGCCCTTTGCGAATCCTCTGGATATTCCCAGCTCTCGTTTTCTTCAATGGGTACTGCCCGTACCTCAGCCTCAAAACAACAACAGCTTTTTCGATGTTCGCAAACATACGAACCGAAGGAACCGGAAACAATCATCTCTTCATGCATCGGCTGAAACTTTTTGGATATCAGGATGATCTTGTTGAGGTTCTTGGATCGAATGACCGGCAACTGCAACAATACGTGAAGACGAAGGACCTTCTCACCTGGTTCGAACTTCGAAGGATCACCTCTTCCCGGAAGCGGGAAAACCTTTTTGTAAAATACAAGCGGTCGAAAGATCCTGAGGATATTCTTTTCAAAAAGAAAGGTGCGCCGAAAGACGCTGAACTCTTAAAGCCACATCCTTGGTACCTCTCACGATTTCTTGTTTTTCGTCCGATCGGTAGACTCGACAAACCAATGCCGTGCAGACACTAGCACGTTACCTTTAAAAAGAATCATGCCTGAACCTACTTCATCGAAAACAATTGCTCGCAGACATGATCTTGATGCCCTTCGGGCCGTCGCAATGCTTCTTGGCATCGTGCTTCATGGATTAATGCCATTTATGCCAGGGTTATCTGTGATTCGTGACACACAAACAGCGGGATGGGTATGGATTCTCTTTCTTGGTATTCATGGTTTTCGGATGCCGTTGTTCTTTCTTGTCAGTGGTTTTTTTACTGCCATGCTTTGGCACAAACGTGGCGTACAAAGCATGCTCCGGCAACGAAGCGTGCGAATTCTTTTGCCATGTCTTCTTGGCACTGTCACTATTGTTCCGCTCGATACTTATGTCGGCCGGTGGGCTACCAATTACGGCAAGAGAATTGCAGAGAAGAAGCAGTCGGCTGAAAGCAAGGAAAAGCCAGACAACCTCTACGACGCCATTCGCCGCAGTGACTTTTTGACGGTGAAGTCTTTTCTTGACAAAAAGAAAAAGAAGGTTGATATCAATGCCCCTGATCCAGAGTTCAAAATGCCACCACTCCACATTGCTGCACTCTACGGTAAAACCAAAGTGGCTGAACTTCTTTTGAATCGCGGCGCGAACGTTCAACAACGAGACGATGGGAATCGTACAGCACTACATGGTGCCGCCTTCCTTGGTCGCGTGGGTGTTGTCAGGCTCTTACTGGATCGCGGCATCGATGTCAGTGTTCGGGGAGATGATGATGATACAGCGATGGATTCAACAAATGCGGACTGGGAGATGACTCAGGGTATCGCTTCTTGGCTGAGAGTACCGGAGCTCGACCAGAAACGGGTTGAATCGGGCCGGGAACGTGTACGAAATCTTCTTCGTGAGGCTGGAACACCTTCTCAGCAGGACTCATCAAATTCAGAAAATAGTGTTGATACTTCTCAGGAAAAAGACGCTGGCACTCTTCAACAATCTCGTTTCAAGCAGACTCTTGAGGCCATTCGTTCCGGATACGCCGGCTGGCTCAAATCGGACCGGTTTCAAACAGCTTTCAAAAAGAGCGATAAAAAAGAATCGCGTGATCAAGGTATCTTTGGAAACCTCAAACCTCGTCATCTGATCTTTTCACGTGTGTTTGATCACCTTTGGTTCCTATGGTTTTTATGTTGGCTTATTCCCTTATTTGTCTGTGCCGAGTCACTCCTTCGCTGCTTTGGAATTTCCGTTGAAAAGCAATGGCCTTTTCGGCTCAATGCATCCATCTGGTGGATGGTTCCAGTCACACTTCTTCCACAACTACTCATGGGTACGATGACACCCAGAATGCACTTTGGACCGGATACAAGTCTTGGGATTCTTCCACAGCCTCATCTTCTTGTGTACTACGCCATCTTTTTTGGGTTCGGCATGTCGGTATTCATCTCGGGTGAAAAAGCTGAAAGGCTTGGTCGTTGGTGGCCCTGGCATCTTCTTGGAGCTTGTCTTTGTTTTCCTGCCGCCCTCGCCACCATGGCCAATCCAGTCGTCACTGCAGTTCCACAGATACTTTTTGCATGGTTGATGTGTTTTGGATTCATTGGAATGTTCCGAAGATGGTGCTCAGCGGAAAGTAGAGTCATGCGATATGTTTCTGACTCGTCCTACTGGCTCTATCTGATGCACATTCCCCTTGTGATCACACTCGCATGCTTGATGCAAACATGGAAGCTTCCAATCTTTCTAAAGCTCAGCATGATCTGTACGGGTACAACATTGATTCTGCTTGTGACCTATCAACTGTTTGTTCGATATACATGGATTGGGCGTATGCTCCACGGGCCGCGAGACAGGGGAGATCGTATTCATAGACATCGAGAATCAATGCCTGGCACGTCTGCCTGAGTCTCTTTTTGCTTCGCTTCGTAAGGTAAACGAAGGCAAGAAAAAACCCGCCCCAACAGATAGGGCGGGCTTGATCGAGTGAATATTCTGCGCATCTCACTACGCTTCGTCAGTTCCAAATGCACTCCAAACAGGAATTGGTGGCGTATATCCGGCTCTTTCACTGACGGCAGATCCTGCACCAAATGTATTCCATGTACCATCTGTTGGAATGGGTGGTGTAAATCCTGCTTGTTCGCTTATCTGGTGACTCACGTTGGAAGCGGTACCTACTTCATCAGGTACAGGATTTATCACAGCATCGATACTAAAGGCTCGCTCCCGTGGTTTTAAGCGACTCAACATTTCAGCTTTTGCAAGGTCGTAGACACCTTCACTTGGTTTTCTGAATTCAAGTTTGCCATCACCCATAACCACATCAGGAACACCT
>Ga0114934_10001749_pt1 | contig 14081 bp, 8 predicted proteins | sample 4SBtaG_2_FD_99695 | JGI IMG/M metagenome (GOLD analysis project Ga0114934, IMG submission 99695) | Deep subsurface microbial communities from Kolumbo volcano to uncover new lineages of life (NeLLi) - 4SBTROV10_white metaG | ecosystem: Environmental > Aquatic > Marine > Volcanic ... | reverse complement strand
ATAGTTTCCGGTGTAATTCCCTAAATTTATGAGATTACCAAAAGCTTTTCCTTCTTCAGTACCAATACCAACATTACCATCAAGAGCTATCGGACTTGATGTTCTGCCAAATTTATTACCTTCATCAAATAAATGAGCTAAATCTAGTGTAAACTCAGGGGCTTTGTTCAGAGCTCCGTTTGTTTTTAGTTTTTCTATATAGCCAGCCCTATTATCCCCAGTAGTGTAATAGTATATTAAACCCGCAGTATTGTTGAAAAATATTTCAACTTCATCTTCTGTTATTGTTGGGGTACCGTCTTCTTTAACTGCGTGTTGTAAATCAATTTGTAGATAACCGTTGGGAAAAATTGCCGCTGACGCAACGTAGGGATAACTTAGTTTTCCAGCTTCATAAGGGTCAATAAAATCATAAGTTAAACCTATATCAGTAGTAGGTTTTTGCGCGAAAAATACTCCGCTTGGAGACTCTATTTTAACGCCAAAAATATCATAAGACGAATCAGGTGGGCCATCAGCTCCAAAATTTTGAAAGTTTTCTTTTACGTCTTTTAAAGTATTTGCATAAAGGCTATTCCCTGCGCTCGTAAGCCCACGCGCATCTTGCGCTTCTACTACTATATCAAACACTCTCAAGGGAAAGTGGTTTATTTCTCCTGAATTTATATTAAGTTCATAGTTGGGCCCCTTAAAACCATCCGTGTCTTGAACTCCAGACGCAGAAAACCAATCCGCTTTTGCGTCATATTTTTGATCGTTAGTAAGCGTTTTCCAGTCGGGGAGGCCATTTGTTCCATTCATTACTTGACCATTCTCCCATCCGTAACCGTTCCCAGTAACAAGAGATTTTAAACTATTTGGGTCATTGTAAAATTTAGTTAATACAAAGTTTGGGTTTTCGGATTGAGATTGATATCCTGTTAATTCTAAATATATAGTAGGGCTTGGAGAATTGCTTTCCGTTGTCTTTCTGAAAGTTATTCTGTATTGCCGATTTCTATTAGGAATTGGTATTTCAAAATTGTTTGCATCCCCACTATTAGGTAAGCTATTTAATGTTCCTTTATCGCTAACCTCCCATGAAAAACCCGGTTCTGCGGATTCTATGTTATTAATAACGCTTGGGTTCGAGATTCCTTCCGATGTTAATTTAGTTATGCTTGTATTTAGAGTGGTGCTGCTAGTCGTAGACGCTTCAACGTCACTAAGTCTCCTAATCATTCCGTAAGAACAGACGCCATCTGCCGTAAGAGCAAAGACTGCTACATAGTAAGTAGTTACGTCTGGGATAGTTAAGAACTCTGTTATCATCGAGGCGCTTATTTTTTCAATAGAGCTTGTACTTATGCCAACATTACCGTATACGTCTCCTTTAATATTTTTGCGCTTAGGGTTTATCTTTCCGTTTATTAGACTTTCGTTATTTATGCTATCTGAAATGAAAGGGATATAATCTTTATAGCGCTCGGGGCTAATAATTTTAATTGATGTGTCATTGGTGGGTTTGTCAACAGTAGGAATTTGATTCACATCTGTTAATAACGCGACTTTATAATCTATATTTAATTCATGCTGTCGTGGGAAGTCGACAAAATAAGTGCTTCTATCTGGGTCATCTTGAAGGCTATTACTTTCTCTTATAAAAGAAATCGATGGGGCCGCTACGGCAAATTCAATTTCAATAGTATTATATGTCGTTGAGAGAGAATACGTAGTACTACCTATACCGACACTATTATTTTCATTTAGAAATGCTGTGCCGGGAGTTATATTTAACAAGGCACCTAATTCTCTCGTGTTTGTAATTAATGTATTGTTTGACGAAGCACTAATTCCAGTAGGAAACGCGGGAATTTCATTTTTCGCTGTAGTAGATGCTACATCAGATTCTATAGTATCATATTTTTCTATAGAATAAGCTAAGGCTGAAATAGAATATGAATTTTCATCTTCTTTTACATTTATAATTTTATAATTTGAATAATGGCCGCTAATAAACTCTGTGTCATTTTTGTCAGTAGGCTCTATACTCCAGATTAAGTTTTGACCAGAGAAACAGCCCCCAGAGTAACTTTGTTCTGTGGTTGTTATCCTTTCTATACTGCCTCCTACCCAAACTCCGGTATTGGTGTATCCGGTGATCACATAATTATCAAAATCAAATGCATTACCAGTGCCGCCAAAAAGGTCACCAGTATTAAAAGTAATTTGAGTGCATACGCCTGTCTGATCAGACCTGAAATTACCTGTGATTGGCATAGCGTCCACACCGCTAAAAATAGCGGTTTGAATTTGAGATCTTCTTATTTCGTCTGCTTCTCCGGTAGTTGCATTGTATGTTGGTGTTAGAACTGAGAACTTGTAGCTTTTATTGCTTGTAAAATTTAAACCTTGGTCTAAAATTACCGTATTAAAATTAGAGCTGTTGCTATATTTGTTTCCTGCTTGAGCTGCTACATCATCAGTACTGCTAACGTTTGCTACGACACCTTTAATTACGGAATTAGTGCGGCCGCTATATTTTAAAGGGCTTCTAAAGTTGTCATAAATTTGAACTACGTCTCCGGGCCTTAAGTAAGAACCATCTCCTCCAACTGAAAAAGAAACAGTTTCGGTTTCCAAGGCTTCAGATTTTAATATCCATTGAGCAAATCTTCTAGCTTGTCCTCTGCTGGTGCAGCCTAACGCGGTTGTTTCAATTTCACTAATCCCATAACGACGAACAGATTCTTCATCTTCTACGTACTCAATTGCTGGTTGAAATAAATTTCTTTTGTCGTTATATCTTACAATTGCGACGCTGTGCCTAGCCCTTTTTGAAGAGCTTGAATAGGTAAAATCTCCATCAATAACATTCGAGTTATTAAATTGGTACGATGCAAGTTTATATCTATCTTGAACGGCAAAAATACTTCCATTCGAGTAGTAAGCTATGCCTCTAAAAATAGAAGTAAGATCATTTAATACCTTAAAAGCCTCTTCCCTTGAAGTTATTAAATAATTTATTGTAAATCTGGGCTCTAAGCTACCGTACGTATCAGGCACAAGTTCGTCGCAATATTGAGCAATTTCATAAAGAGACCATTTGTCAATTTGAGTTTCGTCGATGAATTCCCCAAGTCCATAACGAGGGTTTGTGATTATGTCATAAAAGCACCAAGCTGGATTATCTGTCCAAGTTTTTAAGGGTTCAGCCGTTGCAACACCTCCTACAGTTGCAAAGCCTCCATCCCATTCTACGAGTGTAAGAGGATTTGATTTTTCCCACTTCCCGTCGTTAACCTCGGGATCATAAGTTGAATTTGTTCTGGCTCCTTCGCCGATACCTATAGGGTTGGTAAAATCATTAGTTGTTGGGTTATCGACAGGTGTAGTAACAGTAGCGCTACTATTTCCGTAAGTTTTTAAAAGTGGATTATAGTTATTTGGTATTTTAACTTTAATTAGTTTTGTATCATAAGCCCGAGAAGGCACTCTTGTGAAGCTTCTAGCGTCAAACTGCGAATATGTCATCGCTGAATAAGGGTACCTTAATTTTGTGCCATATATTTCTACAATTCCGTCCACGAAGGTAACCGCTCTATAAAAAGAAGTTAAAGGTTCGGGGGTTAGTCTGACGATTCTGACTTCCCATCCCTCAAAACCTTCGTTGTCTGAAAAGTCTATAGTTGATTCTTTAGTTAGGTCTATTTCTGTGGACCTGATATACGCTTGGTCTACTTTACCAGTCACTGTTTCTTTTTTAGCTAATTCCCAACCTGAAACTTGATCACCTACGGTTCGCCTTAATTGGTCCACGGGTTTAAATCTCTTATCGAAAAGAGGCCTGTAATATATATTGTATTCTATAGTTCGCGCTTTAGTGTCTCCGAATCCTGTAGAAGCGCTGTTGCATTTAGATAACTGACTGGATTTTTTATATGTTTTTGGTCCCGCTTGGACATTTTCAAAAAGAGCAGAAATATTTATATTAACAGCTATCTTTTTAAGTTCTTTATTTAATATAGTGTATGTTTTTGCGTACTTGTCTATTTTTACCCCGGGTTTTAATTGAGCGGCAACTTTATCAGTGGGCAAATTTTCCCCAGCTGATATTTCGGGTCCATAAAGTCTCTCTCCGATCGTTCTATTAATGGACAAATCAAGAACTTTGTCAGAAGTAAGTGATCCATAAGAGGTCATTGTACTATTAAGTTGGGGTATAGTGCCTTGGGGGTCACCTTTAGTTGCTTCTATATTGATTGATGGAAAGTTGTAAAAGCCATCATTGTCAACAACTGGGATTTGATTCCAGTATATAGATTGGAGGAAACCTAGTTCTTTGTTATCATTTCCATTAGTTCCTGTAGCTGCCCATGAAGAAAAGTCTACCGACTCATAACCTGTCTCCCCTTCTTTTCCTACGTACGTATAATCTCCAGAAGCGAGGCCTTCTATTACTCCTTCACTGAGTAGATCGACAACCTCGGAAAAAGATCGAGATACAACGTATTCTCCTGCTGCGTTTTTGACAGCTGATACATCTGTGACTACTGGTCGCGCTTGTTTTTGTTTTTTCTTTTTTCCCATTAGTTATCCCAATCTTGTGTTCTGGTTTCGAGTAAGCCGCCCGCATTAGGTATATTATAAAGCAGCCCGTATTTAGTTTCGCCCCAAGTATCTTTAGGTAGGACTTCCGCATCTGCATCAAGGGTGTCCAAAGCTGATTGTATAACGTGACTTCCTATCAATAATCGACCATAACCTATAAAAACTGGGCCGCCTTCTCTTATTGTATTTTCCGGACCAGTAAATAAATAAGATCTTGATCCGCCGCCTTGTATTTCTCTGAAGTCGCCAAATTTAGGCATAGGAGTTAAAAGATTTGTGACACCAGCGGCTACGAGCCCAACACCTCCTAATATCATAGCAGTGGCTACACCCTTGCTTATTGTGGTTCCTGCCATAAATTTAGCGCTTGCAAGCGAGCCCCAACCTGTAGCAATTAAAGCTATTCCTATAACTATGGTTACAATAGACATCATATCATCAGAGCCTTCTATAACTGGAACGATATCAACGCTTTTTAAATTATTATTTTTTAAAACTAGCTCTGATTCAAATAAGTCATCTAGCAATTCAGGATTTTTACCCTCCTCCATTAAAAAATCTTTTTCATTTATGAGAACTCGATATTTTATATTCTTTTTGTCGTTCTCCATGAGCTGTTTATACAATTTTTGACTATTGCATTCAATAGCTCGAATAGCTTCTCCAACGCTATTAACAGCTAGTTTCCATTCAGACCTACCAAGCTGATCAGCTAAAACTCCATGAATTTTTACATTAACTAAATTGCTCATGCCGATATATCTTTATTATTTTATTTTTATAAACTGTTCCCAGCGGCTCTATACAAAGGTATTTATTTCTAGGATGGTGCATTATTTCGCCATCACCTAAATACACCGCTACGTGATTTGCTCCTGCTCCTTTTATAAACTCAAAAACTAAAACATCATGCTTTTTAATTTCTGATTTAGGGCCAAGTTCAAATATAGGTAAACCGGGGTCGTTATAATTTAAATCAAATAGATCTTGAATTAAGTTAGGATTCTTTTTATGCCAGTCGTTGCCTAAATTATTGTAGCCATGTAGCTCTATGCCTAGGTCTGAATAATACTCTTTTACAAAAGTATAACAATCGCTTTCGCCTATTTTAAAAATTCGGTCGTACAAGAAAGTTTTGCTTCTTTCCGGGTCGAAGGTTGAAAAAGAGTCTTTACCTTTACAGTAGAGGACAAAAGGTAGTTTATGCGCTCTGCTGTGCAAAATATCATTAGAAGAAAATTTATCGTTCTTAGAAATGTGAGAGTGATATACTCCCTTAACCTTTCCTTTTAAACACGCTCTTAAGTAGTCTTTTGGGGAAATAGAAAAATGTTTATGTGGTTTCTCTGATGTATTCCTACAGGCTTGTGCGTTAATACCCTCACTAGATTTAAGTATTAAACCGCAGCACTCTTTTGGGCTTTCTTTAAGAGCGTGCTGTTTTATCGAGGATTTTATTTGCTCGTTTAAAATCATTCTTATTTAGCTATTTTGTATTTTACGCGCAGCTGGGAACCCTCCGAAGGGAAGTTCTCCTTTTGCTATAGAGCATCCTGTAGCGTCTACGGCCCCTTTTAATGAGCCCCACCTTAATCTGCACCCTGTTAAAGATTTCGAGCATTCATCCGCTATCCAAAAATCAGTATTCGGTGGGATTTTCCCTCTATTTCTAGAGTCCTCGTTGTTTTTAGCTACGAAATAGTATTTAATTTTATCTTTTAATATATATACAGCGTCTCCCTCGTTGTACTGTTCGCTCTTACTCCAAAGTCCTTTGTCAGTAATCGTAGCGTTATCTAAAAGAGTCTTAATTTTTTCATCTTTATGGTTTGCTACTGGCAAAGCTGTTTTAGGAAGTCCGTAACCGGTCGAATTACCTAATTGAGATATTTCCGCTTTTTTAAGTATTGGTGGAAAGTTTGGATGGTTATAACCAAGTGGGACACGGGTTCCATTCTCCTGTTCTTCATATTCATCGTTTTCCGCGTGCTGGTACCAACATCCTATACCTCTATACTGCCATACGCACTTATCAGAAATAATAACTCGTTTAGGTAGCTTGGTACCCTCTGTATCTAAAATTGAAGAAAGTTGATAAGTTATAGAGTTTTTATTTTCCGACTGCTTTCGTTCTATAAAGTAAACATCTTTAGGTAATTGTGCGTAAGGATCCGGCTCATATCCTTGAGGGAGTGGTTGGGCTTTTTCTGAGAGAGTTGCGGCGTAAGCAAAGTTTATTCTATCTAGATATTTAGCAAAAGTTCTTCTACGTGTTACTTTACTTCCTATAATATCTCCAAATTCTCTTATTTGATGTTTAAGTAGGGCAAGTTGATCCACACCGGTTTCCGATTGACTCGCTATAGTTAGAGTTGGCTGAGGTAACGTCCCCTTACTGTTTGATTCAAAACCTTCCGCTGTTATTGGCGCTGGATAGTAAGTTTTACCTCTCCATACTATAAATGAATTAAGAGCTTTAATATCGTTGTGAAAACGAAGTATCCCGTCATTTACATTTATCATAGATGGCGCGGTTGTTCCAATACCTACTTTAGTTGTTCCAATACCTATTTGTGAGGCTTGGAATTGTAAATTCATGCCTTTTTCTTCTAGTAACGAATTTAAATCAATTTCAAATAAAACTACTAAATGAGACGGCGTTAAATTAGATAACTCAAAATTTAAGGACTTTATAGAAGATTTAGCGCGATTTTCATCGCTGTAAGGTATAACTGGCATTTTAATTGTTAGTTTCTACAAAAGTTGCTTTCATAGTATAATTGTCGTGGAAAGTAAAATTAGAATTAAAGTTTGGACAATAAAATAACTTGTTATAATTTGCATCTGCGTAGATGGGTGGTAGGTTTTTGATAACAAAACTTTCAAATCCTCTTCTAACTTTTAAAAAATGTATAATTGCCCTTGCTTCAGCTTGGTTTCTCATATCGAAAGAAACGTCAAGTTTTATTAAATTATTAAACAAGCCGTCGGCGCCCCTTTGTTCATAACCGTTTCCGAAAACAACAGTATTGACTCTAGGTTGATGGTTAACGCTAAGGTTATAGGCAGGAGTCCATAAGAAATATGGTTTATTTCCTCTTTCAACGTCAATGTAGCCGCCCCACCATGTTGTGTTCGCGACTTCTTTCCCCGCTGGCACATCCTTTAAAGCATAGTAATACTTTGTCTCGCGAGGTACATCGGAGTCTCCAATATTATCCCTTGTGAAAACTATATCATTCTTTGAATAGCTTTTACTTGAACCGTGAAGTGGTACATTATATATGCTGCTAGCCATTTTTACCTTAAACCTTTATTTATTATATTACACTTAAAAAAGAGTGTAAAATAAAGATAAGGTAATGTTAGGAAGAATCACAAGGGAGGCAGAGAGCCTTACGATAAATGGTAGCGGAATTCAAGGAATCCAGTCTATTTCAGCTAACTATGCTTCTACTGCACAGTTTTTGAATAATTTGGGGGTAAATGATATAAAATATGCGCCCCAAGGCCCTCAACAAGCCGTTATAGACGTAAATACGATGTTAACTCATACCTTGTCTCTTTCTGCACCGACTTTATCGACTGAGATGATGTATGGCTTCACCGGAGACTTTCCTTTTAGCGGAGTAGTTGATCATGGAAGTAAAAAATTTATTTTTACAGAAGGGTATATGCAGTCTTATTCTGTGAATTGCGCAATTGGTCAGATTCCCACCATTTCAACAAGTTCTGTTATTTATGGGGAATTCGGAACTGGGGACCTAACAAATTTACCAACTGATTCTTTCCCGAGTCAACTTAACATTCCGAGCTATAGCTCTATGGAAATAAACTTAAATGAGTTCACTACAAATAGAGTTTTAAGCTTCAATATTGACGTAGCTACCCCTCGGATTCCTATTTATGCTGTAGGTTTAGATGTTCCAACCGGAGTAATAGCTGCAACCCCAGTCGAAGTAAATATGAGCTTTGATATAGAGCCAGATGATTACGAAATTAAAAATATGAGGTTTGTACCAGAAGAAACTGTTTTTAGGGACACAATAATTACTTTGAAAAAAAATAATTCAGACATTACATTATTAACGTACTCTTTTGATGATATGTTGTTAACGTCTGAGTCTTTTCAAGGAGACTCGAATTCTAATGCAAGTATTAATTTTAACCTCAGATCTTTCATTTTAAGGTAAAAATAGTGTAATAAAGCAAAAGGCTATGGCGGATTTAATTTTTTATGATAAGGCGGCGGTAAAAGTCTCGGTTGGGGGCACTAGTGAAGTGCTTTTAGCTTCTGACTGTAGTGTTAGTTTTAGCTCTTCTGTCCAACCTCTATACTCAATTGGTAAGAAAGGATCTTTGGGCCAATTTCCGTCGGCTGCAAGAGTCGGTGAAATTTCTTTTAGTTTTTTAACTTCCATGACTGGAGTTCACGATGGCCAACCCGGAAATATTATTAATTATCTAGCTAGTGGAATTAAGGGTTCTATAAATAGTAACGCTAGCGGCGCTTTAATACAGGTAGCTGGATTAAGTGGCACGGGATTTTTAAATTCGTATAGCTTTAATATTGCAAGTAACTCCGTTTCGACTTCTAGCGCTTCGTTCACTTTATTTGGAAGTGGGGAGGTTGCCAATAATGAAAATCTCAATGTTCCTATATCTGGCAGGTTAGCAAATAGTGATTTCGCACCCTTTTCTGATAAAACTAGGCTTGCTACAGGGATAGCTCACGGAAGATTTACTAACTTAAATGATTTCAGGACTGAGTTAACAGGTCCTACCTCTAATGGTACAGTTTTCGGCGCCGATTACTCAATTTCTTTTAACCATAATCCTATCTACAAAGTCGGCCAAGAATTTCCTACATGCACATATTATACGACCGCCTCAGAGCAAATGGGCGTGACTGAAGATATTTTTAGTTCTGGATTATCTTTCAGTGGTATCAATGTAAATGGCGCAGCTGGAAATGTGAATTTGAATGTTAAGGGTTTAATAGATAACAGTGCTCAAATGCAGATAGGGATGAGCGGCGTTAAGCAAATTAACACTTCTGCTTCTGTGGGGCTTGATGATATTATAAGAACTCAAAAAACTTTAGTTGCAGCTTATTAATGTGTTTTATACCGCAGACAACGCTAAATTACAGATTAATGGCAATGAAATATTAGCCTCGAATGCTTCTATTAGCCTAAGTGCTAGCCTTCAACCTAACTATACAATAGTAGATAGAAGTACGGTAAATTACGTGCCATCTAACGGTATAAATGGTAAATTAGATTTTTCGTATTATATTACTGGGCGTGACTATTTAGTTAAATCTTTCATTACGGGTCAGGGAGAGATCCCCATGTCAACAAGTCAAGTAATGAACGGTAATTTTGGTGGGCTTTTTTTTGATAGTGGGTATTTAAATTCATATTCGGTAAATTTTTCTCCAAACGCGCCAGCTATTGCAACTGTTTCAATTTCTTTTTTTGATGACCTTGAGGGAGAGTTTCATCCTACTACTGGAGCTGCTCCAACTAATACAGAGGTTTTAAATTTCGAAAGAGCTTCTGTGTCTCAAGGTGACACTCCGATGCAAGGTGAAATAAATGACTTTATAGCGGGTACCTACAATTACTCTTCAGAAGTAAAACCTGTGTATTTAATGGGCGAAACAAAACCTAGTAGTGTGAGTTTTGGGCCAAAAACTACAAATATGAATTTTGAAGTAGATAGCCCGACTGGATTTCTACCAGTATCAGGAACAGATGCTTTAATATCTGTAGATTTAAAAAATATAGCAAATGTAGTAAAGGAGAACTTTGCTTGTTCGGGAGTTATCCAGCAAAGAAGTTTAGCTGGAGCAGTGCAAGATTACGTAAAACATTCTATAACAATTGTTGAAAATTCAACTCAGGCAGTAAGTACTTTCGTTAGTAAGATAATAGATAATGTAGGCGGAGAAGGGGTTATAGGAATAGGAACAACAAGTTCGGAGGGTAATATATAATGCCAACTTTTAGGCCAAAGAAACGATTTATTTTAAGTGGTTCAAACATGAACTTCACTGAAAAAGTTCGTTTCGGGGTTGATGAAGTAGAAGAGTTGGATTATGTGGGAACAACAGGTTTGTCTGGAGTTGTACCCGCTAATGCTATAACTAGTGATGTCTTTCTTGACACATCTTATTCAGAAACCTTGAACCTAGGATCTGCACAGGTAGTGCTTGATTCGGCAAGTCAAATAACTGTTAGCGGTTTAGAAGATGCTTATGTAAGTGGTTCAATTGGGGATATTATTACCTTATCTGGTCAAAATTTTTACAGAATAACGGATGTAGAATTTGGAGGCATAAAAAGTAATTATTTTGATGTATTATCAGAAGAAGAAATAGCTGTTCAAGTCCCTCAGAACGCTAATTATGGGGGCGTAAGTGTTGTTTCCTCGTTGAGGACAGGCCTAAATGGAAGCACAAGCGAAGCTAGTGGCAAAAGTTATAATGAATTTGTGCCTATCCCAGAGGTGACAGGGTTGAGTTCGGGGGAGTTAGTAAGTGGTGAAATATTAACGATTGAAGGAGTATCTTTATCTGGCGTAACTGGAGCTAGCATAAATTCAATAACTTTAACAGGATATTTAGGAGATTCTTCATTAGATGGTCCTAATTCTACAGGATTGCAATTTTTAGTGCCTGTTGGAAACGTTAAAGGCTCTCCTATCCTTTCTTTAAAAAGCGGTTTATCTTATTCTGCACCCTCTGATATATCTTTTAGACCATTAGCTAAAGTAACTGGTGTTGAGACAAATGTGGAAGTGGGAGATTTCATAGACATAAGTGGTGAGAATTTTCATAATGATATATTATATGATGGGATAAGTCATCCTGTTCCTGATGCTACTTATAAATATTTAGTGTCTATAGGTGATATTACGGGTAACGCAAAATTAGTTAGCGATAGGGTTTTGCGCGCTAAAGTTCCAGAAGATATACTTATAAATATCTCGGGTAATTTAGCTGGAGCTTACTTTATTTCAAGTCAAGAAGTTCAAATCTTCAGTGAAAATTATCCGCAAAAATATTATCCGGTTGAGAACTTTACTCCTAAGATAGGGGCTCCTCAAATAACTGGAATAGTTCCTCATTCAGGCGTTCCCGGTGATTTAATAACTATTTTAGGTACAAGCCTTCATGGTATAACTGGTTTAGATATTGGTAATATAGGTTTTGGGACTCAAACTCCAATTCCTACTACTAGGTTGCCCGGTGAAACTATAGAATTTCAACTACCTGATAGCTTATCTTATCCTAGTACTCAATCGACACAGGTTATTTCTTTGTCAGGATTATTTGGGAGTGATTCAACTAATTTTACTATATTAGGCGCGCCTGTAATAAACTCAATATATCCATCAGGACATCCTAACTCTCCCTTTTCTCCGGGCGAAACAGGTGCAATATATGGAGATAATTTATATTCTGGAGCGACTTTAACTTTACATGACGGTAACGTATCTCCCGCTAATTTTAAAGGCGATATACCTGTAAGCGGTTATACATTAGCAAATAATCAAATAACTTTTACTTATCCTACCGTGCTTGAGACAGGGAATGATTACAAGATAAGAGTAAGAAACAGGAGAACAACAACTCTCTCTTCGGAGCTAACCGGATTCATGTTTAATCCCTTTGTTAGCGGGTTTGAGCCTTCTGAAGTAGAGTTTGGTGATAGCGTGACAGTTTCGGGATATTTTGAAGAGATAACAACTAGTGGCCTTAAAGTGGGTGAATATTTTGTTGATGAATATACTCAAAATGCAACGAATAGAGAGGATGATCCTTATAAAAATTTAACCGGGTTTGTTTTCACGGTTCCTAATAATATAACTAGCGATGTAATAAATATTGAAACTAGTGGAGGCGCCACCTCTACAACGGGAATTTTAAGAGTATCTCAATCTAAACCTTCTATTAGCGGTTTTTATCTTGGTAAAGGAGAGAAACCGAGCTCTTTTAATCAAGATCAAGTCTTTAAACAAGGTGATTTTATTAGCGTAACTGGAGAAAGGATGAACCTTATTAATAAGTTTGATTTTAGTGGTGATAATGGGTCTAGATTCTCTTTTAATAATATTTCTTTTAAGAATCCTAGCAGAGCGATATTTCATATACCCGCTAATATTCATACAGGGAGTGGTATTTTTCAGGCGGTAGATTTTAAGGGTAGAAGATCTGACACTCCTTTTGGTATAAATGTTTCTGATATTTCAGGCTTTTCAAATTATTTAGGGATAGGGGAGACTTTTACTTTAAGCGGCCAAAATGTTGCTGGTTTGTCTATTGGTTTTGAGTACCCAACTGGTGGATATATTTTTACTCAAAAAACTACAAATCTATCTCCTTCTGCGCCTGATTTTGGTGTTGAGAGTATAACTGTAGAAGTTCCTACAGGTATAACGGCGGGAGATATAATAATTACTGGAGAAGATAATCTTAATGCTGGGACTTCAGTTTCAGGGTTTAACCCCTTAACCATTATAAGTGGTTTAACAGGGGCTGGAGCAGCAGCAAATATAGGCACTGGAGATACAGTACTTATAACTGGAACTAATTATTATAACGCAGGATTTGAGTCGGGAGACTATGTAATAGGTATATCTGGTACAGGGAACTATGAAAGTAGGGATGAAGTGTACCTGTATCCAGTAAATAGTATAACAACCGGCCGGGGCGCAATAGAAGATTTAAATATATTTTATAATAAATTTTCGTTCCAATTGGATAGTGGATTTGTCGGAACAGGAAAATTTTTCATAGTAAACCCTTGGGACGACACAGAAGAGGTTAGTAGGCCTACCTCGGCGGGAACAGAAACACAAAAACATCTACCTAATCAAGTTAGTTTCTTTCCTACAGAATATAAAATTGAAGGAACTCAAGTTAGGGCAACTAGTTTTGGTCCAGTTAGGGGAGTAACGGGATCAAATGTAGAAATAACTGGATTGGGTTTTGGGGCTGTGACTGGTGTATTTTTTCAAATACCTAGTGGTGGAGCTTTAGAAGCGGATTTTGAAGTTAATTCAAATACAAAGATAACCGCGACGGTTCCAAAAGAAGGTATAGAAAGTCGAGGTGTGACTGATATACTTTTGTCAGGTGGGACTAATGATAGAATAGATAATTTTGAGGTAATATTGGATGCTTCAGTAGTAGAGTTTAATATAGTAGACGCAAATGATACGCCCACTAGCTCAACTAGGGTTGGAAACTTTACTCAAAGAGAAACTGTGAATGGAGTAGTTTATTTGGTAACTAGAACTAGGTTCCCAGATGGAACAATGGCCGTTGTGAGTAGTACTCCAGAATTATAAACTCGGTTTCTTTGGCGTTTCTGACAATCAGCGAGGAGAAACCGAAAAACAACCCCCTTTTACTTTGTCAGTTTAAATCTGCTTCACCAATATCAATAAAATATAAAAGCCTATAAAGCCTTTCCGTCCCT